>Ga0257119_1002779_pt1 | contig 10103 bp, 10 predicted proteins | sample SI112_200mmetaG_FD_190179 | JGI IMG/M metagenome (GOLD analysis project Ga0257119, IMG submission 190179) | Marine microbial communities from Saanich Inlet, British Columbia, Canada - SI112_200m | ecosystem: Environmental > Aquatic > Marine > Inlet | place: Canada: British Columbia | collected... | reverse complement strand
GGGTTGACCAAAATAGTGGACGATTTGCTCCGGAATTAGTGGACGGCATGCTCCGGAATTAGTGGACGGCATGCTCCGGAATCAGTGGACGACATGCTCCGGATTTTGCACTTAACGGCAGTCTATATGGTCTGGCGCTTCTGGCAACGCTATAGCTGGGAAAAGAAAGTCTACGCGCTTTACTATATTTTAAGCTTCGCTGTTTTATTTGTTTCTGGCGTACTTTTAATTATATTAAAGTACCAAATCCTTGCTACCCCCTTCATCTTGACTGTTGCCAGCCTAATTCCCTTTGGGCTTTCTGTTGGTATGGTACGCCAATACTTCGGAAAATATACAAAACCTTATGTTTGGTTTGCCACAATTGGTCTATTAGCAATTGCTTACTCCGCTTTTACTGGCTCAAGTATCAAAGCTATTGCTGTCCCCCTCTTCCACAGCGTTGCAGGACTTATCATCGTTTTAGGCCCCTTCCTGGTTAAACAATACGGTGAAGGCAATCCAGCCAAAGGTTTTTGGTGGGTTAGTGTTGGTGGTGTCATAATCAGTGCCGCAGGCATGGCTTTGGCATTTCTCAATGCTGGTAGCCAATTGCTATTCTTCAGCGTTCCAGTTGTTAACGCTCTTTTATCCGCGCTCCTCTTGCTCATGGCTCTAGCTTTTGCGTGGGGTTTCATGAAAGATATCAAAGCATAAAGAATCTTTTATAAAAAATATCCGCAACCTGCCTTTCTTGGGGTTGCGGATATTTTTTTGCAAAATTACTGAATGTTGCCTTTTAATAAATACGTTTTTTCAACTTTATGTTATCTTTATCTTGTGCATTCATGCACGATAAAATGCAATTCATTCTTCTACATTAATAAATTGCAATAAAACACAAAATGGGATGCTTATTCCCATAAATCTTATTTGAAACGGAGAAATCTCAATATGAAAGAACTAGCAAAACGTTTCGATTACCTTTTTCGCTCCACGAGAGGCTTGGCATTAGTTGCTATCGCCGCCGTCTCTATCGTGACAGCGATCTGGGGTACGCTCTCAGGCCCAATGGTCGAGTGGGGCATTCGAGACATCACCGTTAAAGTGCTGGGTATGGATTTGGTGCAAGCTGACCGTGAAGGTCGCATCATCATGCTCTATCACACCATCGCAATGACTGTCATTGCCATCGAAGTCTATTTCATGACAGAAATTCTGCCTATGAAACGCCACGAGCAGGTCATGATTAACGGCACAATCACCGTTGGTTATTTGACCGCGATGATCTTTGGCTTGATCTTTGGCTATTTCGGACATAACTTCGCTTATCATGGCGTATTTTTAGTCGGGCAATCGCTGGTCTTTTTCGCAGGTATTTTACTTGTTGCCGCACTTTGGCCCTGGAAAAAAGAATATCTTTTACCAGAAGATTCACCCTATGCGCGCACCAAAAATGGTGTCAATATCGAACGTGCTGCCTTTTTCGTTATGGCTATCGCGACTTTGGTCTCCGCAACCTGGGGCGCAGTAACTGGTTCTTTCTGGGCAAATGGACACGAAACCTTCCTCGGTGAAGACCTTATCCGTATTCCACATAAAACTGCTCTACAAAAAGCGATTATTGGTCACTTGCATATCATGCTCACACTGGTTGCAATTGGCATCACGCTGATTGTTGGCAAGTGGATGGATTTCAAAGGCAAGCTGCATCAATGGGCAATGCCAATTATGATCATCGGTACAATCACGATTACCTTCGGCGCACTTTCCATTGTTTGGATGGAATGGGCACATAACACCATTTATATCGGTTCTGTTTTCGTGATGTTCTCCGCGCTACTTTACGTAATTTACTCTTGGGGTAAATTGATTAAAGACGGCACTGCTGGTATTGAAAAACCAACCTTCGGACAAAAAATCAAAGCCTTGCTCGCAGATCCTCTCAAATTTGGTTCAGGCTGGCAGATGGTTTTCATGAACTTCACCGTTAGCGGTGTAGGTATTTTCATGGCAATCCGCTTAGAGCAAATTTTCCGCGTTTGGCCCCACCGTGAAGAGCGCATTACCTTGACTGGGCACTGGCATATTCTCTCTGGTTTAATTGCCACTATTATTCTTTTCTACTTCATCGATCTTTCTGGCATCAAAGGGAAAATGCGCAAATGGGCTGGCTGGACAATCATCCTTGGTTCTGACTTTGCCTTTGGCGCAGCGACAGTCTTCTCGATGAAGCGTCTCTTTGTTTCAGATATTGCCCAGCAGCCTTTGGTGAACACCACTATGCTCATCATCGACTTTGGCTTAGGCATCATCTTGGTCTTGCTGGCGATCTTTATGGGCTGGCGTCTCTTTGATCTCTTCTCAAAAGATGGTCTCTGGGCTGAAGAATACGATGCAGAACAAAAAGCCAATGCTCAAGCCGATATTGAAGATCAAAAACGAAAACTTGCCGAACTTGAGGCAACCCTCAAGGAGGTGTCCAAATGAAAAAGATTATCTTCAGCCTACTCCTGATTGGCTTACTGGCAACAGCTTGTGCGCCAGCACCGAATGTTGGCGCGATTAACGATCTCCCGTATGTTGATACAGGCGTTGATACGGAAGCGTGGGCAACTGTCCCCGCGGGCGATTTTCCCTCCGGTCAACAAGATCATCTAACCTATGTAGATGAATTCCAAATTATGATCACGGATGTCACCGTCGAACAATATGCGAACTATCTTAACGACGCGATTGCCTCTGGCGATGTGACCGTTGGCGATTTTGTAGTCAAAGCCGCAGAAGAAGTTAGCTTTGTTGTAGAAGGTGCTGGCGGCTACTACGAAGGCGATCCCTTTGATGCCTATAAGCATGAAGAAGAAATCGAAGCTGGTGACAAACTCTTCGCAGCAATGGAAGAAGGCTTACGCATGACTTATGATGGCTCTGCCTTCGCCGCGATGGATGCCTACGTCAACCACCCGATGACAATGGTTACCTGGTGGGGCGCAAATGCCTATTGTGAATATTACGATACTCGCTTACCTCTCGATCTAGAATGGGAAAAAGCAGCTCGTGGTACTGAGATTGATGATGCTGGTCATGGTCGCCCATTTGCTTGGGGCGATGAAATTCATGGCAACTTCGCCAACTACTACTCCTCTGCTGATCTCTTTGAGAAGATGTACGGGAAACTGGGTAATACCACCCCCGTCGGCTTCTATAATGGTCAGACCTACGAAGGGTACGAAACTCACGATGCCGTTAGCCCCTACGGTCTATACGACATGGGCGGCAACGTCTGGCAATGGCTCGGCGACGATATCGCCGACCAGCACTATCGTCACATGCGTGGCGGCAGCTTCTACACCTACGAAGTTGACTTGCGCGTTTGGAAATTCAACAGCGCAGGACCACAACACTACGCCCCAGAAATTGGCTTCCGCTGCGCAAAATAACCTAACTAGACAATCAAGATGGGCGAGATTATAATCTCGCCCATCTTTGTCTAAATTGCCCGTAATATTGCAATAAGCGTTGGAGCAAATCAATGAATACGATCAAAACTAAACTTCGCCTCTATTTTCCTCTCATCAAAAGCCTGCAAACCGCTCTGCTTATGGTGACCGGGCTTGCTGGCTATATGAGTGCCCGTTGTCCGATCACCACGCGTCCCACGATGCTAGGGCTAGCACTGAGTCTCTTTCTAACCATCAGCGGTAGCACCATTCTCAACATGTGGTACGACCGTGACATCGACGCGAAAATGGCGCGCACTGCTAAACGCCCTCTCCCCTCAGGCAAAATAGAACCCAATCAAGCACTACGCGTGGGGCTTATTATCTCCATCGTCGGCGTTGCCATTGGCGTTGCGATGGATGCGCTCTATGGTCTCATTATCTTTGGCGGCATCTTCATTGACGTTGTCATATACACAATTTGGCTCAAACGTAAAACTGCCTGGTCTATCGTTTGGGGTGGTATTTCTGGCGGAATGCCTATCCTCGCAGGGCGTGCTCTCGGCATCGGCACAGTAGACTGGATCGGCATCGCCCTCTTGTTCGCTATCCTCTTCTGGATCCCCACCCACATCCTCACCTTCTCCATCCGCTATCGTAAAGATTATCAAAGTGCGGGCGTGCCAACCTTCCCATCCACCTATGGTGAGAAAGTTACCCAAATGATTATCGCCATCTCAAGCGTACTTGCCGCCACCGTCATTGGCATCGCCGCCTACGGCATCGGCACAGAATGGGGGTTCTTACGCCTCATGGCAGTTCTCTCACTAGGGTTACTAAGCCTCGCCATCGCCAGCGTCATCAAGCCATCCGAAACCGTCAATTTCGGGCTTTTCAAATACGCATCACTATATATGCTCAGCGCAATGATCTTACTGATGTTCTAGGCCCAAACAAAATAATCATTTCAAAAAGACTGCTGAATTTTTCGCAGTCTTTTTTTGTAGTAGAATCACATTAAACACTCATCCTGGAGGAAGCCTTGAAAAAAATCTCTATTCTTGACCGTATTCTTCTCCTGATTACAGGACTGCTCGCCGCCTATCAAATTGTAGTGGGAATGAAAAATGCCGGGACGCTCGCTATATCAGCATATACCGTAGCCTTTGGTGTATTGCTCGTGGCGGGCTTGCTCATCATCATTCTTGGCTTCGACGTCCTCGACAGCCCGCTCGTGGTCATCGTCTCGACCATTATCCCGTTAAGCCTTTCGCTTGGTCTCGTTTCACAATATCTCCCAAGCTGGCAAGCTGCCTATATCATCTTCGTCGTCGTCGGATTTCTACTCGTTGTCTACTCTCGCTATAAAATGGAAGGCGCAATGGCAGTGATCCCTCTTGCCTCCGTTCACGGCATCGCCGGGATGACCATCTTTCTGCTCCCGATCATCTTCAGTATCCAAGGCAAAGCAGCAAATGGATTCTTCTGGGTCGGTATAGGTGGCGCATTAATCGGCATTGGTGGCTTATTGCTCGCCTTCCTAAAATCAGGCAAAGCCATCCTTTCTAAAAAGACCATTCTAACAGTGCTACCCGGTCTACTTCTTCTGATGGCAGCAGCTTTTATGGTCGGATTTGCAGCATAGAAAAATAACACTTACAAGAAAGACCTCTCGGATTAAAAAAACAAATCCTGGAGGTCTTTTGCTTTAATTCTTAAGACGAAAATCATTCGTACAAAACATCACAATACTGTACAATAAAACTTGTCGTTTTAGTTTGATTAACACAAAGATAAGGAGATTAGAAAATGGGTAAATTCTTACGTTTCATCGGTATTCTCTTCATGGGGTTGACTTCCGCGCTCATCCTCCTCAGCGGTGTTGGCACAACTTGTGTCGCCCTCGATGCCACCCAATATGAAGGCATGGAAGCTATTGCACAATATCAATGGCTATACATCATCTACGTCCTCGCTTTCGTTGCCTTTGGCATTATGGGCATTCGCGCAACCATTGCTCTCGTCCGAGGCAAAGAAAATGCTTATCGTGATTCCATAATAGTCCTTGTGCTATCTTTAGTTATCGGAATTATCCACATGGCGACTTCACGAGCATTAAGAGAAGGTGGCTCATCCATGCCCCTTGATTTCATCGTTTATGCGGTAGCTTTCACGCTGATCATTTTCCTTCTTTTTGGCGTCCCCAAAATCAAGCAAATGGTCGGATTTGAAGATGGCGAGAGCAACGGCAAAACCGCCGCAGGCGGGATGACCGCCATCGTCATGGGAATGCTCTTCCTCAGCGTTCAAATGTGGGCAGGACCTACCCATATCTTCGACGGCGTGAATCTTGCCGACGCTTTCCACTCACAGATGATGATCGGCGGCGGGATTTTGTTTGTCGTCGGCTTGGGGATGTTCGTCTACGCTGCGCTAAATAGCGCAACGGTGAGCGAAGCTCTTCCTCAGGAAAGTAGCCTTTCTGCATAATTTTACGCTTCAACAATTTAGCCCCAAAGCAGTTTGCTTTGGGGCTTTTTCTTTGCCAAAATACAAAGTCTGTAAAACAATGCAATGATACAATTCAAACTCACTCGGACAGAAGCAAGCTCAAATTTGCGTGCGTTTCGATTATTATCCCCTTTGGGTTTTGAAAATATGAAGAATAAAATAACATCCATACTCACCCTCCTCCAATCTCAACGTGGAGAAATGAAAAAAAGCCGCTTTAAGATATGGCTACGCGCTTTTTTGCTGATCCAATTTTCTGTTATTTTTAGTATTTATTTTTATCAAGACATTGCTGCTGGATATTTCACATGGAATAAAGTGGTGCTCATCATCCTTCTTTTTATCCCGATTGGGTTTTTGATGAGCAAGCTCGTGCCAATGCAAGCAAATGCTGAGATGCAAGCCGTCACCTTTTCTCTTGATCGAATTTATCTTTTTCTGATTTGGTTTTTGGTAATAGCTAAATTGCTTGCGAGCGAACTTTACCACGTAGAAGCTGTTGCCGATGTGATTATGTCCATCATCTTAGGACTCATGGGCGGACGATTAGGCGGAATTGGACTTCGGGTGCGTAAGCTCAAAATCAAACACAATTTCATAAAAACACAAGAAAACTTATCATAAGATAAAGTCAAAATTATCGTCTTTATATATACTTAGTGAAAATCATTTTCACTAAAAAAGGAAAAATCATGGAGAAAAAATTCTTTGCAATTGGCGCATTTTTTGCTGGCTTGGCAGTCGCTACTGGCTCTTATGGCGCACACGGTTTACAGAAAATCGTCCCTGTTGAACGAGTTCATACTTGGGAAAAAGCAGTTCGTTACCAAATGTTTCATGCCTTTGCGCTTTTTGCCGTTGTCTGGGCAATGACACAATGGATAGATCAGGCTAAAACGCTCAAAGCGGCTGGCTGGTCTTTCATCGCCGGGACAGTTATCTTCTCTGGCAGTGTCTACATCCGCGTTTTCACTGGCGATTTAGAAACTGCATACACCACCTTGATTAATCCCGCTTATATCACACCCCTTGGTGGCGTGCTGATGATTGTCGGCTGGGGCTTGCTGATGTGGGCAGCGTTGAAAACAAAAGAGTAGTTTTCAATTTTCAGTTTTAAGCCGCGATGCAAAATATCGCGGCTTTTTGTTTTTAAACCTTTGTGCTTCTTCGTATGACTTCATGAATTCTTCTTGACAAAGCCCCTCCCATCCTATACCCTCTAAAAATGAATTTCACATCTCAACAAGACTCCAATATCAACTCCCCTCTCGACTCAAAAATCTACCTCAGTGGCATAGCAGGGAGCGGCAAAACCACAGTTGGCGTAGAGCGGATGCGTCACCTGCTTCAGCGCGGCGTATATGGCGAGAGCATTCTCGTTCTCACACCCCAGCGCACCCTCCAAGCACCCTATCAGGAAGTGCTACAAAGCCCTGAAATTGGTGCAGGCGGACAAGTTACTCTCGCTACCATTGGCGGTCTCGCACGCCGCATGGTCGATCTCTTTTGGCCCCTCGCAGTCGAATCTACTGACTTCGCCCATCCCGACCAGCCTCCCACCTTCCTCACCCTCGAAACCGCCCAATATTATATGGCGCATATCGTCCGCCCGCTTCTGGATCAGGGATATTTTGAATCCCTCACCATCAATCGCAATCGCCTATATAGCCAAATTATCGACAATCTCAACAAAGCCGCAGTGGTCGGATTCCCCCACACGCGCATCAGCGAGCGTCTCGATCGCGCGTGGTTCGGCGATCCATCCCAACGCCGCATCTACGCCGATACCCAAGATTGCGCCAACCGATTTCGCGCCTATTGCCTCGAGAATAATCTGCTCGACTTCTCCCTTCAACTCGAAATCTTCTACGAAACCCTCGCCCCGCATCCCCTCGTCCGCGAGTACCTCAGCGACACCTACCGCCATCTCATCTACGATAACGCCGAAGAAGATATGCCCCGCGCCCACGACCTGATTCTAGAGTGGATGCCCGATTTTGACTCCGCTTTAATCATTTTTGATGAAGGAGCGGGATACAGAAGATTCTTGGGTGCCGACCCCATCTCTGCCACGCGTTTAATGGACGCATGCGATACCCAAACATCTCATTCGGAATCATTCGTGACCCCAACAGGCGTGCTGGCATTGAGCGATTCTTTGGCAAATGTCATCTTGCCTTCGAACGAAGCCCTGACGCCGCTCCCAGACTTAGCAGAAACTCTCCAATACGCCGATACCCACTTCTACCCCGAACTCCTCGATTGGCTGACAGAAGAAATTGCCTTATTAATAGAAGGTGGCACAGAGCCGGAAGAGATTGTTGTTCTTGCACCTTATCTTTCAGATGCTTTACGCTTCTCCCTCATGCACCGGCTCGAAACACGCGGAATTCCCGTCCGCTCACATCGTCCATCGCGGTCGTTGAGAGATGAAGCCGCGACCCAAGCTCTGCTCACGATAGCCGCGCTCGCGCATCCGCAGTGGGGCATTAAGCCATCTGAATTTGACGTGGTCAATGCCCTCATGCAAGCCATAGATGGCATCGACTTAATTCGTGCCAACTTGCTAACAAAGATTGTCTACAACGCTCAGGGGCAGAGATTAAGTCCATTTAACGGCATCAAGCCCGAAATCCAAGAGCGCATCACCTACGTTTACGGCGGGCACTATGACAACCTCCGCAACTGGATTTTGGCGTATAGCGACCAAGATGATATTCCCCCCTTCGATCACTTTTTGCGTAAATTATTCGGAGAAATTTTATCCCAACCCGGCTTCGGATTCCGCGCACCGGATTCTGCGCAAGTGACTGCCAGCCTAATTGAATCTGTAAAAAAATTCCGCTGGGCGATGGCATCCGCAAATGCAGATTCACTGAGTTTGGGAAGAGAATATATTGACATGTTGAACGAGGGCGTGATTGCGGCGCAGTATTTGGGCGCGTGGAAAGTGGAAGAAGAAAACGCCGTGCTAGTTGCCCCCGCCTACACATTTTTGATGCAAAACCGCGCCGTAGATGTTCAATTTTGGCTCAATCCTGGCTCCGATGGCTGGGTCGAACGGCTCTTCCAACCGCTGACACATCCCTACGTTTTGTCGCGCAATTGGGATAACGCCGATGATCACTACTGGTCAGATGCAGACGAAGTCGCCGCCACAAAAGAGACGCTGGCGCGCCTAACCACCGGCTTATTGCGCCGATGCAAAGGACGGTTATATTTGGGGCTGTCAGAGTTAGGGGAATCGGGCTTTGAGCAGAGAGGGGTGTTGTTGAAGGCGCTTCAGAGGGTATTACAGGAAAGTGGAGAGTAGGTTTTAATTGACTCTGGCCAGTGATTGTTATACACTGTAATTATAAATTTCTTTGTTTTCATTCTCTTATAAAAGGACTTAAAAATGACCCGAATCTCTGTTCTCATCATTGATACCGACGAAGCCAGCCGTCAATTTCTAGCAAAAACACTTCAGAAACAAGACTTCCAAGTCATCGAAGCTGAGAGCGCAATGGAGGGATTGCAAAAGATCAGCGAAAGTATCCCCCATATCATTTCCTGCGATGCAAATATTCTCGATATGCGTGTCTATGAGTTCATCCAGCGACTGCGCCAAGAAAAAAAATTCGCTAACACGCCGATCGTGGTCTTTAGTGGCGACCCTGACCCCGATGAGATGGATCATTGTTTGCAAGCAGGGGGCAATGAATACTACGTCAAATCAGGGCAATCCACAAATACCTTCATCAAAAATATCATGCCCTTGCTTTCTGCAATGAAAGAAGCACACCCTGAGGAAGAAGAGAAGGGTGTATTAAGTGTTTTTCTTAGTGCGAAAGGCGGCACAGGAACTTCATCGCTTTGTGCTAATGTTGCTATGAGCCTTTCCCGTTTGATGACAAGTTCTACCATCGCGCTTGTGGATATGGTGCTACCGATTGGATCGCAAGCTCTTATCACTGGATACGAAGGCGACTTCAATCTGATCGAGGTATCCAAACTGGAACCCGAGGAGATGACATCTGATTATCTTCTTGAAAATCTTATCCGCCCTGAAAATTGGCTCTTTGACCTGTTGCCTGGTTCACCCGACCCTGGCACCGCTGGTGATTTCAACGTGTCACATGCACCAAATATTATCGATACGCTGCGCAAAGCCTATGATTACGTCTTAGTCGA
>Ga0257119_1002718_pt1 | contig 10276 bp, 6 predicted proteins | sample SI112_200mmetaG_FD_190179 | JGI IMG/M metagenome (GOLD analysis project Ga0257119, IMG submission 190179) | Marine microbial communities from Saanich Inlet, British Columbia, Canada - SI112_200m | ecosystem: Environmental > Aquatic > Marine > Inlet | place: Canada: British Columbia | collected... | reverse complement strand
TTTATAATTTCACTTCTAGATATTGCTTATGAAAAAATTGTGCATAACTTACGTTAAGAGAGATTCAAAAAAAAGAAAAAAAGGGTAATGTGAACTAGTTTTAGCTTACGTTGACTGTTGTACTAACTGGTGGTGATAATGCCGTAGGATTATCTACTGATTCCCATACAAATGCAGTTGCTGTATAAGTTCCTGCTTCTGTTGGAATCCATGATAATGCTGGGCTGAATGATTGACCACTTGAAAGTGAACCTGTAATCCATGCTAGTGAGACTGTAACACCGTTACCATCTTGGATCTGTACCAAGTATGCAAATGTTTGCTCTCTATCCTGACCGTTTGCTAAGTCAGCGCTGATTTGTACCTGTTGGTCAACAGAAACAGTATCTAAACTGTTACCGAAGGCATCAACGGTTCTCAAGTTAGCAGCTGGTGCTCTCTCGAGAGGTGGTACTACAGTGCCAATTAGTGAAGTGGCAGTAATATCAAGTTCATCTGCAGTTGTGTACGGATCTGGTAATGTATTGTCCTCATATTCTGCGGTGACAGTGTCACCTTCTGCGACTCTGAGTCTGTGACCTGAAGATTCGTCAGTAGTTGTGAAGAACACAGTACCTTCGTAAATTCCGGTTGCCTCATTAGTCTCAGTTACAGTAAGGTCAATACCTCCGGCATCGGAGTCAGACCACACATCGACGTCGAAGTTGTCGACTGCTTCTGGATCTAAGTTCATATCTGGATCAATTACTCTTACAACACCTGTTCCGCTAGCTGGATAACTTGCTTCAAGCCATTGTACTTCACCGATATTCCATCTGATAAGTGCTGAACCGACTACAGTTTCATCCTCTGAGAATTCAAAGGATACTGTAAGTCCGTCATCGTCATCAGTTGGTATGACACCATCAGTTGGGCCACTACCGGATGCTGTACCTTGTACTACATCGTTACCTAAATCGCCTGAACCAGTTGCACTGTCACCATCAGCATCGTGTGTAAATCCAGTAAGGATAACCTCACCAGTAAAGATGCCTGTGTCAGTACCAGTTTCGACTAGTTTGTATTCGTCGATATTGAATCCTCTAGTTGCGACCTTTATTGGGTCTAAGCTAGTGTTTCCAATTTCGTCGACTAGGTCACTATCGAAATTGTGATCTGGTGCTACGATTGTAATGTAAACTTTGTCAGTCCAAGTATAGACTTTTTGGTCAAGTTCTACAGTTGCTCCGAAGTTTGAAGTAAAGATTGTCAAGTTGACATCTTCTTCTTCTTCTCCTACATAGTCAGATCCAGATGGACCCCAATCGGTATACTCAAGAACAGATTCCTCTCCTCTTTCGAGTCTATCGCCAGCTAGAACTTCAGGAATTTCGATAACAATCTGGAAGATTCCAGTAGAGTCACCTGTTTCTCTAAAGTTAAGTGGTTCTGGGTCAAATGTTGCTCCTTCTCCGTCAGCATCACCCATGGTGATGGTGGCAGCATCAGAGTCCCATTCAATTAAGTCCAAGTCATATGTCTCAGCAGCATCATTGTCCAAATCGAAGTCTGGTTCAATGAGTGTTAAGATCATATCGGATCCAATAATGTAAACAGATTTGTCGGATTGCAATACACCGTTTCTTAAGTCAAAGGTAGCAGAATCAGTTACAGTATTGATATCACCAGATGCATCTGCTGGATCAGTGTATTCTACTTGGAGAATATCTCCTTGTAAGATACAATAATCACCAGATGTTGCGGCAACATCAAATCTGTCTGTTTCTGTAGTGCCAGCACCATCAAGGTTAGTCCATGTGTCTGTGACACTTGGACATTTAGTACTTGCTGGGCCGTCAGTATACCTAATTGTGATATCAGACTCGAAAATTCCTGCATCTGGAGCAATTTCAGTCATTGGACCGAATGCTCTAGTTGCTTCAGTGGTAGTAGCATCAGTATCGATGGTACCATCAAGAACAGAATCACCACCAGCATAACCTAAGATGACTGATGAAGAACCTCTGATAACAGAGATTTTCACTGGTCCTCTTGCGGCTGTACTGTTAGAAGCGATTTCGTCTTCACCACTTGCGGATATGTCGAAGTCTGGATCATTAACTCTAACGTGGATAGAAAGATCACCTGTTGCTAAGAATTCACCAGTTTGTAGACCTTCAGTTGCCCTATCAGTGCCTGCAGTATTCATACCGCTTGCATGGATTGGGAAGATGGATCTACCAGATGGTGATTCATTAGTTCCATCTGCTGTAAAGTCAGACTCTACACCAAATGGTACTGGGTAAACAGTTCTATCAAGACTAACTGAACCTGTATTTGCACGAACTCCTGCGGAGTCGCCTACTTCGATGACTTCACCAGATGCATCTCTAAAGTCAACATAGTTGACTTCAATATCGAGACCTGTTGCAGTTGATGTGGTAGCAGAATCTGCTCTACACCATGCAGCTGGGATTTGGAAATCACCAATAAAGACACCTGATGATGCACCTGTTTCAACTAGAGAGAATCCAGTTGCAGCAAGTCCAGTATCAGTGACTCCTGCTGTAGATAATGCACTATTACATGCAGTAGCTTCAACATCAGAGCCGGTTATTGGAGTTGTCCAAAGTTGATCATCAAAAGTAACATCTAGCAGTCTACCTAATTGGTCACCATTGCTTAAAGCAATAGAAGTACCATTATCAGTAAGACCTGTAGTTCCAGTGTTTGTACCATCACCGACAACGTCATAGTTGGCGTCACCAGGGAGGTTAACAGTGGTATAGATATCAATAAGATCAGAGTCGACGTTAAGGTCTAAGTCTTCAAGTGTAATTGTTACTGTGTCAGCGTTCTTGTAATTGTTTGAATCAAATGATACAACACCAGAGTGACTTGGGGCTTCTTCTTGATCAGCTACTTGTGTAGATACACCATCTGCACCTAGGTCAAGATAATTGACTCTTGGAGCATCTTCGTCAGTCAAATCTTCAATTACGATGAAAGTTGGATCATCGGCAATTGGAGATAGGCTTTCGTATACGGTATTATCTAGTATGTTTAGCTGATTAATCATCTTATATTCCAAACTACCTGCAAAGGTACTTGTGTTATCGCCGGTTTCTTCTGCTTCGATTCTAATGATTTGATTAGCAACTCTTTCACCAGTTGTTAATCCATCGTTGTTAAATCCGAATGAGAAGAAGTCTGCGACAATAGCTTCTGAAGCATCAATTGATACTAAGCTAGAATATGTGATTAAGAGGCCTGCGTTGTTTGTATCAGCTGTGAAGCTGGTTTCAAACAATCCTCTGTTAGTGGAGTTAAGATTTGTAAGACTTTGTGGATTCACATCGTCTGCAATCAAAAATGCACCAATAGCTGCTGTTGTAAGGTTACCGCCACCGCTTGCTCGTGTACCATCTAAGATGATTTCACCAGTAGAGTTTAGCAAGTAAACATCAACTGTACCAGTAGTGGTTATACTTCTAACATCTAAGTTAAGGAAGTTGAACCCTTCAAAGGTACTTGTGCTGTTAGTATTTGAGATTGATTTTCTTAATTCACCAATTGTTGTTTCAAGATCAATGACTGTGGCGTTAATGTTTTGGTTACCGTTATTTCTTGGGTCAAAGTTAGTACTATTTGTGATAATTGCTCTTTCGGAGAATTTTTCAACAGTAGTATTAGCTGTGACGTTTGCAAAGTTCCAAAGTGCTTTGGTTGCGCCTTGCGTATTAATTTGGGTCCAAACATTGCCTGCATTACTTAGGTCATTGTTGGATGCGTTAACAAATACAATTTGAGTATTATTTGAAGATTCTACACCTGATTCACCTAATGTGAATGGATCACCAGTTTGAAGTGCTGGGATCAATGCAACATTAGTGTTAAACAAATCTAGGTCTTCATCTACTCTACTGTTTTTGTTTGCATCACCATCGACAATGATTACAGGAATCTCTTCACCAGAGCTCCATTCATCATCGATTGGTTGAATATCAACGGTACCGAAGTCAAATCCTACAAGAACTGTTGCTGGAGTTTCATTATAATCAATTGTTGCAGATGTTCCTCTTAAGGCATCATCTGTAACTAAGACTACTGAAATATCGGACTCATCATAAGTACCGAATACACCAGAGTTTGGTCCTTGTTCAGTTATTGTAATTGGTTGTGTGTTTATGCCTAAACCAAATCCTGCGGAGCCAGTACCACTACAAGTGTTAGCAGATTGAGCACTTGTACAAGTTAAGACGGAATCGTCATTATCTTGTAAAGTCAAAACTGCTGTTCCACTTGATTGTGTATCTGCATTAATTTTCAAGATACCGTTATCTTCAATCATCATTAGAGTGAAGTTACCGGAAACATCTATGATACCTGATGCACTTCCTGCTCCTGCATTGGTTATTGAGCCATTTTCGTCAAATACTTGGTAATTTGTACTTGCACCATCCAAAGATGTTGCACCAGCATTTACATCTGATGCATCATATGTTGAGTTGGTACCAAATGTCCAAGAATCTTCGTCTGTTGGATCAATGTTTAACCATAAATCAGTGATAGTTACGTGAACTTGTGAAGTTCTTGGATAAACAGCTCTATCTAGACTTGCTCCAGCAAATTGATCAACAGAATCAAAAGTTAGTGTTGTTGTTTGAACACCACCACCTTTGTTATACTGAATTACAACATTACCAGTTGGGTTTAGAGAATAGAGTTGAATAAAAGGCCACATTGCATCAAGATCTGCCTCTCCTGGATCAGTTCCAGAAGCGTTAAGACCAATTTGTCCTACTGTTGCAGTTGTGTCTGTGTTAAGAGTTTTTGATTCTCTTAATACATTCATTGCTACACCAGCAGTACCGTTTGCAATTGCTTTGTTAACTTCGGTTTGACAGGTGTTTGTTACAGTTAATGCTGCGCCGTTACTACTTCCTTGTGCACCATTTACATGGGATACAATTGGAAATGCTACGCCGACAGTATCACTGAAAGATACGCCTGCTCCTGCCCAAGTGGTTCCACTTGCACAGAAAGTACCAAAGTCTAAGCCGTCACCAGAGGTTGAATCACTTGCAGTATAATCAGCAATTAATGCTTGGGTTCTATCTGCAAAGTAACCATACCAGTTACCGTCTACGGCTTGAGCCATTCTCAGGATCTTTCCGTTTACTGTAACATCTGGTTCACCTTTTGATTCGTCTGTATCGTCAATATCACTATCAATTACAACTACTTCAATGACCTGAGGTCCTGACATGTAGTTATCAAACTGTGAGTTTTCTGCGGATACAAATAAGTTAGCGTTGGCGGCGTGAGCCTCTGGCACCATTCCTGGTGCAGCAAAGGTCAATCCACCTGCTAACATAATTGTCATTAATGTAAGACTAGTTATTTTACGTCCTATTTCGTTATTCATGTTATTAGCATATTTCAAAAAAATTCGTATTTAAGCCTAATGGACGAATTGTCCACAAATTTACAAGATCATGAGATATTTTCATCATTTTTTTGTTTTTCATATATATTTTATATTTTTTTTTATAAATATTTCATATATATCTCAATTTTATCATTTGATCTAAATTATTTTCATTAATTCCTAATAAAATTGAAATTTTTACAGGCTAAATTATACTTTAATTTCTTTACCAATGAGTGATTTGTATAGTAAAATAGCCTCAGATTCGTCCTTTGGTCCAACAACAACTGCAGAACCTTTTTTCATGAAACTCACAGACAAATCATTTGTTCTCATAGATAATCCTAAGTCACCTTGATTTTCTACAATGAATCCTTTTTGTTTTGCAATATTAGTAACGACATTTACATCAAGATCAAATATATCAGTTGGAGTAATAGAGTAAGTTCGCTTTCCCCTATTTCGACCACATAGTTCTTCTAAAATTAATTCTTCTTTTTGAACAACTTCAAGTTTTCCTGTTCCACATATAGGACATTCTTCAGCTCTGAATGTTTTTGTGTTATTAAAATCAAGATTTTCTAAATCAATATGTAAAATTTTTTCAGATAAACTAGGTTTTTTTCCAATAATTATTTTTACAGCTTCTGCAACTTCTATTCCTCCAACTATAGAAAGTATTGATGGATGTACTCCTTCAATACTACACGTTGGCATTGTATCTTCATCAAGTGATGGAAACATGCAATAGTAACATGCACTTTGTTTTGGTAAAACAGTAAATGCCTGTCCTGAAACTCCAACAGCAGCACCAGTTACAAACGGAATATTAAATTCAACACATGCTTTGTTTAATGCATATCTAGCATTAACTGAATCTAGTGCATCAATTACAACATCACATCCTTGTATAACTTCGAGTGCAGTGTAATCGTTAACAGATACAGCTAATGCTTCAATGTTGCAATCAGGGTTTAATTTTTTTAGTTTTTTTGCAGCAACTTCAACTTTAACTTGACCAACATCATCTTCATCAAACATTGTTTGTCTATGTAAATTAGATAATTCAATTACATCTCTATCAATAATTCTTAAAGTTCCAATACCCATTGCTGCAAGTCTAGTAATAATTGGATGTCCTAATCCACCAGTACCAACAAAACAAACTTTTGAATTTTTTAATTTCAATTGACCATTATAACCGATTTCCTCAAGCATTACTTGACGGGAAAATTTATCCAAATCTTTTTTGGATAATTCTTCAGAACCTCCAGCCACTGCAGGTAAAATATACACTTCATCATTATCATTAAGAACAGTTTCCATGCCATTAGAGAATTTTGCATTTTTACCATTAATGTAAATATTAATCAGTGAGCGTGGAGTTCCATCAGCCTCTAATACACGTCTCTTAAAATCATCACCCATAATTTCAGATATTTTTGCAAATGCATCTTGTAAAGAATCAGCAGGAATGTCTGTTTTTTTCTCACCACTACCAGAATTAAGCACCGATGGAATTGTAAATACAATATTTGCCATTAATTTACTACCGCCGATATTTCTGTAATGTCTGCTTTCATGGTTTTTGGTTTTTGTAATACCTCCATGATTGATTCTGTTGCTTTCAAACCATTTCCAGTAACATAACATACCACTTTATCATTTTTATCAATTTTTCCTTGTTCAACCATTTTTTGTAATACTGAAATAGAAACACCACCAGCTGGTTCTGTAAATATTCCTTCAGTCTTTGCTAACAAAACAATTGCATCTAAAATTTCTTTATTGTTACATTCTTCTGCAAATCCATTGTACTGGGCTAATCGTTTTAACACATAGCGACCATCACCAGGATCACCTATTGCTAAACTTTTTGCTACAGTGTCAGGATTCTCAACAGGGATTACTTCATTACTATTTTTCTTAAATGCATCAACAATTGGTGCACAACCATGGGGTTGTGCTGCAATCATATGCATGTTATTTACATTGTTTAATAATGAAATTGATTCCAATTCTTCAAATCCTTTACAAATTGCATTAAGCATTGCACCACTTCCTACTGGAACAATTAATTGATCAGGGACTTGCCAGTCTAGTTGTTCTGCAACTTCATATGCCAAAGTTTTAGAGCCTTCAACATAATGTGAACGCATGTTAATATTTACGATTCCAATTCCTTTGCTATCACCAATTTGTGCTGCAATTCTATTTGCATCATCATATGTTCCATCTACTGCAACATAATTTGCGCCGTAAGATAATGCTTGAGTAATTTTTGCCATTTCAATATTACTTGGAGCAAACACATGGCATGGGAATCCACCTTTAGCTGCATGTGCTGCAGTAGCTGATGCTAAATTACCAGTAGATGCACAACCAACAGCAGATAATCCAAATTCTTTTGCTTTAGATATTGCAACACCAGCTGGTCTATCTTTAAACGAAAATGTGGGATTTACAGAATCATTTTTGATATACAAATTATTAAGACCAAGTTTTTTACCAAGATTCTCTGCTTTAGTTAAAGGAGTCATTCCAGCATCAATTGATATAATATTTGATTTATTTTCAATTGGGAGTAATTCAAAATAACGCCAGTATGTTTGCTCACGATTAGAAAAAGTATCTTTAGTGACTGCTGGGAAATCATATTTTACATCAAGTGGTCCAAAACAATCATCACAGATATACTTGAAAGTAGACTCGTATCCTTTTTTACATTCTCTACACTGTAATGATGTTCTAGCCAAGATCCATTTTTGACCTCATACAATAGATAAAAAATTCTAATATTAAATTAAGTGATACTTAATTTTAAATAATAACAATTTAGTGATATATTTTAGAAAAATTTGGAAATATAGAAGATTTCTTAAGAAAAATCTAAAAAAATTAAAAATTTTGTGATTTCTTAATTATGAGTAAGGTTTTTAGAGATTTTGAAAAAAACACATACATGAAAATTGCAGGGATTGTGAGTATTATTGGAATTGTGATAACTATCGCAATATTTGGAATTATTTTTACTGCAAATCCTAATTCAGATGTTGCAGAAGTTGAAAATACTTTAGATAAAGAACTGATTCCTAATGAGGAAACAACACCAGAAATTCAAGAAAAAATTGATGAAATAAAACAAATTGCTAATGAGAACTATTACAAACCAACATCAGAAATTAATTGGACTTCATCAGGGCCATTCCAAATTGATCGAACTGTTTATGATATTGGCCAAAAAATTTTCATTAGAATTGGAGGATTACAAGAACATGAAAAAGGGCAAATTGCCGTAATGCGACCTCTTAATTCAACTCATCATACAACATACATTACAATTCCATTTGATGGAATGGTTAAGTCAGCATTTAATTATTATGTAGAACCAGGAATTATCAAAACACGTGGAATTTGTTCTACAGATGATTTAACAGGGAATTGGGCATTAGTTTTTAGAGGTACAAATTATGCAAATATGGATTTTGAAATAACTGACAAGGTTGTTCCATCAACAAACATAGAAACTGTTTGTTAAATTATTTTTCTAAACTATTATGAAAACAAACTTTTTCACCAGTATGACATGCAGGACCAGATGGTTCAACTAAATATATGATAGCATCAGAATCACAATCAACTAAAATCTCTTTTACTTTTTGTGTATTGCCTGATTCTTCTCCTTTCATCCAAAGTTTGTTTCTTGAGCGACTCCAAAACCAAGAGTTTCCAGTTTTTTTAGTTAACTCTAATGATTCTTTATTAGAATATGCTAGAGTCAAAACATCTTTTGTATTAGCATCTTGAACTATAATTGGAATCAATCCATCACTTTTTTCAAAATCAATATCGTTAATCGATTTTTGCATAGAATTAATTCAAAAATTAGCTATTATAATCTTACAGGAATTTTCTTATCTTTAAGAAAAGTTTTCACTCCAATTACACCATGTGTTTCATAGTGGAAAATTGAGGCTGCAAGTGCTGCATCAACATTTGATTTTTCAAATATTTCCACCATATCATCAGGCTTTCCACAACCACCTGACGCAATTACTGGAATAGATAAAGTATCAACTATTGCTTTTGTTAATGTTATATCATAACCATCTTTTGTACCATCTTTGTCAATACTAGTAAGAAGAATCTCTCCAGCACCCATTTGTTCTGCTTTTTTTGACCAAATAACAGCATCAAGTCCTGTTCCTTCTTTACCACCATAAATGAAAACCTCAAACCAGAATTTTTTTCCATTCTCATAAAATACAGTTACATTTTCTTTAACATCATAATTTTTCTTTGCATCAATTGCAATTACAACACATTGTCTTCCAAATAATTCCATTAGTTCTGTTATTACTTTGGGATTTTTTATTGCACCAGTATTAATTCCAACTTTATCAGCCCCATTAAGTAAAATATTTCTAGCGTCATCCAATGATTTTACTCCGCCGCCAACAGTAAATGGAATATCAATTACAGATGCAACTTTTCTAACTAGATCTTTTATCGTTGCTCTTTGTTCATCAGATGCAGTAATATCTAAAAATACCAACTCATCTGCTCCTTCATTACTATATTTTGTAGCTAATTCTACAGGATCACCTGCATCTTTGATTGATTCAAAATTTAATCCCTTTACAACTCGACCATTTTTTACATCAAGACAAGGTATGATTCGTTTTGTTAATGTCATACTATCTTTTTTGCCTCTTCAATTGAAATTTTATTTTCATATAATGCCTTTCCTAAAATCACTCCAAATGCATTTTTTTCCTTTACATCAATTACATCATCAATATTTGATATTCCACCACTGGCAATAATATTGGTATTTTTCAAATTACATGCCTGTTCTAAATATTC
>Ga0257119_1002692_pt1 | contig 10344 bp, 8 predicted proteins | sample SI112_200mmetaG_FD_190179 | JGI IMG/M metagenome (GOLD analysis project Ga0257119, IMG submission 190179) | Marine microbial communities from Saanich Inlet, British Columbia, Canada - SI112_200m | ecosystem: Environmental > Aquatic > Marine > Inlet | place: Canada: British Columbia | collected... | reverse complement strand
TTGAAAAGCCAGTGACGAGTGACTCTCAAGATGCGCGCAAATTAATTGAAGTTTATAAAGAAACAAATACTCCTATTGCTATTGGGTATTGTTTACGATATATGCCTTCATCTATTAAGATTAAAGAGTTTTTAGATCAAAAAATAATAGGCAATATTTACAATGTATTTATAGATATTGGACAATATCTTCCAGATTGGAGGCCATCAAAAGATTATCGAGATTCAGTTTCTGCCAAAACAAGTCTTGGAGGTGGCGTATTATTAGAATTGAGTCATGAAATTGACTATATTCAATGGCTACTTGGCCCTATGAAGGTACATTACGCCCAATTAAGGTCATCATTAGAATTAAATTTAAAAGTCGAAGAATTAGCAGATTTAGTTATGGTGTCTGACATGGGAACGGTATGTAATATACATATGGACTTCTTACAGAAAAAAGCAAAGAGAGTGTGTAGCTTTGTTGGTGAAAAAGGAAGAATCGATTGGGATTTACTATCTAATTCAATTGTGTTGAGCGCCAAAAAAGGGGATAAAACTCTTTTTAAAGAAAAGGATTGGGATTCGAACAAAATGTATCTCTCTTTGTTAAAGGATTTTTCAAGTCTAGCCAAAGGGCATGCAAATACCTGTGTTGATTTAATGCAAGCCACTTCGACTGTGAAACTCATAGAAGATATTAAACAGTATGCGATTCAAGGAGTGAAGCAATGATAACTCATGCTTTTATATTTGCTCGTGGCGGCTCAAAAGGGTTGCCTGGAAAGAATATTATGCCGTTATTAGGTAAACCACTTATTCAGTATTCTATTGAAGTCGCGTTAAAGGCTACAGGTATTGACAAAGTATTTGTATCTACAGATGATAATGATATTGCAAGAGTCTCAAGATCTGTTGGAGCTATTGTTATTGATAGGCCGATTAAATTAGCACAAGATGATAGTCCAGAATGGCAAGCATGGAAGCATGCAATAAGTTGGGTTAAAGAGAGGTATGGAGAGTTTGAGGAGTTCATAAGCTTGCCAGCAACGAGCCCATTGAGAAGTGTCAAAGATGTAGAATCTGCCATACTTAGAAGGTCTAATATTGGTGCGGATATTTGTATAGCAGTTACTCCTGCAAGTCGTAGTCCGTATTTTAATATGGTGAAAGAATCGAGCAATAATTTAATCGAATTAGTAAATAAGCCTGCTAATTTAATCTCTCGACGTCAAGATGCACCAGAAGTTTTTGATATTACAACGGTAGTTTATGTTGCTAATGTAGAATTTATTATGAAAAATAATAATTTATTTGATGGGATTGTCACAAGTGTAGAGGTTCCAAAGCATAGAGCGGTTGATATAGACGATATGTACGATTTTAATTTTGCAGAGTCAATATTAAATAACACATTTAACGAGGACGATTAATGTTGCTAAATGGAAAGGTAGTTGTAATTACAGGCGGTGCTGGGTTAATTGGTCAAGAGTTCGCCAAAGCAGTAATGGGTCAAGGCGGTATAGCTGTTATTGCTGATATCGATGAAGAAAGAATGCAATATACTGTTAAAGAATTAGAACAAACATTTTCTAGTGGCAAAATTGACGTATTTAAACTTAATGTTACATCTAAAGATTCTCTACAAGAGTGTATTGATTATGTAGATTATAAATATAAGAAAATAGATGCTTTAATTAATAACGCTTATCCGAGAAATAAAAATTATGGCAGACATTTTTTTGATGTGGAATATGAAGATTTTGTTGAGAATTTAGGAATGAATTTAGGTGGTTGTATTATTCCATCTCAGTTGTTTTCATTGTATTTTCAAAAACAAGGGTATGGAAATATCATTAATATATCTTCAATTTATGGAGTTATAGCGCCAAAATTTGAAATATATGACAATACAGAAATGACGATGCCCGTTGAGTATGCTGCTATTAAAGCAGGCATGCTGCATTTAACTAAATATATGGCTAAATACTTTAAAGGAAAAAACATTAGAGTTAATGCAATAAGTCCTGGTGGTATTTTAGATAGACAGCCAAGGGAATTTTTAAGTGAATATAATCAGCAGTGCTCAACTAAAGGTATGCTAGATCCAAAAGATTTAAATGGCGCATTAACCTTTTTACTTAGTGATATGAGTCAACATGTTAATGGTCAGAACATTATTGTAGATGATGGATTTAGTCTATAAACCAATGAAAAATATTATTTAAAATGGGTGAAAATATGATTACAAAAAATAACGTAGATTTATTAGAAATTATCAAGTGTCCTATTTGTAATTGTGACGATATTAGGTACTTTAAAGATAAACTTAAGTGCATCAATTGTAATACATTGTTTGATATTTCTAATAATATTCCTGTAATGATTGACAAGAATTATTCAACATTTATTGAAGAGAATTTGGATAAAATTTGCTGGGAAGATTATGATGTGAAAAATAAGACAGTTAGAGTTGCTAAGCACTTTGATGGAAAAAAAACTTTTTTTGAGAGGCTGTCACCAACTTATCGAGTTCAAATCGGACCCACATATAATGATTTTATAGATAAATATAATATTAGTGAAAATATCCTAGAGTTGGGAGGGGGGTTGAGTTCCCTGCAGGTTAATGGATCGATTAATATGGATATCAACACATACAAGGATGTTGATATAGTTGGAGATGCTCGAAAAATTCCCTTTAAAGATAATTCATTTGAAGCTGTAATTAGTAATTCTGTTTTAGAGCATATTTATGAGTTTGAGGCTGTTATAAAAGAATTAGGCAGAGTGGTAAAAAAAGGGGGTTATATTTTTATGTGTGTTCCTCAAGTTTGTGGGCGTCACCATGAAATTGATTATCATAGGTGGACGTTGCCAGGATTGGAAAAAATGTTTATCAAATACCAGGTTATTGATAAAGGAGTAATACTTGGCCCTGGGATGTTTCTAAGTCATATTGTAACATCTCTTTTTCGTGATATAACCCCAATACCTTTTATAAATAAAAGTATATGCTTGGTGATAGAATGGCTATCCTTTCCTTTTAGGTTTTTAGATTTATTGAACAGGGGGAATTCTGAAGATTATGCACATACAATATTCATTGTTGTCAAAAAAAATAGTTAGATTTACTTTTGACAAAGTGGTATTTTATTTTTTTAATAAATTTTTAAAAAAAAATTATCATTTTAAAAATATCCATTTAGGAGAGGAGTGTTATATTTTCGGGAACGGTGCCTCTCTTAGAGAGATGGATTTTTCAAAATTTAATGACAAAATAACCATAGGTTGCAACATGTTATTTCTTCATAAAGAATTCTCCAATTTAAATTGTAAGTATTATCAAATTCCGGCAGCAAGGTTTTTTTATAAATATTTTAAGTTCTATAATAAATGGCAATATAATTATTTAAATGATTTGTTTAGAAAAAAAATTTTAATTAATTCGAGTGTTTTATTTTTCACTAGTATTTCCAATATATTTTTTAAGGTTAATAATTTATATTATGAGCACAATTTCATGTCATGCAGGCCAAACTCAGGTAATTTTGATTTAGATAAAAACTTTTGCTGCATGGAGGGAGCCATGGAAGCTATGATTGGTCAGGCTGTTTATATGGGATTTAAAAAGGCAACTTTAGTTGGTTGTGACTATATATTTTATCCATCTAAATCTGGGCATTTTTATGAGTCTAAAGGTGGGGATATTTTGGTAAGTCAATCCGAATCTAAAAAACGTTTTTTAGATTCGGTTAAAAATAAAATAGATCTTGAAGTAATGACACTAGACAGAGGGAAAAGTGATGTTTGTAATTATATAAGTTATTCAGATTATTTCAACACTAGAGAAGTGTATCGTAAAAATACTGAGATAGTAGGCTCTGATGATTTGACCGTCTTAAAACAACAAAAAATATATTCAATAGAGGAGTAACTTTGAAAAATAACCCTCCTATTATGCATATTGTCCATTGTATTGATACAGAAGGACCAATGACAGAAGATTTGATTGATACCTTTAAAAGGTTGGAAGTGATTTTTGGAATAAACATACCCCCATCTAGGGAGAATCTTGCTAAACTCCAAAAAAAAGAAATTTACTTATCTGGTCTTGAGGATGAGGTTGCAAAAGTTATCAAGCCAAGCTTGCTAGATTATAAGGAGTCATGGAAAGATATTGAATTAATGTTAGAAGAGTGTATGTCATCTAAATACAGAAGAGAATTTCTGGATGATTTTGATGGTGGCTGGGTTTATAGTTGGCATTGTATGGATCACGTTGGGTATAAAGATAATAGAAGGAGAAAAGATGTTGGATATGGAAATATATATAGATTTTATAAAAATATAATTAATAAAACCAACAGCCTTAAAGATGAAATAAATTGGCACTATCATCCTTTATCATTTGATAGGAATCCGCTGAAATGTGCAGCTAATTATGTAAATTCATTTGATGTTTTAAATAATATTCTTTGCAGGAGAGTCGTTGATGAAAAGTGGTTTCCTACAGTTAATAGACCAGGATTTCATACTGAAAGGATAGATATACATCTTTTTCTTGAGCAGTGGATTCCGTTTGATTATGCAAATAATTATTCTGATACTGATAATGGTCAAAAAGACTTAATCGGCGGAAGATTTGGAGATTGGAGAAGATCAAGCAGGAGTTGGACCGGGTACCACCCATCTCATGATGACTATCAAGTGGAGGGTCTGTGCAGAAGAATAATATTTCGATGTTTAAATGTTGGAACTAGATTTAAGACTATAAAAGAGCAACATGTTTTAGAGGCATTGAGTGATGCAGAGAAAAATGGTGTATCAATTCTATCTTTTGCAAATCATGATTGGAGGGATATTAGGCCAGATGTTGAATATATTAGAAATATTGTAGCCAAATGTAGAAAAAAATATCCTAATGTAAACATTAAATTTTCAGGTGCCCAGGAGGCTGCTAAAGATATAATCTTTGGAAATGAAAAGGTAAATTATAGTAAGTTAATTTTAAAAGGGTACTTTGAAAAGTCTAAATTTATAGTTGAGGTTAAGCAAGGTGAGCTTTTTGGGCCGCAGCCATATTTAGCAATAAAGACTGTTGATGGTAGGTATTTACATGATAACTTTGATGTTGAGATACCTTCAAAGAGGTACTCATATACATTTGATCATCACACGATCGATAAGAGGGCGATTTCTAAAATTGCAGCTGCAAGTGCAGATAAGTACGGATATTATAGTATAGACATTATAGAGTTATAAAAATGGATAAAGATAAAAGAAAGCAATACTGGAACAAAGACTATGTTGACTATTGGAAAAATAAAGTTCAGGAGGCAAACGTACTATTAGATGTGAAAGACCCAGCATCCACTGATGCGGTATATATTCGTATGATAGATGCGCTTAATATTAAACCAACAGATGTAGTGCTAGATGTGGGTTGTGGTTTTGGCAGAAGCTTACCATACTTATCTTGTTCTGCTAAAAAAGTTGTTGGCGTCGATATATCTAGTGAGATGATAAAAGAAGCTGAAAAGCTAACCTCTTCTTGTGGCAATATTACTCTTCAAATATCAGAAAGTGAGGATATGGATATAGAAGATAGTTCAATTGATAAAGTTATATGCTTTGCAGCATTTGATGCAATGCACCAGAAAAAGGCATTAATTGAATTTAATAGAATATGTAAAATTGGTGGTACAATCTTACTGACTGGAAAGAATGATAGTTTCATATGTGATGACAAAGAGGCAAAACTTGCTGAATTGGGTGCGAGAAAAAAAAATCATCCTAACTTTTTTACAAATGTAAGTTTACTTATAAGGTCAATGCATTTATTCGGGTTTAAGGTGGAATTTGAAGAGTACTATCTAAAGAGGGGTGATTTTTCAACTGATAGAATAGTAAAAAATAAACCGGAACATTTTTATGAATACATGTTTCTGCTTAAAAAAATAAACAGCTCTATTGAAGCTTCATTAATACCAGAAATATCTGATTCTTATTCAGCAACAGAAGAGTAATGGTTAATAGAAAAAAATTCCAGTTGTATGTATAGGATCTGGGGTAATACCCTCCCAAAATTTTGAGCGTAAAAAATAATTATTTAGAAAAAATAAATAGAGCCTTAAAAGCGTATATTGAGGTAAGCCCTCTATGAGAGGTTATTTTTTAGCATTGACTGCTCTCGAAGATTTTTGGGACAAAAGCAGTGCTATAATTTTTCTAGGTGATTGGTGTTTACTTAATGAAAGAAAATCTTCTTGGAAGTCTTTGGATAGTCGTTTGATGGAAAGTCCTTTTCAAGATGCGAGTGATACAAATGATGCCTATATTTATATTGACGATATCTACGAGAAAATACTTCCATTTATTGTAGAAGCGTTAAATTGTACACACCAAACAAATTATAGCTTACGTTATTGGCGCATTGTAATTGGGCCGTGGTTGGTAAATTATATAGCAGTAGTTTATGACAGGTTCGTGCATATTACCAATGCATTGGAAGAATATCCGGATTTGTCTACTATTACACTTTCTGAAAATTCATTCATAGTGCATCTTGACACTCCTTCTTTTAACACTGCAGTAACTGAAGATTTATACAATTTACAAATATATTCCAAGATATTCCTTTTTCTTGGAAGTAAATTTGCAAGTAAAAGTTTTAAAATAAAGCCCAGTTCCTGTTACGGTAAGCCAATAAAATGGTCTCTGAGGCATAGCTTGGCAAGTAAATACACGTCTTTGTGTCGATTTGTTTCTTTGATTTTTTTTTCGTCACCAGTAATATTTAATAACAGTTATTTTTCAAGAAAGATAGAGTTTCGTCTTTTACTGAGCTCTTTTGGAAGATTCATATTTGAGAGAGGTTCTGAAAATATTAATCTTGAAAGTCGTCAGTATGATGCCAGTATGCGTGAAATTTTTAAAAAAGTTTCATATAAAGATGACGATTTTTCAAAATGTTTAGCAAGTATGCTTTTTTCAGATATTCCTAAATGCTTTGTGGAGGATTATCAATCAATTCGTGAAATTGGAAGGAGTAAATATCCGAATACTGTTAAGACAATATTTAGTGCAAATGCATGGTATTGTGATGAGGTTTTTAAGTTTTGGTCTGCAGAGCGAGCTGAAAATGGGGCCCTCTTGTTGGGCACCCCACATGGAGGAACTTATGGTATCAGATCGGGCAGGAATCCTCTAAATCATGAAACCAAGATTGTAGATTATTACTATACTTTGGGCTGGAAAAAAGAAAATTGTTCTGCTAAGGTAATACCAATGCCTTCAGTCAAATTAATGGGAAGGAAAAAGATAGGCGCAAGTAATTCAAAAGATGGAATCCTGCTAGTTACAACTTGCTATCCAAGGTATCTAGTCGAGCCTTTTATTCTGCCAACTACCTTTAAAAAATACATGCAATGGACTAAAAGATTTTCTAAGGCTTTGCCTGAGGATCTATTGTCATTTTTGTGTATTAGGCCTCATTACCAAGACTATGGCTGGAATTTTGTACAAAGGTTGAAAGAGTCTATTCCAAATTTAAAATTGGACTCTTGGAATAATACATTCTTAAAGAGCTTAGAGGGGCATCGTCTATATGTGTGTGATCATCTTTCCACTACATTTATAGAGGCATTAGCAGCTAACAAGCCAACAATTTTGTTTTGGGATTCAAAGGATAATCAATTATTGCCTGAGGCCAAATGTTATTTTGATATGTTAAGAAAAAGTGGAATACTTTTTGATTCTCCAGAGGCTGCTGCAAGGGCAATCAATAATATCTATAATGATGTTGAATCGTGGTGGAATGATTCAGATAGACAAAAGACGATTAGTATTTTCTGTGATCAGTATTGCAGGACATCGGATAATGCTATTGATTTATGGAGTAATGAGTTTCGTAGAATTATGAAAAATCAGAAGACTGAAGTATAATAAAAAAAAGGAGTAAACAAGTGAAAGAAGAAGTATTAAATTTTAAAGATATCATAGATGCTAGTATGATTAACTTGAGTTCGGGATCGCACCTAGGATTGATAGATGTTTTTGTTGCACTCTCTGTAACCCTTATTTGTGCATTAATTGTATTATGGACATACAAGCATACTTATTCAGGTATCTTATATCAACACAGTTTTGGTGTAACACTAGTGTTAGCTGCCTTGGTTACTACTTCAGTTATTATGGTCATTAGTGGAAACTTAGTTCTTTCTCTAGGTATGGTTGGAGCATTGTCTATTGTTAGATTTAGAGCTGCTATTAAAGATCCACTGGATATTGTATTTATGTTTTGGGCTATTTCTATTGGTATTTCAAATGGTGTTGCTTACTGGAAGGTGTCTTTTGGTGCTACTATTTTCTTGATGATTGTTATGTTAATGATGAAGAAATTACCGACACTCTCTACGCCATTTTTACTAGTTTTAAAATTACGGGGTAGTGATGATAGTAATGTTATTGAAATGATTAGGGCAAATGTTAAAAAAGTAAAGCTTAAAAACAAGTCGCTTAAAAATGGAAGCTCAGAAGTTATTTATGAAGTAAGTGGAATTAATGAAAGTGTTTTAATGTCCAGCTTGGATGCACATGAATTGGTTGATGATGTTACCTTGGTCGCTTATGGTAACAATGGGTAAACTTTCTTATACAGTGAAAAAAAATATTGTTATAGGGGTTTTTTTAGCTCTACCACTACTATTTGTGCTCGCCTACTATAACGATGTTTTTTATGGTAAGTTAAAAAAGCTTCCGGCCCCATTAAATCCTTATCTAGTCAATTCAATCGATAATGTAATTAATGAATTCAATGTTATTAGGTTGGTTAAGCAGATAGAAACTTCTGATAATGATCTTATTGACTTAGTTCTATCGGGTGATGATCTTAAACATATTTCCAGTAGTATGGGGCTGTTTATTGATGAAGGGTATATTAGAGATCAATCAAACCCATGGCGCAAGGCAAAGGTTATTGTTAATGGTAAAAAAGAAAAAATTAAATTCAAGTTTCACGGAACTTCAGTTACCCCTCTAAAGAGTGATGTATCTTTATTTGTGGCGCGGGTTATGAAAAAACTTGGCCTTACTGATTTGGTTAGTGATTACTCGCCACCGATAAATTCTGGAGTATTTTCTTTAAAGATAAAGCACAAGAAAGAAAGTAATTACTATAATTTAATGCGTAGATATAAATTAATAACTCATCATGATGGCACGTCATCAATCCCATCAATTATTATTAACAAAATAGCATCTAAATTAGGCTTAATGGCACCACATGGAAGAATAGTTATTCTCAGAGTGAATGGTGCGGAGATTGGCGCTTATATGTTAGTAGAGTCTCATAATAAAGAGTGGTTTGAACGTGAGCACCAACTTACAAATTACACTATTTTCAAATCTTATGATGATTGGGATAGAAAAAATCATCACCCTCATGCCTCAGAGACGGATTTATACATAGAGAACAAGAAGATAAATACTATTTCTCAGTATAGTTCAGTTGCATTAGGCTCTTTAGAGGTGTTGTTAAAGGCTATTAAGGATGACAATATAGATCAGATAAAAAAAATGATTGATATAGATTATATGGCTAAATATATGGCACTTTTAACCATTACTAATAGCAATCACCCCATATCTGGAGATAATCTGAGGTATGTTTATAATCATGCAACTGGCAGGTTTAAACTTCTTTTTAGACTGGAAGGCGAGATCAAGGAAAATAGTAAGCTCGTCCCAGTCGCTGATTTCAATCATAACCTGTTTATCTCGCCATATGAAAACTTTGAAACTTTTAAACTGTTTAAACTTCTTTTAACTGATTCGAATTTTTTAACAAAAAGAGATAAAGAATTATACAAAATAATACAACAAAAAAAGAGTTGGATGGAATTAATCGATAAAACTTATTCTAGTAATATGGAGATATTTCTAAAGAGTCATGAGGCAATCAGGCCTATTAAATTTGAAATGGAACAGTTTAAGAAGAAATTTAAAAATAACATGGAATCTGCAGAGAGGTATATTGATTACAATAAAATTTTCATTACAAAATATATGGATGTTAAGGGAGTGCAGGGTCTGCATATTGTTAATGATTTTGTACATCCTGTCATACTAAAAAATGTTTCTAAAATAAATGGAGATATACTTATTAATCCATCAAAAATTGATATTAATCAAAAAGTTGTTTACAGCGAACAAAGGGTAGATGGAAATATTGACAACATTGATCAATTAAAGTTCGAGAATGCAATTACAAAAAGCACAATACCGGTAAGGAATATTTATTTTAATGAAGCTGTTGAGCGGCCTATATTTTCTAAAAGTAAATCATTGCAAACATTAAAGG
>Ga0257119_1002687_pt1 | contig 10357 bp, 6 predicted proteins | sample SI112_200mmetaG_FD_190179 | JGI IMG/M metagenome (GOLD analysis project Ga0257119, IMG submission 190179) | Marine microbial communities from Saanich Inlet, British Columbia, Canada - SI112_200m | ecosystem: Environmental > Aquatic > Marine > Inlet | place: Canada: British Columbia | collected... | reverse complement strand
AAAATTTATGCAGGAACGTGATCAGTACGATGTAATTCTTAACGTTGATTCTCTTACTGAGATGGGTATCGATGTAGCTAGAGCTTATCTCAGAAACTTTGTTGGTAAAACCAATTGGTTTTTATCAATTAATCACGAAGGAAATGAATTTTCAGTACGCGAAATTGCTGCTGAACTTCCAGAGTATAGATTAATGTCTCGAAACAGATCTTGGATAAGGCCAGGGTACGTAGAAGAACTCTACCAAATTAACTAGTTCATTAAAATTTCAATGCCAGAATACTTTCTTGAAAATCATTTACATTGATCAGGCCTTTAAGCTCCTCTGAATAAGTTGATACTGAAACAATCCAGTCCCACGGTTTAAAATAGCTCATAAAAAGAGCCTTTGACCTGGAATTTTTTTCTCCTGGATTTTTCCATTCATATTCCAAATATCCTTCTTTGCGCTTGACCATCTCCCTTACAAAAGGAAGATGGGTCCAGTCCCCTCTGCCTACAATATCCGGATTTGGATGTTCTATTGGAACTCCCTTACTGTTTACACAATAAATATATCCGGTTTTGCCGATGGTCTGGGAAAAAATAATTTTTCTAACTTCATTTTTAGCTTCAGCCTCTGTGAGCTGACCTGATTCATATCTTTGATAAATGTGCTCTATGTTCTCTTTGGTTTTCTCACATACGGCTCTCAGATAATTTTTTATTGAAACATTGGCTGCTGTTTTAACCATATTCAGGACAACACCGGTTGTGTTGTTAAGCTCGTTTTGAATATTTTGAGTGATCGTTGGTTTGACCTGGAAATAAATTATCGCCCCCCCTATCAGTGAAGCTGCAATAAATATTGATGTATACCCTGCAAGTATTTTAAACCGGATACCCAGGTTCCCCAGAAAACGTAACATTCTAATTCCCCCTGTTAGTCAATAAGCTCCAGCAAAACGCCATTCATTTTATTAGGGTGAATAAAAGCAAATTCACTGTCCCGGAACGGACGAGCGCCTCCGATAAAGGGATAATCCTTTTCTTGTAGTTCATCCATGGCTTTACTGGTATTTTCAACGTTAAAGCTTAATAACATCACACCCTCACCTCTTTTCTCAATAAATTTGGCAACATCCCCATCGTCTGTAATAGATTCCATCAACTCAAAACCCACTTCCCCAACCCAATATCTGGCAACCTTAATTTTTTCAGATTCATCGATATATTGATCATCTGGTTTTGATTTGCCTAACACGGGCTCCCAGATTTTGCGTGCCTCATCCAAATTTTTTACGGCAATGCAGATATGATCTATCTTTTTTACTTTCATTTTTTCCTCCTGAGTGGGGTCAGGCTTGCATAGTTGCGTTTATTGAACGCTAAACGCAACTATGCAAGCCTGACCCCAGCTATATTAAGCTTGACCCTGCCATTAATCGAATAACATACAACCGCCAACAAGAAAAGACATGAATGACCCTGATCCACCATCAAGGCACCACCTGCTACGTTGACTGCGGTCGTTCCTCCCTGCGGAGTATGGCTTATACACCTCACTCGTCACTCCTTGTCGCCTTGCATCTGGCACCTTGCTGATGGCCAGGGATAGCACACAACCCTAAGGCCCTGCGGGGCCAGGGATAGTACACAACCCCATGACCCAGCCGGTAAATGAAAATTTGATGGTGGATTTGGGATGACCTACCCTTTGTATGAGAATTCATAATTTCGATCAAACAAATTTAATAAAAGCTTGATTCACCTGATTGTGCCTTTCCAATATTGATTTTTATTTATAAAAATTTATTTGCCTTGCTTAAAAATATATCATAATGTGATTTTTATTGACATGGATATGGAAAGTTAGGCTGCGAGAATCAAGCTCATACCAACTTTTAAAAATAGGGATGCAATATGGCAAAAAAACCAACCTATGAAGAATTGGAACAAAGGATTAAAGAGCTTGAAAAAGAAAAGAGGGAAAATACCCTAAGCAAAGAAGAGTTCTTAAAACGTCAAAAATATCTTGAATCGGTTTTTCACCATGCCCCCATCGCCATCATAACCCTTGATCCCTCCCATCGAGTACTCCAGTGGAACCCCGGTGCTCAGAAAATTTTCGGATATACCAGTGAAGAAGCGCAAGGCCGTGATCTTGATGATCTGGTCAGCAATCCCAAAGTAAAACCCGAAGCCCGGGATAATACGCGCAAGGTTCTTTCAGGGGAACTGCTAAAACCCATTGAATCCGTGCGATATCGAAAGGACGGGACTTGTGTCCAGGTCATTGCTTCCGGTGCCCCGATCCTTATTGATAATGCGCTCAAGGGAGTTGTTGCCCTGTATACGGACATCACTGATCGCAAACAGGCTGAGGAGGCTTTGCAGAAAAGTGAAAGCCATTTACAAACCATTATTGAACATAGCAACGAGTTGTTTTACATCCATGATACAAACCACGTTTTAACCTATGTCAGTCCAACTTGCGAGGAAATCCTTGGATATACCCCGGACCAAATGAAAAAAAAATGGACTGAATTGACAACGGACAACCCAATTAATCTTAAGGGTGTTGAGATTACAAAGAATGCAATAAAAACAGGTAAGATCCAAAAACCTTATTTGCTTGAATTGAGGAAAAAAGATGGCAGCATCCTATTGGTTGAAGTTGAAGAATCTCCGGTCAAAGATGCTACTGGTAAAATTGTGGAAATATCCGGTGCGTTGAGAGATGTGACCGCAAGAAAACTAACTAAAGACAGATTAATAAAATCAGAAAAGCGTTTTCGTGATTTGTTTAACGGCATCAACGCCATCATTTATACCCAGGATCTTGAAGGCTGCTACACCTCGGTTAACCCTGCTCTTTGCAAAGCATTTGGATATAAAGAGAACGAGTTAATCGGAAGGCCGGCTTCGGATTTTATGAGACCAAAATTAGTGCCTGCATTTAAAAGTGAATACCTGGAATCGCTCAAGAAACATGGGCACCATGAAGGTATTACAATCTATAATAATAAGAATGGTGACGAGCACTATCTTGGATACAAAAGCGCATTAATTATACCCGAGGACGGTGAACCTTTCATAAGTGGTACGGGTCGGGACATTACTGAAAATATTTTATCGGAAAAAAAACTTGCAAGACTTCAAGAACAGGTAAACCAGTCTCAAAGGATGGAATCTATCGGCACGTTAGCAGGAGGCATTGCTCACGATTTCAATAACATTCTTTCTCCTATCATGGGCCATACTGAGATACTGTTAATGGATGCTCCTGAAGATAACTCATCCCAGGAAAGCCTGAATCAAATTTATGCTGCTGCCTTAAGAGCAAAGGAGCTGGTAAGACAGATCCTCACATTTTCCCGTCAGGAGAACAGTGAATTAAAGCTTATGAAAATGCAGCCTATTGTCAAGGAAACGTTAAAACTGATCAGATCAACAATTCCAACAACCATTGAAATTGTTCAAGACATCGATCCTGATTGTGGTGTAATCAAAGCTGATCCCACACAAATTCATCAAATTATAATGAATCTTTCAACCAATGCCTTTCATGCCATGGAAGAGGCAGGCGGGGAACTGAGCGTAGGCCTTAAGGAAATTCAATTTGGCAAGCACGATGTCATAGACCCGGGAATGGAACCGGGAACTTATGCCTGTCTAACGATAATAGACACAGGCATAGGTATGAATAAAAAATTAACAAAAAAGATCTTTGATCCGTTCTTTACCACCAAAAAGCAGGGGAAAGGTACAGGTATGGGACTTTCAGTTGTACACGGAATTGTAAGAGGCATGGGTGGAACGATCCAAGTATATAGTGAGCCCGGCAAAGGGACAAAATTCAATGTCTATTTTCCATTAGACAAGAAATTTTCTGAAGAACCGATAATCCAGGATATGCAAAATATTGTAGGAGGCACTGAAAGAATTTTGCTTGTGGATGATGAAGAAGGTGTCATTAATATGGGGAAACGAATGCTGGCGTATTTGGGGTACCAAGTTACCTGCCATACCAGCAGCCTTGATGCACTTAAGGCTTTCCAAGAAAACCCTGATGGTTTTGAACTCGTTATCACGGATATGGAAATGCCTAATATGACTGGGGATAAACTATCGGTTGAACTAACTAAAATACGCCCTGATATCCCAGTATTGCTATGCAGCGGGTTCAGTGAAACCATGACCCGGGAAAAAGCTGCATCTTTAGGCATTAAAGATTTTTTATTGAAACCGATTAGTATTAAAATTTTATCCCAAAAGATACGTGAAGTGATAGATGAAAATTAAAATTGATCTTAAATTCATTAGAATTGGTACAGGTCATTTGTAAAAGACTGTTTCTTAAACTTGAAAGGTTTTGAAATGGGGACAAAAACATCACAAATTGTGTCTAATATTTTAAAAACACCTTTATTGAGAAACTTGCTCATAACAAGTTTGCTTATTTCATTAATATTTCCCCTATATGGTGTTTTTGCCATTATCCCATCCTTTAGCAGCCAGTTTATTAAAATCACAGAAGAGGAGGCAGAACGAACCGCATCATACTTGAAAGATCTCATTATCAAAGATAAAGCTGAGTTGATAAAAGATTCTTTTTCAAAGGAGATCATCCGTGAGATTGAAATAATTAAACAGGCCTTTGTATTGGAAAAACTCAAGATTTTTTCAAAACAGGGCGAAATTATATTTTCCACTGCACCAAAGGATATCGGGAAAAAAAATAAACATGACTATTTTTATAATATTGTCGCCAAAGGAAATGTTTATACAAAGATAGTCAATAAAAACACCCGGACTTTAGAGGGACGAATGGTAACAGCCGACGTGGGGGAAATATATGTGCCCGTGCTTTCCAGCGGCTCTTTTATAGGGGCCTTTGAGATCTATTACGACATCACCCACAGAAAAAATGAACTGGATAATCTTTTGGTACATATTCGTTTGATCCTGTTTGGGATTGCATCGGTTCTTATGCTAATAGTTCTGCTCATATTATTCAAAGCCAGCGAAAATATTCTTGAACGCAAGCAGGCGGAAAGGAGTCTGCAAAAAGCGCATGATAATTTAGAAAATATGATTAAAGAAAGAACATCAGACCTTAAACAATCTAATAAAAAATTGTTGAATGAAATAAATGAGCGCAGGCAAATAGGGGATTCTCTTATAGAAAGTGAGGAAAGGTTTCGAAGCATAAGTGATAGCGCCCAGGATGCCATTATCATGATGAATCACATAGGGGAAATAACATATTGGAATAAATCTGCGGAAAATATTTTCCAGTATAAAAGCCATGAAGTCCTTAACAAAGATCTTCATGCCCTTCTTGTTCCACAAAAATACCATCATTCATTTAATAAAGGTTTTGGCAAATTTTTGACAACAGGTGAAGGCTATGCCATTGGAAAAATACTTGAATTATGGGCTAAACGAAAAGACGGCCAAAAATTTCCTGTGGAATTATCTCTATCTTCCGTAAAAATAAAAGGCCTGTGGAATGCCATTGGAATTATAAGGGATATTTCTACAAGGAAAAAGGATGAGAAGGATAAGAAAAAATTGGAATCTCAACTCGTTCAGGCCCAAAAGATGCAGGCAATGGGTATCCTGGCTGGTGGGATTGCTCATGATTTTAATAATATTCTTTTTCCTGTTTTAGGTAACACTGAGATGCTGATAATGGATGTTCCTGAGGATAGTCCATTCAAAGAAAGACTAAAGGAAATTTATACGGCTGCCCAAAGAGCCAAAGACCTGGTAAAACAGATCCTAACATTTTCTCGTCAAGAGAACCATGAACTTTTCCTCATGAAAATGCAACCGATTATAAAGGAGGCATTAAAACTTATAAGATCCACAATACCCTCAACAATTGAAATCAAACAGGATATATCTGCTGACTGTGGTGTAATCAAAGCTGATCCTACACAGATTCATCAGATTGTAATGAATCTTACAACCAATGCCTTTCATGCCATGGAAGAATCAGGCGGAGAATTGAAAGTAAAACTGGAACAAATTAATTTAGATCAAGTCGATATCATTACGCAGGATGTGAAGCCTGGAGTTTATATCTGCTTAACGGTAGCTGATACAGGCACAGGCATGGATAAAGATTTAATCAAAAAAATATTTGATCCATTTTTTACCACCAAAGAAAAAGGAAAAAGCGCAGGGATGGGTCTTTCTGTTGTACACGGTATTGTTAAAGGTTTGGGTGGAATAGTCCAGGTATTTAGTGAACCAGGCATTGGCTCTGAGTTCAAAGTCTATCTGCCACGAGAAAAAAACGCTTCCAAAAAACAGACCCTGCAACCCAAAGAACCCATTCAGGGCGGGACTGAGCAAATTCTGATTGTGGATGATGAAGAACCAATCATTACAATGGAAAAAGAGATGTTAGAACTTCTGGGGTACAAAATCACTGCGTTCACCAGCAGCCTTGAGGCTTTTGAGGCTTTCCGGGCAAATCCGGACAAATTTGATTTGATAATTACGGATATGACCATGCCGTTCATGCCTGGAGATAAACTGGCTTCTGAACTGATGAAAATACGTCCTGATATCCCCATACTGCTTTGTACGGGATTCAGTAAAACCATGTCTAAAGAAAAGGCAGCATCTTTGGGTATTAAAGATTTTTTAATTAAACCCATTGTGATGAAAGACCTTACGAAAAAGGTAAGACAAGTGCTGGATGGCAATTTGAGCCCAACTTAAGTATAATGTAAAATTAACGATTTTTGGTGGGGCACTATTTATATTTTTAGCATAAACCAAATTTTTCTAAATCAGAATTCAATTCTTTCTCATTATAGATTTTGCCTTTTCTCCATTTTCCATTAAATTCAAGGGTAGGCACAACCCAGTCATCACCTCCATTTACCTGGATGATTTTTTGAATTATATCCTCTGATTGTTTTTCTATTTCAAAATATTCAAATTCAATCTCATTATTTTTTAAATACTCAATGGTTTTTGTACAATGTGGGCACCATTTAGCTGCATATACTTTCAACATAATAACCTTTCTCATCATAGTTAGTGTCTCAACTTTCGGAGTAAGCAAATTCGAGTGGGGTCAGGCTTGCATAGTTGCGTTTATTGAGCAATAAACGCAACTATGCAAGCCTGACCCCGCCTATTATAATAGCCTTTCTATATAATAATTGCATCACTGATCCTTACCCATCCAACCTTACCCTTTGAAAACATTATTTTCAAATATTTATTTTTTATCTGTTTAACCTTTACCTTGGTTCCGGCATGAAGACTGAATAATTTTGTGGAAGTATCTGTCATGCCCGATCGTACCGCGATTTCCTCCTGCACAATGACAGCGTTTTGCCATACATTTTGTTTATAGTAATTTAGACATGTAACAGCTGTGACCAGAAAGAATAAAGAACAAAGGATAATACCGGTTCCTGAAAGAATTTTTTGTTTTTTAACAACTCTTGAGGTGGCCCATGTGAAAAAGAGAAAAGAAAAGAAAATGGCTGTAATCTGAATTGTTTTTAAAGAAATCATATTGTCCCAGAAAAAGAGTACATCCATGATATTCATGACATCTTCTTTTTTATCTTTCACAAGCGTATTGGCATAATCAAGGTTAAAATTTAAATCAGGATCATTGGGTGCCAGAATTTTTGCTCTTTCATACCATAAGATAGCATGACCGATATCATCGTCTTTCAGGTATGCATTCGCTATATTGTAATACAGATAGGGGTTTTTTATATTGCTTTGTGAAAGGGCTTCAAAATTTATGGCTGCCTGTTTGAAATTACCTTCTTTATAATTTTTAATCCCATCTAAAAATAAAGTGCTGTTACTGGCCATTGCCTTTTGAGGGGAAACCCAAAAAATCGTAAAACAAATGATAGCAAGGCAAAACAATTTCATTATCTGTTTTGTCTTTGCCAAAAGTTTTAGAGCCTTATCCTCATCGATTTTTCCCCCGCCGAATCGAAAAGATTCAATTGTTTCAAGCAGAGAGGTGATCCGGCCTATTTTGGCCTCATCCACATTGGCACCTGTTAATATCGTCTGGGCTTCTTTTATCGTGATCGTCTCTCCTCTTTTCTCCCCTTTGCTGAAAACTTTTGCCACCAGGCTTGAATAAAGATGTCCTAAAAAATCTTTATCCTCTTTGTCCATTTTAAAGGCTGCTTTTAAATGATATTTTGCCTTTTCTTCCATTATCTTTTCAACAGACAAATCTTTTTTTGCAACCCTGATAAACAATTTAACTCCTGAAAATAAAATTGCCGGAATGGACAGCAATAAAATAAAAAAGAAAAAATCCATTTCCTGTTGGTTCTCCAATACAAAAAGCCCTTCTTTTATTTCCAGGATATCCTTATTAACAAGGGATACCTCTTGTTTTACAACCGCTTTATCCAATGGGCTGTTCAGTGGTGTTACAGATGTGATCATTTCTTGTGACGCTATGACGTTAAGAAAAATTTTCTGTGTTGAAATCGTTTTAAAATCCTTTTGATCCACATCAAAATAAACCAGTGAAATTGGCTTGATCAAGAAATTGCCTGGATTGACTGGAACTATGGCTTTCTTGAATACTTTATCGCCCTCATATCCTTTTTGGGTCAAATGGATTTTTTCAACGGGACTGTCGTCATAAACCTTAAACGAATCTTGATCCAGATCCATTTGAGGAAGACTTGCATCCATTATATTTCCAGTCCCTGATATTTTAAGCGTAAGTGTTGAAGACTCTCCGGCTTTTAAACTTGTTTTGTCGATTTTAGCTTCAATATTAAAAATGCCCACAAGCCCTGAAAACTTATCGTCACCATGGTATGGGGGGACAGGGTCTACATCAATTTTCACAGGGTTTGACATAAGTCTTACCCGTTTAAAATTGTTAGAGGAAAAAATCGAATCATTAAAAAAAGAGTTGAACTGTGAATCGCGTTTTGATTCTACAATAACCCTGGCAATCAGAACAGCAGGGTCAATATGGAAAATTCCAGGGTTTTCCGGAATAATGATATAATCAACCTGGGTCACATTGTAAAAAATCCCATTGATGTTCTGGCTGTAGTTTTTCTCTTTTTCAAATTGTTTTGATGAAAAACCTTTAAATTCAGGTGGTTTTTCAAACCCTAAACCTGACACTCTTTTTGACATAAAAATTTTCAATGAAAAGACCGTCTGCTCACCTGAAAAAAGCATGGATTTTGCCACTTCTGCTGTGACAAACAGCGCCTTGACGTCATCAGAGCTCTCAACCGGGTCTGACACACTGATGTTAATTGGCTTTGTAAAAGATGCCTGACCATCCCTTACAACTTTTATGGCAGGAATTTTTAAAGTCCCTTTTTTCAAAGGGATCAAAACATAATGATAGCTTGCCTTTCTTTCTGATTTACCATTAATATAATTATAACTTGACGAAGAACCCCTGGATATCACTTTAAAATCCTTGATCATGGAAAGATCCAGGTCTGCTTTACCTCCGCTGACCACAACGTTTAAAACAATAGAGTCTTCTTTGGAAATCTTGAGTTTATCAACATGGGCCGTGACATCAAAACAAAAGCCTGTGCCCGGCAAAAAAGACACCAACACCAATGCGATAAAAAAAATGTTTTTAAAATTCATATAATTACCAATCTTTTTCAACATCTTGTGTCTGCTGCACAGGCATCATTGCACGGCCAGGCTTGTCTTCAAGGCGGTTGAGCATGTTCTCCAAAATTTGACTTGCCTGTGTTGACTCTTTGTCTTCAGGAGATACCTTTTTATCCTCACCAGGCTGAGCAGGGGGTTTTTCAGGTTTATTTTCAGCCTCATGCTCATCTTTTGGCTGTTCACCTGGCTGTTGTTTATTTTTGTCTGAATCTTTATTTTTTTCTTTTTTGTCCTGATTTTTGTCTTTCTTATTATCTTGTTTTTTGTCTGGGTCCTGACCCGGATTCTGCCCTTCCTGGTTCTCCTGGTTCTCCTGGTTCTCCTGGTTCTCCTGGTTCTCCTGGTTCTCCTGATTTTCTTTATTCTTCTGGTCTTCTTTATTTTCTTTATCTTTATCAGATTGGGATTTCTGCTGTTTTTGCTCCTCTTGCTTTTTTATTACAAACTCCAGGTTTTCTTTTGCCTGGGTGTCATCGGGATAATTTTTCAGGATATTTTCATACCCCTTGATGGCCTCATCCAGATTTCCCATTCGAAAATAGGTGTTGGCAAGATTATATTGTGCATCATGCTGCAGCCTTGTATCTTTTGTTTTAGCAGCCTGCTCAAAATTTTTTTGTGCCTGGTCATATTCATTATTCATATAGGCAGCCGCGCCAATATTATAATAAAGTTTTGCATTTTCCGGATTCTCAAGCTGGGC
>Ga0257119_1002676_pt1 | contig 10388 bp, 10 predicted proteins | sample SI112_200mmetaG_FD_190179 | JGI IMG/M metagenome (GOLD analysis project Ga0257119, IMG submission 190179) | Marine microbial communities from Saanich Inlet, British Columbia, Canada - SI112_200m | ecosystem: Environmental > Aquatic > Marine > Inlet | place: Canada: British Columbia | collected... | reverse complement strand
CTTCGTTCGGTTCCATAAAAGCAGAACGAAGGTCGAGAGAAAAACAGCAAATTAATTCATTACTAAAATATTACTCCTTCCATTCAAATAACTGAAAATAATTTATTAAAAAATCTCAGTAAAACTAAAGTGTTAAAACTGTTATAAATACTAGAGTTACAAATCTACTGTTTTTTCTAATTCTAATAGCATAATTATTATTCTCAATCAAAAAATATATTTTTGAAGTTTTTTCAAATTCTTCAAGATATGCTAGTGTAGATTGATAAACCCGCGAAATTCCCTGAAAGCATGTCATTACTGTTAATACTCTTTGTAACTGCATAGCAGCTGAATTCTTTCTTCTGCGGATTGCGGATTTTACTGTCGGATGGATTGTAGGCTTTTAGCTTAAGCAACTTAATCAGCCAATATATAATTCTTTTTAAACCACGATAAAGCATATGACTTCCTTACTTTCAGAAGCAAGCAAGAACAGACTTTTAAGGATTGCACGTGATTCTCTACATGAATTTCTGAAAAATAATAAACGCAAAATATTCACAGAAGAAACTCCGGAACTACAAACAAAACGCGCTGTTTTCGTGACGTTGAGGAAAAGAGATTCCGGAGACTTGCGCGGCTGCATCGGACAAACCGAAGCTCGTTATCCTTTAGTAGAAGCAGTTGCTAAAACCGCAATCTCATCTGCAGTGGATGATTCTCGTTTTCCGCAGGTGACTCTTAATGAACTGCCGAAGTTAAACATTGAAATCAATGTGCTGACTGAAATGACAACAATCGATCCGCAAGCTGTGGTGGTAGGAAAGCACGGACTGCTGCTCAGGAAAGGTTTTTCCGGAGGACTTTTTTTACCGGAAGTCGCTATTTCAAACGGTTGGGATCGTATCACTTTTCTGGATCAGCTTTGCCGTAAAGCAGATTTGCCACAAGGAAGTTGGCAGGATCCGGAGGTAGAACTTTTTTGCTTTGAAGCTGAAGCTTGGGAAGAAAATTGAAACTCACCTTAAATAATCTTTATCGACAACTACGTCCCTTTTTGTTTGCGGGGGATGCTGAGAAAGTCCACGAGCGGATGCTATCGAGCGTAGAATTTATCTCAAAGATTCCGGGATTTCTCCCGCTTTTACGGAAGGTTTTTGTTGAAGAAAATCCGCTATTACGTACACAACTATTTGATAAAACACTAAATAATCCAATTGGACTTGCGGCTGGATTTGACAAAGACGGCCGGATCCACCCCGCCTTATTCGCGCTTGGTTTTGGCTTTGTAGAAATAGGTACAGTAACTCCGCATCCGCAAAAAGGTAACCCACGCCCCAGACTTTTCCGCCTGCCGGAAGATCAGGCAGTGATTAACCGTATGGGTTTCAATAATCAGGGAGCCTGGAAAATGGCGGAAAGGCTGGTTGCGAAAACACTGAAAATAAAATCAGCAGATGCAGATCTTTTTGAAGTATCCGGAGATTATCCTGCAAATATCTCTTCCGGAATGTTAGGCATCAATATTGGAAAGAACAAAGATACAACACTCGAAAATGCCACTGATGATTATGTTTCCGCACTCAGCACGCTCCATCCGTTTGCGGATTATTTCACGTTAAATATTAGTTCGCCGAACACAAAAGATTTACGCAATATGCAGGAAAAAGAAGCCCTGCGAATTTTACTGGATTCTGTCTGTGCACGGCGTGACGAACTCGACCGGAATCATTCACGCAATACTCCATTGCTGGTTAAACTGGCTCCGGACTTGGATGAGGATGCCTTGAAAAACAGTGTCCGTGTTATGCAGGAATTTTCTATTCAGGGTGTTATTGCGACCAATACCACTGTCGCACGTCCGGTATTAAAAAGTAAGTATCGAACAGAAACCGGAGGATTGAGTGGAAAACCCCTGCAGAAACGCAGCACCGAGATGATCAGGACTTTGTTTGCTGAACTTGGCACAGACATACCAATCATTGGAGTTGGAGGAATTTTTAACGGGGCAGATGCATACGAAAAAATCAAAGCCGGCGCGGCAGCCGTACAGATTTATACTGCATTGATTTACGAAGGTCCGGGACTTGTCCGGAAAGTTAAAGCAGAACTGGCAGATTTATTGGAAAGGGACGGATACAAAAGTGTTTCTGAAGCAGTAGGCGCGGATCTCTGATTTTTCAATTATTTTTTTTGACGAATTACTGACAGCATTTCTGCTATTGAAGTGAGCTTTACTCTGGGACGTCCCTGTTTTTGTCCTGCTTCGGTTTCATGAACATCGATTAATTTCCAGTCTGCAAATGAAACATATTCCAATTTACGGTTTTCGAGCAAAGCGACAATGTCCGGATTTGCACAATTTTTTCCGGCTTCCATTTTTTCATTGAGGAAAGTTTCCAGCATACGATGCACTGTTTCCACCGCATCCTGTTTATTGGTACCAATCACACCGCTTGGACCACGCTTAATCCAACCTGCGACATATTCACGATTCCGTAATTTATTTCCGTTTTCCTGATCCTTGACCTGCCCGCATTCATTGGGTATCGTACCTGATTTTTGATCAAAAGGCAGATCAGGAAGAGGCTGGCCATGATAACCGATTGAACGGAAAACAAGCTCTGCTGCTGCTTCATTAATTTTCTCTGTTGGCTGTGCAGCTAAACTACCGTCTTCACGTTTCAGCAGTTGATTACGTACCAGACTTATTTTTTCAACTTTATCATTTCCGGAAATTTCAACAGGTGAACTGAGAAACAGAAAATGAACCCGACGCTTTTTTGCAGAAACGTCTCTTAGGGAAATTTGCTTTAGAATTTCAATATTCTTCTTGGTATCATTGCTGGCATCAGTTTCCAGAATCTGCTGACTTTCCGCATCCAGTTCAAGCACATTTTGCTCGACCACCACATCCGCCTCTGCGAGTTCCATAAACTCTCTTAACTCTGCCGGCGAAAAGGCAGCCTGCACAGGTCCACGACGTCCTACGAGCCAGATATCTTCAAGCTGACTTGCACGTAATGCATCCAACGCATAATCTGCAATATCCGTTTCCGCCAGTTCTTCCGGAGTTTTTGCGAGAATGCGCGCCACGTCAAGAGCCACATTTCCAATTCCTATCACAAATGCGTTCTTCGCAGACAAATCAAATTTATAATCACAAAAATCCGGATGCCCGTTATACCATGCGACAAACTCAGTCGCAGAGTGGCTTCCGGACAAATCCTCGCCTGGAATTCCAAGTTCACGGTCCGCGGGGCTGCCGACTGAATAAATGACTGCATCATAGTGTTCCAGTAAATCCGCCTGAAAAATATCTCGTCCAAATTCTACATTTCCGAAAAACCTGAAATTCTCATTTTCCGCAATTCTGCTGTAAATTTTTTGCACGGATTTAATTTTCTGATGATCAGGAGCAACACCACCGCGTACTAATCCAAAAGGCGTTGGAAGACGTTCAAACATATCAACTTTTATCTCCCATGACTGCTGCCGAAAAAGCTCACCTGCTGCATAAAATCCTGCAGGTCCGGAACCGATAACAGCTATTTTCCAGCATTGATTCATGAGTTCTTGTGTTTGAAATTTAAAATTAGCATGCTTGATAAAAGTAATTTCATAACTTGTTATTTGGCGGCATTAACTTTTTTTAAAATTTCCTCTGCACCATTATTCAGCAGCCACTGTGCAGCTTCACGGCCGAGCTTAACAGAATCTTTACGCGCGGCACGTGCCTCGTAGTGTAAAATTGATTCGCCTTCCGGATCCGCAATTAAGGCCCGCAAAAACAATTCATCTCCGTTTAAGACACAATATCCGGCTAAGGGAATTTGACAATTTCCTTCCAACTCAGTCAGCAGGGTACGTTCCGCAAGTAGACAATCCCAGGTAGTTTGATCATTAAGATGCTGAATGCGATTCAGTGTCTGCTGATCATCAATTCGTGTTTCAATCCCAATTGCACCCTGACCGATTGCCGGAAGCATCCATTCCATCGGCAGAACTTCGGTGATACGCTCTTCAAGCTCACTGCGTTTTAATCCCGCAACAGCCAAAATTGTAGCATCGACTTCTCCTTCATCAAGTTTCCGGAGCCGTGTGATTACATTACCGCGTAAACTTCGGATCTGCAAATCCGGCCGGTAATGCTTTAACTGTGAAGCGCGGCGTAGTGAACTTGTCCCGACAATTCCACCCTGCGGAAAATCGTCAATTCCTCCATATTTCGGACTGAGCCACGCGTCACCTGGATCTTCACGTTCAGCAATAACTGATATTTCCAGACCTTCTGGGAAAATCCCGGTAACGTCTTTCATACTGTGCACAGCCATATCGGCACGTCCGTCAAGCAGAGCTGTTTCCAGTTCCTTGATAAAAAGTCCTTTACCACCTACTTCCGAAAGTGGGCGGTCCTGAATGCGGTCACCGGTTGTTTTCAGAATTAATAATTCTACAGATATTTCAGGATGCTGTTCAAGAATATTTTCCTGCACCCATCGCGCCTGCCAGAGTGCGAGAGGACTTCCACGGGTTGCAATCTTAAAAGTGAGTTTCCTGGAACCGCTTGTCGAAAAAGCGTTGGGCATGAGTTATGATTTGATAATTTTTAGTCTGGGTTGTTTTTTCCCCGCCTGTTCCAGATTAACTGGAGTTGGCTGCAGGTCAAAGATTTTTGTTACCGAATCCAGATAGAGATGCGCGTCTTCGGCATGCGCTATTTTCTTGAGATTACGTGATGGATCGTGCAGTAATTTGTGAACCAGCCTGTGTACCATTAATTCTACTTCTTTGCGTTCTGACTCAGGCATGACTTTCATGCGGCGGAAACCTTTTTCCATTTCATCTTTTGCCATGGCATGGAAGGATTTACGCAAACTTCTGATAGTCGGTACAGCTGACAAAGACTTAAACCAGAGTTCCAGTTCCGTTAATTCATTTTCGATAATCTCTTCTGCTTTTACAGACTGTTTCTTGCGTTCCTCCTGGTTGTGTGAAACGAGAGATTGCAGATCATCTATATCATAACAAAACGCACCGTGCAGTTTATTTATTTCAGGGTCAATATCCCTTGGTACAGCAATGTCTATGAAAAACATTGGGTTAGCTTTACGCTTTTTCAAACAGTGCTTAACCAGTTCCGGACTGATGATATAGTCACGTGCTCCGGTTGAACTGATGACAATATCTGCCTCATGCAGGTGACGTTTAAGATGATCAAACGGCACAGCCATTCCATTAAATTTTTCGGCAAGTTCTGCTGCACTTGAGAAAGTTCTGTTTGTCACAAACAATTGTGAAATTCCGTTCCGCATGAGATGCCTGACCGCTAATTCGGCCATTTCACCGGCACCAATTACCATCACCCGCTGTTTTGAAAGATCCTCAAAAATATGTTTTGCGAGTTCCACCGCAGCATAGCTGATAGAAACAGCATTACTGGCAATTGTAGTTTCTGTACGTACACGCTTGGCAGTTGAAAAAGCACGTGTAAAGAGAGGATGAAGAAGTTTTCCTGTCAATTCCGCATCACTGAATGATTGAAACGAATCTTTGAGCTGCCCAAGAATCTGCGGTTCTCCAAGTACCATCGATTCTAAACTCGAAGCAACGCGGAAAAGGTGTCTTACACCCTCCAAATTCTGAATTGTATAAACACTTTCCTCCAGTTCGTCAAGTTTCCAATACGCTTCCAGCATCTCAATGATTTCCTCCAACTGCTGTTCCGCGTTTACAAGATAAAATTCGGTGCGGTTACAGGTGCTGAGAATTGCGACACCACCTAATTTGAAACGTCGGCTGAGCTGCTGACCCAGTTCTAACTGCTGTTTTGGAGTCAGTGCCAGTTTATCCCGTACTTCAACAGGAGTTTTTCTGAAGTTCCAACCGATTACATTAAAACGCATAAGCAATAAAGAATTATTGGTGATCCTGCTTTTTCTCAAGATCTGTACAGTGAATTCACAAAATTAATTCACACTGAAAGGTAAATTGCTTTTTTCCCTAGTTCAGCGCATCATACTATTCAAACAAAAAAACTCAAGACAGGAAATATTTTTCATGGTTGCTTTCTTTTCAAAATGGCTGACTGCCAATCATTTAACCACATTACGGGTAGCATTGGTACCCTTCATTTATGCCGGTATGGTAATTGGTAAAGACGAACACTGGATTTTGTTCAGTACATGGCTCGTCTTTTTTTTTGCCTGCCTGACCGATTACTGGGATGGTGTGCTGGCACGTCATCAAGGAAAAACCACAAAACTGGGCAAACTACTTGATCCTGTTGCAGACAAAATATTGATTGGTTCTTTACTGGTTTTACTGGTTGGAATGGGACGGGCACCTGCAGCTTTAACAGTAATTCTTATTTCCCGTGAATTTATTGTTAACGGCTTACGCTCCATCGCAGCTGCGGAAGGCATGGTTATTTCAGCCAGTTCCGGTGGAAAACTAAAAACCATTTCACAAATGTTTGCTGTGGGCTTCCTCATCATTCACTACCCAACCATCGGCATCCCAACCCATGAAGTTGGAATTGTCCTCCTCTGGGCTTCAACCGTCATTTCTCTCTGGAGCGGATATAATTATGTTGTGGCATATTTTGTCGCACAGCATGATGAATAACGCAGCCGCATGTCTTAAGTCCGGAACAGCTATTTATCTCTCGTCTGGACAATAATTTCTCAACTGCTATTATAGACAGATAAACTAAATACACGAATTACTTCATAAATTTATGACAACTATTCTCTGCGTACGCAAGGACAACCGTATTGTAATGGCGGGAGACGGACAAGTTTCCATGCAAAACACCATTATGAAGCCATCCGCCCGTAAATTACGTAATACTTTCGACGGTAAGGTTATTGCCGGTTTCGCGGGTTCAACTGCTGATGCCTTCACTCTCTTCGAAAAGTTTGATGAAAAACTTGAGCAGTATAATGGAAAATTATTGCGCTCTGCTGTCGAACTGGCCAAGGAATGGCGTACCAATAAAATTTTGCGAAATTTGGAAGCACTGCTGGCAGTTTCCAGTGCCGAAGCCTCACTAATTATTTCCGGAAACGGTGATGTAATCGAACCGGATGACGGACTGATCGGCATAGGTTCCGGAGGAATGTACGCTCTTGCGGCTGCGCGGGCACTGATGGATACTAAACTCAGTTCCAGAAAAATTGCTGAGAAATCTATGAAAATTGCCGCCGATATTTGTATCTACACAAATGACAAAGTTACCTACGAAGAATTGGAATATTAAACGCATGGAAACTGCTACAGAACTAAATATGACACCGCAGGAAACGGTTGATGCACTGAACCGCTACATCATCGGTCAGACGGACGCTAAAAAGGCTGTGGCGGTTGCTCTGCGTAATCGTTGGAGACGCTTGCAGCTTGATGATGATTTAAAAGATGAAATTTTACCAAAGAACATCATCATGATCGGTGCAACCGGAATTGGGAAAACTGAAATTGCGCGTCGTATTTCCAGGTTGGTTAATGCACCTTTTGTTAAAGTAGAAGCATCAAAATTTACTGAAGTTGGTTATGTGGGACGTGATGTTGAATCGATGATTCGCGATTTGACCGACTATTCGGTCAATATGGTACGTCATGAGCAAATGGAGCGTAAACAGGAAGCAGCCAAAGAAATGGTGGAAGAACGTTTGCTGGATTTGCTTCTGCCTCCCTTGGAAAGTAAAAACGAAGATTCCTCAGAAGAACTTACAACAAATCCAACGCGGGAGAAATTTCGAAAGAAACTAAGCTCCGGAGTTTTGGATGATCGTATGGTTGAACTGGATGTTTCGGAGCGGCCTTCAGGAGCGGTGATGGAATTTATGCCTGTTTCAATGAACGACAACATGGATATGAATATTCGTGACATGCTCTCAAATATGATGCCTAAGCAATCCAAGCGACGTCGTGTCAGTATTGAGGATGCACGGAAAATATTACAACAGGAAGAAGTCGGCAAATTGATTGACATGGAAGAAGTCACCCGTGAAGCAGTCACTCGTGTCGAACAAAGCGGAATTGTATTTCTGGACGAAATTGACAAAGTTGCTTCGCGCCGTAGCCATTCCCAGGGACCAGACGTTTCCAGAGAAGGCGTACAGCGGGATTTACTACCGATTGTAGAGGGTTCAACAGTCAATACCAAATACGGACCTGTTCAAACCGATCACATTCTTTTCATTGCCGCAGGTGCATTTCACCTTTCTAAACCGTCAGACATGATTCCGGAACTACAAGGACGTTTCCCAATTCGTGTTGAACTTCAATCACTTAGCAAAGAAGATTTTGTCCGTATTCTCACAGAACCAAAAAACGCGCTGATAGTTCAATACACTGCGTTGATGAAAACAGAAGGTGTTGAATTGGAATTTACCAAAGACGCAATTGATACAATTGCTGAAATTGCCTGTCAAATTAACGAGGATTCTGAAAATATCGGAGCGCGCCGTCTACACACAGTCATGGAACAACTGCTTGAAGAAGTTAGTTTTACCGCCCCGGATTTGAAAGGACAGAAAATTACTGTAACTCCGGAATATATTGAGGGTCGACTTGTGAACTTGTTGAAAAATCAGGATTTGAGCCGATATATCTTGTAAACAGAAAAAAATAACAGGATTTAAATAAAAGCAAAATAAGAATTTTTTCGATAATCACGAGAGTAACTGTTTAGCAACAATTCATGCTTGTGTGTGCTCGACTTAAAACAGAAGATACAGAAGTAATTCCAAATAGGAGAAACTTTGGACTATCCAACTTTGCTGTTGCAATTAGAAAATCAATTGCAATCTCTTCACAAAAAAGGGCTGAATTACATTAACATCGAAGCTATGCCTAAGGTAGAGCTGAAACTGCTGTTGGATGGTTTAGGTGACATGATGTGCACTGAAACTGAAATAACTGTAAAACATGAAGGTGCGAACTACAAACTCGCTGCGCAAACTCAGCCTGTGCTTAACATTAAGGATGAACATAAACACCCCAGGATATATCCTCCTTCAACAGGTATTTCTGCTTTCAAGGAAGAGTTATCATCCGCAAAACAACAAACTATAACTGAAGCCTTTGCAAACATTGCATCTCAGCAAGTAGTAACTGAAAACAGTGGCTCGCTTTCAGTCTTAGCAGACAAGTATAAATCATGTCAAAAGTGTGAACTCGGAAAAACCAGGACAAATCTGGTTTTTGGCCAAGGTTTACCGCAAGCCACGCTGATGTTTATTGGTGAAGGTCCAGGAGCAGATGAAGACGCGCAGGGAGCACCTTTTGTAGGACGCGCGGGTAGATTGTTGACCAAGATGATAAACACATTAGGTATTAACAGACAGGATGTATACATCACCAACATTGTGAAATGCAGACCTCCTGAAAACAGGAATCCTACACCTGCAGAAATTTCATGCTGCATGCCAATCCTCAAACAACAAATTGAATTAGTAAATCCGAAATTAATAGTCACGCTGGGTAATGTACCCTCCAAGACTTTGATTCCGGAACTGCCTGGAATAACCAAAGCGCATGGTAAATTGATGCAATATGGAAATTGGAAAATGTTGCCAACTTTTCACCCTTCATACCTCTTAAGAAATCGTTCTGCGATGCCTCTGGCATGGGATGATTTTAAAAAAATCCCGGAATTGGCTTTTCAAAAGTGAAGATCCCTCAGCAGCTTCTGCATTTTCAAACACACAGCTCAGAAAAATATCAATTATGATTGACTTACAACCTGTTAAGGGCACGCGAGATTTCTTCCCTGACGAAATGCGGCTGCGCAACTGGTTATTTGAAGTTTGGCGCAAAGTTTCTGAACAAGCCGGATTTGAGGAATATGATACATGTGTGCTGGAACATGAGGAACTTTATATCCGCAAAGCAGGTGACGAAATAAGCAAACAACTTTACAGCTTTGAAGACAAGGCCGGTCGGCGCTTAAGTTTACGTCCGGAAATGACACCATCACTGGCACGTCTGGTTCTTCAACACACGAAATCATTATCATTTCCAATTAAATGGTTTTCGATGCCGCAATGTTTTCGCTATGAACGTATGACCAAAGGTCGGCGGCGTGAACATTTTCAGTGGAATGCAGACATCATCGGCCAACCTGAAATGGTTGCAGAAGCCGAAATTCTAATGCTGCTTATTTCTGCTTGTGAGTCAATGGGACTTACGGCAAAAGATATTCGAGTGTTTATCAATGACCGTCGCATCTTAAATGCAATCCTAAGTCAACTGAATGTAGCGCAGGAACTGCATAGTGCTGTGCTAGTTATCATGGATAAGCGAGACAAGATCTCTGCTGAAGCACTCGGAAAAATGCTTGAAGAAGTTGGAATGTCATCTTCTCAGGTAGAGCAGTTAAATGAATATTTGTCAAAATCCGA
>Ga0257119_1002662_pt1 | contig 10417 bp, 9 predicted proteins | sample SI112_200mmetaG_FD_190179 | JGI IMG/M metagenome (GOLD analysis project Ga0257119, IMG submission 190179) | Marine microbial communities from Saanich Inlet, British Columbia, Canada - SI112_200m | ecosystem: Environmental > Aquatic > Marine > Inlet | place: Canada: British Columbia | collected... | reverse complement strand
CCAAAAATTTACCTACTGGTCGCAACATTTATTTTTGTTTAACGCCAAAACAATAGCAGAGATGATTAAACAGGCAGGTTTAAAACTTAATTGGATTAAGCATGTGCAGCGCTACCCTCTGTCAAATCATTTATACTGGCTAGCCAATGGAAAGGCTGGTGGGCATAAAGAATGGAGCTTCTTAAATAACAGTCGATTAGATCAAGAGTATGAACATCAATTGGCTGCAATTGGTAAAACAGACACAATAATAGTTGGAATTTCAAAATGAATAATAAAATAGGTGTAATGCAAGGGCGGTTAGTTCCTAAATATCAGGGCAGGTATCAAGCTTTTCCTATTGGAATGTGGCAAGATGAATTTAAGGTTGCTCAAGAGTGTGACTTAAATTTGATTGAATTTATATTAGATTTTAATGATGCAGAAGAAAACCCATTATTGAAATTAGGCGGTGTTGATAAAATAGCTAATGTTAGTAATATTACCAATGTATCCGTAAAAACCATCTGTGCCGATTATTTTATGGAAGCGCCCTTGCATTCGAGTGACGATAAAGTTGCAGAAAAAAGCTTTAAAATTTTAGAAAGGTTGTTAGACGCAGCTAAAATTTTAAAAATAACAGATATCGTTATTCCTTGTGTTGATCAATCCAGCTTAAAAACTGAAATATCAGTTGATAGATTTGTTCAACAAATATCAAAAATCATTCCAAGAATTGAAAAGCAAAATATTAACCTATCTTTAGAAACTGATTTACCACCAAAACCTTTTGTTGAATTATTAGATAGATTGAACTCTAAGAATATTACAGTTAATTATGATATTGGTAATAGTGCTGCTCTAGGTTTTGATTCAGATGAAGAATTAGAAGCTTATGGAGATAGGATTACAGATATTCATATTAAGGATAGGGTATTAGGTGGCGGCCCAGTGACATTGGGTGAAGGTAATGCTAATTTTGTAAAGTTTTTTGTAAAGCTAAAAGAGTTTGATTACCAAGGGCCTTTCATTATGCAAGCGTATCGTGATGATGAGGGTGTTGAGATATTTAAAAAGCAATTAGACTGGATTAAAAAATATCTCAATGGCTAATGTTATTGCTATTATTCCTGCTCGTGGCGGCTCTAAAGGTATTCCCAATAAGAATATAATTAATTTTTGTGGAAAGCCATTGATTGCATGGACAATTGAACAGTGCATAAAGGCGGAAGATGTGAATGAGGTTTGGGTTAGTTCAGATGATGATGATATATTAGATATAGCTAAACAATACGGCGCAAAAACAATTAAAAGACCTTGTGATATTTCAGGTGATACTGCTACATCAGAATCTGCATGGTTACATGCAATTGATTTTTTACAACAGAAAAATATTCCACTAGATGTCATATTAGCACCTCAAGTGACGTCACCTTTACGTGAGACCATAGATATTAATAACGCCATCTCTAAGTTTGTTGAAGGGGGTTATGATTCTATGTTTTCTTCAAGTACGACTGACGACTTATTTTTTTGGGAAGAATCAGATGCAGGGATTGATAGTGTTAACTATGATTATAAGAACAGAAAAAGAAGGCAAGATATTAAAGAGCAAATTATAGAAAATGGCTCTTTTTATTTATTTAAACCGGAAATAATCAAAAAATATAATAATCGTTTTGGCGGGAAAATTGGACATTCTAAAATGGAATTTTGGAAAATGTTTGAGATAGATAATTTAGATGACTTGAAGATGTGTCAATTATTAATGAAAGGATTCTTATTTAAGGTGTGAAAATGACTAAATATAAGAAATCAAAAGAGTGCTTAGGCATGGCTGCATTTTAACTAAACAAGGAACAAGATGAAAAAAGAAGCGAGACTGGTTTATATGAATGGAAAATTTGTCAGTGAACAAGATGCAAAAATATCAATTTTTGACTCTGCCTTAATGTTTGGAGATATGGTTTTTGAAATGACTAGGTCATTCAATCAAAAACAATTTAAATTAAGAGAACACTTAGAAAGACTTTATATGGGTATTAAATTATTACACATACCTATCAATATGACTATTGAAGAAATGGAGCGGGCTTGTTTAGATACAATCGCAAAAAATGAACCAGCTTTTGACAAACATGACGAGCATCGTTTAATGATAAATGTTAGTCGTGGACCTTTGGGGATATATGCCCCAGTTTTTAATGGTAAGTTAGAGCCGACAGTTGTTATTGCTGATTTCCCACTTAAGTGGACAGTAGCAGCAATGGCGCCATTATATGATTCTGGAATTAATGCTGTCATCCCTTCCCAAAGGGCAATTCCCGCCTCACTAATGGAACCAAAGATAAAAAATCGTAGTCGTTTATTTTACCAAATGGCAAATATAGAGGTATCACAAATCAAGGGTGAAAATAATTGGGCATTATTATTAGATCCTGATGGATTTATTACCGAAGGTACAGGGGATAATTTTTTTATTGTTAAAAATGGTAAGATTATTACTCCAGAAGGTAGAAATATTTTACGAGGCATTAGTAGAGATTATATTTTTGAGTTGGCAGAGGAATTGAATATCCCTTGTATAGAAAAGAATATAGAGCCTTATGATGTATATGAAGCTGATGAAGCATTTATGACGGCAACCCCCTTCTGTTTACTGCCAACCGTTTCTTTGAACGGTATAAAAATTGGCTCTGGAAAAATGGGTGAAGTATCTAAAAAATTATTAAAGCAATGGTCAAATAATGTTGGAGTAGATATTGAGGGTCAAATCAGAGAGTACGGAGAAGAGGTGGCTAATTTAAATTCTGACGCACCAACACCTTATCAATTTAAAAGGCAATAATGAATCTAAATCTTGACAATAAAAGCGTCTTAATAACCGGTGCATCAAGGGGTATAGGCCTAGCTGTTGCTGAAAGTTTTTTACAAGAAGGAGCGAGAACCTGCCTAGTTTCTCGAGGCTCTAGTGCTTTATATGAGAATGAAAAAAAATTACAAAATGTTTATGGCCTAGAGAATGTTATTGCTTATAAATGTGACTGTACTAATGTTGAGTCGCTTAATGGTCTAAGGGATGAAGTTGAGAAGTGGAATAGTTTAGATATTGTTATAGTGAATGTAGGTGATGGGCGAAGTGTTTCAGATGCTTTGCCAAGTGATGAACAGTGGAAAAGTACCTGGAATAGTAATTTTGAATCCGCTTTACAAACAGCAAGGACTTTTTTGCCAATATTAGAAGAATCACAAGGGGTGTTATTGTTTGTATCATCTATTGCAGGGATTGAAGCTTTTGGCGCACCCACTGATTATTCAACAGCAAAAACAGCAATTATTGCATTAGCTAAAAATATGGCAAGAAAGCTAGCTCCAAGTGTTAGGGTGAATGTAATCGCACCGGGTAATGTGTATTTCAAAGGTGGATCTTGGGATGGGAAAATCAAACAAGATAAAAAAGACGTAGATGAGATAATTAAATCGACAGTGCCAATGAATCGCTTTGCAACGCCACAAGAAATTGCAGACTCTGCTGTATTTTTATGCTCAGATAGGGCGAGTTTTATTACAGGTGCTACTTTAGTAGTTGATGGCGGGCAAACCGCAGGAGTATTTTAATGTTAGAAGAATTATTTAGATTGGATAATAAAATTATTGTCATTACTGGCGCAACAGGATTGCTAGGCAAGAAACACGCTGAAGCAATAGCGTGTTACGGTGGAACACCAATATTGCTAGATTTATCCCAACAAGCTGTTAATGATTTTGCTAATGAACTGAATGAGAAGTATAAAGTGGGTGCAGTTGGTTTTGCGATAGACATTACTGACGAAAAAGCAATTGAAAAAAATGTTAAACAATTAATTGAAAAGTTTTCCAAGATTGATGGTTTGGTTAATAACGCTGCAAATAATCCAAAAGTAGAAGACAATAAAGAGGTTAATTTTTCTAGATTGGAAAACTTTCCTTTAAATATTTGGACTGATGACATTGCAGTTGGCTTAACAGGCTCATTTTTATGTGCAAAACATTATGGATTTGCAATCTCTCAAAATGCTAATGGCGGTTCAATTGTGAATATTTCATCGGATTTAGGTCTAATAGCGCCAGATCAAAGGCTGTACAAAAAGAATGGTATTGATGATAATTTGCAAAACGTTAAGCCAGTGACTTATTCAGTGGTTAAAACGGGCCTGATTGGCTTGACGCGATATTTGGCAACTTATTGGGCGGATAAAAATGTTCGTTGCAATGCTATGTGTCCAGGCGGAGTGGAAAATGGACAACCTGATTATTTCTTAGAGGAGGTGAATAAAAGAATTCCAATGGGGAGAATGGCTAAATCCTATGAATACCAAGGGGCGTTGATATGGATGTTGTCTGATGCCTCAAATTATCTGAACGGTGCTATTATTCCAGTGGATGGTGGACGTACGGCATGGTAGTACTTTGAAGCAATCAATTGAAAAAAATGAAAAAAAATATTAATAATCAAGAGTCACTACATTCCAATACATCGATTATCAGATTATTATACCGCCTATATAAGCATATAAGCCCTCGTCGTCGAAGACAGTTATTTTTATTATTAATACTAATGGTTGTATCCTCTTTTGCGGAAGTGGTTAGTATTGGCGCAGTTTTGCCATTTTTAGGGGTTCTAACCTCACCAGAAAGTGTTTATGAGAGTGTATATGCTCAGGGCTTTATTTCATTATTTGGTATATCTACACCTGATCAATTGATAATGCCATTAACAGTTATTTTTGCTACCGCAGCAGTAGTTGCTGGAATGATTCGATTATTATTATTATGGGTTAACACCCGATTGTCATTTAGTACAGGAGCCGATATTAGTTTTAATATTTATCAACGCTCTTTATGTCAACCGTATATCACTCATATTGAAAGAAACAGTAGTGAAATTATTAATACCATTTCAACAAAATCAAATATTGTTATATATGACATAATTCTCCCGATATTTACACTTGTTAGCTCAATGATTATGTTGAGCGTTATCTTAGTTGCGATGTTAATTATAAATCCAGTTGCTATGTTAATAGCAACAAGTAGTTTTGGTTTGATATACATTGTTATCGTGCAACTAACAAGTAGTCGATTAAAGTCAAATAGTAAGATAACTGCCCTTAAATCAACCAAAATTATTAAAACGTTGCAAGAAAGCTTGGGCGCTATTCGTGAAGTTCTAATTGATGGCAATCAATCATACTATTGTCAAAAATATAAAGATAGTGATTATATGATGCGTAAAGCTCAAGCGCATAATGCATTTATTGGTCTAAGTCCTCGCTATGTTATGGAAGCTTTAGGGATGGTTGTTTTTGCCATATTAGCCTATACACTTATTCAACAAGAAAATGGTAGTAATAATGCCATTCCAGTACTTGGTGCATTAGCATTAGGAGCTCAACGTATGTTACCAATGTTGCAACAATCTTATCAGTCTTGGTCCAGTATTAATGGTGGACAGGCATCATTAAATGATGTACTAACTTTACTTGATCAGCAAGTGCCAGATATTAACTCAAATCAAGAGATAATTTTTGAAAACAATATTTCATTAAATGATGTTTCATATAGATACAATAGTCAATCACCATGGATTTTATTCAAAAATAATCTAACTATTGTAAAGGGCAGTAAGATCGGTATTATTGGCACAACAGGAAGTGGTAAAAGTACGTTTGTAGATATTATTATGGGGTTAATAGATCCGAAAGAAGGGAATATTTCCATAGATGGTATTCCTGTGACCGCCCTGAATAAGCGATCATGGCAGAATCATATTGCACATGTACCTCAAGAAATTTTCTTATCAGATCAAACTATAGAGGAGAATATTGCATTTGGGGTTGATAAGGAGTTAATTGACTTAGAAAGAGTAAAAAACGCAGCATTTCAAGCTCAAATATCCAACTTTATAGAAGGACTTCCGAGGAAATATCACACTAAAGTGGGAGAACGTGGGGCACGTCTTAGTGGTGGTCAGATACAACGTATTGGTATTGCACGTGCAATTTACAAACAGGCTAGTATCATTGTTTTTGATGAGGCAACTAGCGCCTTGGATGTACATACAGAAAAATCAGTAATGGATACTATTGAAAGTATAAGTGATAATTTAACTATTTTCATTATTGCTCACCGTACCGATATATTGAAAAACTGCACGCATATTATTAAGCTGGAAGATGCAAATATTAAACAATTCCAAAATATACAAGAAGTAAAATTATGGAAAAAATAGCTATTCATTCAGCATATGGTCTATGGCCATTATTAGAATATGAACTTGATATTGCTCAAAGAGAGTTGGATAAAGGTAATGAAGTAACCTTTTACTATTGCCAAGGTAATCAAAATATTTGCGAAGCAAACAAATATAATGCAAATGGAAGTATAAAGAAAAGATATTGTGTCGAATGTCGTTCGCGCACATTAAATGGGCTTAGGTGGCTAGATCCAGGGCGAGGGAAGCTAAAATATTTAGAGTATGAAAATATATCCCTTGAACAGCGTGACCAAGTTGATGGGATTATTTCTAAATATTGCACTTCTGACAAAAACGAAGATATCATTAAAAAAAATGTTAATATTGATAATGTTGATATATATGAATCTGCAATCTCTACATTAGCAACAACAATTAAAATGTCAAATTTAAAACTTGATAAATATTTTAAAGAATTGATTCAATACATAAAAAGTGGCTTAATAAGTTATTTTTCTGCCATAAATAACCTTAGTGATTTTAATGCAGATAAAATTTACCTTTATAACGGTAGAATGAGTAGATACCGTCCATTACTAAGAATTGCACAGCAAAAAAAAATTGAGATCAGTGTTTATGAATATCCGTATACGGGATTTATGAATTATGTCCTAATAGATGGAACATATCCGCATGATATTGGTAATGTAGCAGACTTATTAAAGATTTTTTTTGACAATAGTGACACCCCTCTAAGTGAAAAATATAAAACTGGCGAAAGTTGGCTATCAAGGCGAGTGCATGATTCAAGTCAAGTGTCAGATGTGCTAATTCCAAAATTTACAGAAAGGCAAGTTGAAAAAAAAATTCCCAATGCGTGGAGAGAAGATCAATTCAATGTAGCATTATTTATTTCATCTGAATATGAACTTGGTGATATAGACGAAGTTAAAAGGAGTATGCCTCATAGTCAGGTTGAAACTATTAAGGTTATTTCCTCATGTATTTCAAATATTGAAATTTACGTTAGGATTCATCCGCATTTAGAAAATGTTGACCATGAATTTGTAAACTCTATAAAGGAACTTAGCGCTCTGGATGGTGTCAATATTATCTTGCCAGAGTCGACAGTAGATAGTTATTATTTAATGGAAATAGCTGATTTAATTATTAGCTTTGGGTCAACTACTGGCGTTGAAGCTGCTTTTTTATCAAAGCCAGTATTAACGATAGGATGTTCATATTATGAGCATTTTAATGCCACTGCCACCATTAGAACCAGTGAAGATATGCTTAGATTGATTAAAGCCGCCAAAGATAATGATTTTTCTGGGTATCCGGATAAGCGACAGCGAAATCTTGGTGCGTGCTTATATGCATTTTCTTTTTTAAATTTTGGTGTCAAGCCACAATATATATTAAAAGATAAATTCTATGGGGGTTGTATGATAAGAAAGGGTGCTTGTAATCATATTACTTCAAGGTTAATTTTTAAAATCATGAATAGAGTGATTGATATCCCATCAAATTTTTTACGTGGAATGAAGCTTGTGTATTTAGATCATGCAAAATTTAAAAAAATAATTAAAAATCCTTATCAAATTATATGTAAAAAATTTTTTGGAGATCATCCGTGAGCGAAAAACCAACAAATGATAATGCCTTGTTAAAGTCATCTATGGTAATTGAAACAGAGGATTCCTCTATTTCAGATATTCTGAATTGGATTAGAAAACGTAGAGAGTCAGTTGAAGTTGTTGTGGAGAAGATTCCTCTTGATCAAATAAATAATTGGAATTTCCAAGAAAAAACTGGAAATATTATTCACGAAAGTGGTAAATTTTTTTCAATTGTGGGTGTTAGTGTTGTAACTAAATGGACAACGTCTGATGCATGGAATCAGCCAATCATTAGCCAGCCTGAAGTAGGTATATTGGGTATATTGACAAAAAAAATTAATGGCATTTTAATGTTTTTAATGCAAGCCAAGATAGAGCCAGGAAACTTAAATTTTGTACAAATATCACCTACACTTCAGGCAACTAAAAGCAATTACACCCAGGTGCATAAAGGCAATAAACCAGTTTTTCTTGAATATTTCAATGGGGAGAAAAACGTAAAATTTTTACTAGATCAATTACAATCTGAACAAGGTAGTAGATTCTTTAAGAAAAGGAACCGAAATATTATTGTTGAGATAGGAGAGCAAGAAAATGTGGAGGTGCCAGATGATTTTATGTGGATGTCACTAGGTCAAATTAAGAATCTTATGCAGTATGATAATATAATAAATATGGATACACGTACAGTTATATCTAGTATTACATTTGATTTTTCAAATAAAAAAACCTTAAGTGATGTAACTGAAATAGACTCTAATTTTTTAATTAACAATCTAGTCTCCAACTCAATCTTTGAAAAAGAGAGTCAAATAAATAGTTTTCATGATATCACCTCATGGATGACACGATTAAAATCTACATACGAATTGCATGTGAAAAAAATTCCTTTAAATATCGTTAATGACTGGATTTATGATGAAGGGGTATTTCGACACCAACAGAATAAATATTTTTCAGTTATTGGTGTGAGGTCCTCCATTAAAAATCGAGAAGTTGTCAGTTGGGATCAGCCTATGATTCAGCCTGCTCAGGAGGGGTTGATTGGGTTTATTGCAAAGCCCGTTTCAGGAACTCTTTATTTTCTGGTTCAGGCGAAACTTGAAGTTGGTAATTTTGACATCATTGAGCTTGCACCTACTGTTCAATGTCTCACCGGAAACTATCGAAAAGGATTGAATGAGTATTCAATTCCTTTTATTGATAGGATTCTTAAGGCGTCACCAGAGTCAATTCTCTACTCTGCAATGCAAAGTGAAGAGGGTGGTCGATTTTATTATGAGCAAAATAAAAATATTATTATTGTGGAGGGTGAAAATTATAGTCCAAATATTCCTGATAATTATTGTTGGATGAGTTATGGACAGATATTACATTTTATGCAATTTAATAATAATTTCAACATTGCTGCGCGTAGTCTTATTTCGGCAATTTCTATTTTAGATTTTAACAATGTCCAATAAACTACAAAAAATAAAAATAGGTATTATGGGGTGTGCGAAAATTGCTAAAAGATCGACTCTCCCTGCGCTACAGGAGTTAGATAATTTATTTGAAATTGTTGCAATTTCAAGTAGGGATTACAGCAAAGCTAAGTTTTTAGCTAATGAGTTTAATTGTATTGCTGTACATGGATATGATGCACTCCTATCCATGAAAGATCTTGATGCTGTGTACATTCCTTTACCAACAGGATTACATGAAGAGTGGATTAATAAAGCTCTAGATGCAGATCTTCATGTGTACTCAGAGAAATCAATAGCAATGTGTCAATTAGAGGCAAAGGCTATGGTTTCAAAGGCCTCTACTAAGTCTCTTGCGCTTATGGAGGGGTACATGTTCCAATATCATAGTCAATATAACATTATTAAAAATCTTATAAATAAAGGAGAGATAGGGGAAGTTCGTTCTTTTCATGGCTCATTTTGTTTTCCAGCTCTTTCTAAAAGTGATTTTAGATACAATATGAATATTGGTGGGGGTGTAGTAATGGATGCTGCAGGGTATCCTCTTAGGGCTGCACACCATCTTTTTGGCCATGATTTAAAAGTTAAGGCTTCATCTTTGCATTTTGACTCTCAACTTCAATCAGTTATTTGGGGGAGTGCTTTTCTTGCAAATAATACCGGATTTGGAGGTTCAATAAATTTCGGTTTTGATAACTACTATCAGTGCCGCTTTGAAATATGTGGATCAAAAGGAAAGATAGTTGCTGAGCGTGCCTTTACCCCATCTAAAGATATGAATCCAGGTATTTATTTGGAAAAAAACGGCAAGATAGGGAGTGTTAAAACAAAGCCAGATAATCATTTTATTAAGGCCTTTAGGGAGTTTTATTTCATTATTAATGAGACTTCTAAGCGCCAACAGCATTACGATGATATTATTCTGCAAAGTCAATCTTTAGATCTAATTAATAAATTAGCAAAATAAAAACAATGATACAAAAAAAATATATAATATTTGGCGCAAATGGATACATTGGCAGGCATTTAGTTAATACTCTGATTTTAGAGGGTCATAGTGTAAAAGCTTATGATGTGCAGGAATCCCCAATAGTTGAAGAAGCCCTGTATTTCAAAAA
>Ga0257119_1002657_pt1 | contig 10424 bp, 8 predicted proteins | sample SI112_200mmetaG_FD_190179 | JGI IMG/M metagenome (GOLD analysis project Ga0257119, IMG submission 190179) | Marine microbial communities from Saanich Inlet, British Columbia, Canada - SI112_200m | ecosystem: Environmental > Aquatic > Marine > Inlet | place: Canada: British Columbia | collected... | reverse complement strand
GACACCAAGAGGTGTTCGCGTAACATCTTGGATGGCCGGAAAGTGTCTCTTATTTTTTAAGTGATCTTGTCCGAATTACTTTGACGACTTACATCCGAACAACGAGAGGTATTAACTCAAAATTCCATGTGTTATAAGATCTGTTTCGGGAATCTCATATCTATTTTAAACCTTTAATTTTACTACCCAACAAAACTCCACATTAAGTTCTTTTTTTATAGTGTAACAAAACTCCAACTACCAAAAAGCTCATGTTTCAGAGATTTTGACCTGCATTAGAACCTTACAAAAACTGACATTCAGCCCTTTTTAATAGTGTGCCTATACTCAACTCCCTTTTTTAGACAAAATTGGACATATGTTTAGTACTATTGTGGCTGAAGAATGGTGCTATTTCTGTTGTTCTGTTTTTTCGGAGCAACTTGGTTTTGAGTTGTGAAAGACCTATTCACTTTTGAGGTTTTCAGTGCATCAGAAAAAGCCTCAAAATTCATGAATCCTATTAAAGCTTCATAAGCCGGGTGTCTGCGGTTCAAATCCGCCTCCTGCTACACCACTTAAGTCCTTGGTACCAACAGTATCAGGGACTTTTGTTTTTCTAATAATATTTTGGGTCTTACGGAGTGAGCATCAACCGGCTGAATATGGACATTTGTGGACACTGGTAGCTTTGGGCAGGCTATGGATAGGCAGGCTCCATTGAAGTAGAGTTAATCGATATAGCCTATAGCCCATCCCATTCTTGGTATCGGTTCTCCTCGGGGTCTCTCCCATCAATCCAATAGAGGGTCTCAAAGGTTGAAACATCGAATGATTGAAATCTCATTGAAAACATCGACTCACCAACAGATTCCACAAAGATTTGGACACCGATAAATTCAATACTATTTGAAAATTTTGAGCGGACCCATTGTTCTATTCGACCATCGTGAGCTTCATTTCCATCAAACAACCATACAATTCTTTTTGCATCTAAGGCTTTTGCTACACCAATCAATGCCTTAACATCATCTTCGCTGTTAGGAAGGAAACAGGGTAATACCAAGGCGCAATGTTCAAGGATATCATAGGAAAGTCCAAAAGGTCCGAGTCTACCATAGTCACGGTATACCTTGATTGTTTGAAGCGATAAACCAATTTCTTCTCCAAGCACTACTAAACCGTCTTTGGTTAAAATCCATTCTTCATAGTGAGGAAATTCTTTAAAAGAATCAGCACCAGAGATGAGTATGCGTTGGAATTGTTTAGGTGTATCTGTCAAAACAACTCCGGATGCTGATACACAAGCTCATTATTTGTACTCACTTCCTACCATCTTACCGTCTATCCAATATTGAGTTTCTTCGCTCCGGATGCCTTCTAATGTCCGATGTTCGATATACCAAGTACCGTTCTTTACCCCATTCTTGTAGAAGCCAGACTCCTCCGCAGGGGATATCCCATGACCCCTGCTGTATTCACCATGTAGTACACCATCATTGTAGTGAGATATTGTTGTCTCTCCATCGTAGTGTTCCCACTGTTTACCTACCAATTTTCCGTGCAAATAGTGACTTTCATATACAAGATCATCATCTGATTCTAATGTTTTCCCGACCCATAATCCTTCTCTACGTCCAAATATGCAAGGACCATAAGCTCTAATTTCAGAATTTTTAATATGTACAACTCCTGTTGCCGTTTCTTCACTATTCCCATCTTTTGTATAAAAAATACCATCTCTTTGAATAGAACTTGTAAGTGTAAGGAGTTCAAGCTTGGGGCTTTCAAAATTAAAAGTATAGTTCTTGTTTATCCTGCCATCTACAAACTTTGCAGAAAAACGAATCTCCGTAAATGGAAAACCTACTTCATCGTCTATATGACCTGTAAAGGGTTTCTCAGAACCCTTTAGGCAGACATTCCCGTTGACACATATTAAATCAGACAGATACATCTTAGGTCAGCGAGCAACTTTAAAAAAGCTCCGGATGCTGATAAACATGCTCATACAGCGAGCTACATTTTTCTTCGTAAATCTGTTTCTCATATGAAACTGGAAGCTGATCAAGCATCTTCTCTATCTCAACACGCATGGTTGCACGTCCCTGCTGCTTCTTGCGCCATTCAAATGCGATCTTCTCAGCATTGAATCTATTATATATCTCTCGTGATACCGACTTCACCTGTTTGATCTCTGCCTTGGTAAGATTCGGTGCAGGTTTAGTGAGCAGGTCAAAGATGGCTAACTCTTCTTCATTATCCAGTTCTTCACGGATATAACGTTTCTCTTCCTCTTCCAGACCTTGACCAAGTTTCATAAGTTTATCGTAAAATACAGTTATATCGACCTGGTACTGATTGTATTCCATCAAAAGCTCTTCATAGCGATTTTGCCAATCTATCCGAGTGCGATTAATTGCAATCATCAAACTTAACTTGGATGAGATTATTCCTTTTAGTCGCTGGAGTTCCGTTCGTTTACGACCCTTCTCAAATTTTTCCTTCAAAGCCTCAAAATCGATTTGCCCCAGATCGTAGGTTTGATAACCAGCGTCCGGTTCTTTGATCTCAAACCCTTGGACAGACTCATCCAGCATGTTCTCGACCTTGGCTAAGACAGGACTCACATCCACTGGTTCAACTATGGCGCGAATCTTCTTGGCGATTTTACGGATCACATAAGCAGTTTCACCAATCTCAGCAGTTATCTGGTCAGGGAGATAAGCCTTATACACTTTTCGTATGTAATCAGCCCTATGCAGATAGTCTTTCCGTGTATCTTCAGTGACCAAGATTTTATCGACAGCATCATCCTTTAAACTGATGCGCTTGAATACATCACGCTCCATGCGAATGACCTCAAGATCAACACCCAAGGGTTCCAGGAATGCTCGCATGTCCTCAATCGCGCCAATCAGCAGTTTTAGGAGTTCCTGTTTGTCCTTGATGGGTGGATCACTGGTGGTACCGCCAACCCCATAAACGGCCAATGCTTTCTCCAGATTCCGGAACACACCGACATAATCAATGATCTGTCCGCTGGTTTTATCAGCATAGACGCGGTTCGCCCTGGCAATGGTTTGCATCAGAGTATGGTTCCTCATGGGCTTATCGAGATAAATGGTGTTACACGAGGGTACATCAAAGCCGGTCATCCACATGGCGCAGACAAATACTATCCTAAACGGATCATCAGCTTTCTTGAACTTCTCGTCAAGTTCTTCTGTGTTCATCCGTATTCGATGTGGGGTAATATTAATGCCCTTCTTCCTCATATCAGCAACTTCATTCTGCGCTGAAGAGATGACCACTGCCATATCAGTCTCTTTCAGGTATTCCAGTCGGTCCTGAAGGACAGCAAGTTTCGATGAAGGGTAAGCGTCGTCTTGTTCATCCAACTGGCCTAAAGCGGCAATATCCTGCTCACATTTGGAAGTGTGTAGGTCCCATTGGCTTCGCACTCTATCATAGAGCTTGATGGCGGTGGCTTTGTCAATGGCAATGACCATAGCCTTACCACGATCTGCTCTCCCCAGGAAGTGAGATACAATATCAGCAGCCACTTTATCAAGTCGTTCATCACGCGTGACGATCTGGTACATCCTGCCAAAATCACGTTCCAGTTTCTTTTCCTGTTCATCATCCAACATGGATTCTTCAAGGATACGATTCAGCTCATCATTAAGATTCACATCTTCCTTGAGTTGCACTTCCGGTAACCGGTTTTGGTAATAGAGAGGAACCGTTGCACCATCTTCAATAGATTGCTTGAAATCATACACACTGACATATTCACCAAAGACTTCACGGGTTTTCTCTTCTTCACCCTTAATCAGGGGCGTACCGGTAAAACCCAGAAAGGCTGCATTGGGCAAGGCGTCACGCATGTTTTGAGCCAGGGTATCATATTGTGAGCGATGCGCTTCATCTGTGATAATGATAATATCACTGCGCTCTGATAGTACGGGATGCTTAGTCCCTTGTTCAGTGCCAAATTTATGGATGAGAGTAAACACAAAGCGATGATCTTCACTGAGGAGCTTGCGTAAATCTTTGATGGATTCAGCCTGAACTCGATCCTCACTGACGACTCTTGAATCTTGGAAGGTACGGTATATCTGATTGTCAAGTTCCTTCCGATCAGTAATCAAGACAAAGGTCCAGTTGCCTGGGAGCTTACGGAGGACCTTCTGTGAGAAGAAGATCATAGAGGCAGATTTACCAGAGCCTTGGGTATGCCAGAATACTCCTAAACGTCCAGCATTACTTTTGAGGTTATGGACAGCGTTTATGGCATTATTGACGCCTAAGTATTGATGATTCTTGGCAACCAGTTTGCGTAAACCGCCCTGATCCTCTTGAAAGACGATAAAGTTCTCTACAATATCCAGAAAGCGTGATTTCTCGCAGGTCCCCTTCAGCATGGTATCTAATGAGATAACACCAGCTTCAGATTCCTCATCGATCTTCTTCCACTCAGCAAAGTGTTCCCAGGCAGCCGTTGTTGAGCCGATCTTAGATTGAGAGCCATTGGAGATCATGAGAAAGGCATTATACCAGAATAGTTGGGGAATGGTGTCCTTGTAATCTGTCAGGTTGTCGGTGAAGGCGTGTTTGAGATGCACATCATCAGCCTTGAGTTCGATGGTGAGCAGGGGAATACCATTGATAAACCCCACCAGATCAGGAATGCGCTTATGCATGGAACCAGCAACATTGAACTGACTGACTATCAGGAAGTGATTAGCATCTGGGGTTGCCCAGTCAATGCACCAGACTCTTTCGGTAACCTTAATACCTTCTGTATCGTTGTATGTTATCGGTATCCCATCTTTGAGCAGACGGTAAACATCTTCATTGGCTTTGGGGATATTTTGCATGTGGGATCGGTCACGGCTGAGTGTGGTGATGGCTTCTAATAATGCTGAATCTGGTATATTTGAGTAACGTGTTTTCAGGAATGGCAGGAGGTAGCGTTTAAGAACGACTTCGGTATGTTCATTACGCCCCAAAAGTGAAGCATCACCATCTATCTCGTCCTTTGCGAGGATGGTTCCCCAACCCAAAGCCTTGAAATGTTTAAGGGTAGCCTGTTCCAGTTGATATTCTGAACCGAGGGCTGGAGTCAAGAGCGGACTCCTATGCCAATATCCAGATCAGATACATCAATTTGACCAGAGATGAGTTTTGGGAGGAGGAGGTCACGAGTTTGAATCAATAGATCATTTTCATGCTGAAGGTTAACAATTAACTCAAATTTGGGGTGTGACAGAACATCAAATCGTTCATTTACTTCTTGAGGAGGAATTGCAACATTCGTCTTTTTAATTCCTGAAGTAGATAAGTTGACTTGCACTCCGCTATTTGCACGACTGCGAATATCATCTATAAAAGGTTTACTATTCGTAAGTAAGTAAAGATATGGATAGCTGACACTGACAGAGTTATTCGGACGAATCAAACCTACCCGTTGATTTAGAATATATCTGTCATCAACATTCAACAGAGCTGTATGACCCAGTAAAGCAACACTCGCTTTCATATCGGTCATGGACATTAATATATCACCTGATTTAAGCACATACCTATCAAGACCAACACACCTATCTTTTTTGATGTAACTCTTGGTCTTCGACGCATCAAACCCACCACCCTTCTTGATCTGACCCATTTTGAATATACGATAGCACTCATCAGACTCTTCCTTGAGCAGTTCTTTGCTTTTAAATGCATATCCATTTGAGAATGAAATAAGGTCATCGAAAGTGCCAATATTCCATCCCTCCGGAATCATCCCCAGTTTAGTACCTGAGTCCACCAGTTTCTCATTCTCATGACCTGGATAGCGGAAATGGACAAACCATTCACGATAGATGCGTTGCGCCATCTCTTCCAATATCTGTATTCGGCGTGTGTTGTTCTCGATGAGGTCATCAAAAGCAGAGAGGGTTGAGGCGATTTTCACTTGCTGAGTTAAATCCGATTCACACCGAAAGGTTCTTGACCTAAGTGTTCCTAAACTAATAAACGGTTGAGCAGCTCCTGATCTACTCAACTTGAAGTGGTTTTGGAAAACTGGACTGGTAACAAGATAATATAGATATTTAGGGTCAACCTTTTCGGGATTTGGCTTAAATAACGCAATATTCTTGATGCTAAATTCTGAGTCTGTCCCCACAAAAGCTGTTGAACCAATAGTTCCAATATTTGCGAATAAAGTATCACCATATTCAGGTTTAGATCTTTTTATTACCTCAAGGTGATCCTCAAATGTAATGAAATCAGAATTTGCAAAATCAATGAAACCATTTGATATATGCTTTCCTTTTATAAAAGGAATACCTTCTGGTTGCAGTTTAGGTGAATCATGTGTTCCATCAGTCACCAGCTTACAAATCTGCTTCAGGTTTGTTTCAATTATTGCCATTACAAAATTTGATTCAGGTTTAGGTTAATAGTAGCCACCAGATCTTCAGATTTGTCATTCAACTTATTTAGCTCAATATTCAGGTCTTTGAGTTTGGCTTTGAACTCAGAATCTTCAATTTCATGTTCTTCAGCACCAACATATCGACCTGGATTCAGACTCCATCCTTCCGCCTCTATCTCGCTAATTGAAGCAGCCTTACACAAGCCCTTCACATTGGCGTAAGAAGCCTCAGGAAAGCTCTCAGAAACCAGTTCTTGACTTCTATGGGTATATTCAGCTTCTTCACCTCGATACAGCCTTACAATATTTCCCAGGAACTCCTGCTGCTCCTGAGAAAAGTTACGATGCGCACGATCGATCGGCGTAAAGATGTTGCGAGCATCGATGAATAAGACTTTGTCTTTATGCTCTTCTGGTTTGCCCTTGTCAAAGAACCAGAGCGTTACTGGCAATGTCACTGTATAGAAGAAATTGGGTGAGATTGAGACAACCACATCCACATCACCTGTTTGGATTAGTTTCTTCCGAATCTCCATCTCACTTTGACCTGCATCGCTCGCAGAATTAGGCATAACAAATCCGGCACGACCCTCATCATTTAGAGCAGAATAGAAATCTTGTATCCAGAGGTAATTAGCATTGTCTCTATTGGGAATACCGAATCTATACCTGGGATCGTCTTTTATTTTTTCTTTATCAACCTTGTCTACGTTAAATGGAGGATTCGCCATCACGAAATCAAACTGTCCCAAGGAGTTATGAGGATCCTCATAATAAGTATTCCCAAGACGTATATCACCGGATAGACCATGGACTGCCAGGTTCATTTTGCCAATCCTGAGGTTGATCTCCTTGGCTTCCTGTCCATAAACACTAATCTCTTTGGCTGCGTTCTGCTGGTGTTCCTTTACAAAATTAGCAGATTGGACAAACATACCACCTGATCCACAAGCTGGGTCATAAATGCGACCATGGTATGGTTCAATGATATTCACGATCAATTTTACAATGGAAGTCGGGGTAAAGAACTCACCACCACCACGTCCTTCTGACATTGCGAATTTACCCAGGAAGTATTCATAAATCTTCCCAAACACATCACCTTCAACATCCATGGGGATGGAATTAAAGATTCTCAAGACTTCAAATAAGAGCTTAGAGTTCAGAGCAGTATAACCATGGGGTAGAACACCCTTCAGGTCTTCGTTCTCCCTTTCAATTGCATCCATGGCTTCATTGAGGGCTTTGCCAATGTCTGCCCCCTCAGGGAGGTTCATTAGAGAAGAAAAGCGAGCTGTTTCTGGTAGATACATGACACCTTCAGCTTGATAGTCAGCTTTACCAATGGTACGTCTACCACTCACATTGGCTTTATCAAATTCAGTTTTTTTAACGGTAAAACGATGATCAGCGAATTTAAGGAAAATCAGTCCCAGGACAGGTTGAGAGTATTCCTGGGCGGTCAGGGAAGAATTAGCACGGAGTTGGTCCGCTGCTTCCCATAGTTGTTTTTCGGTTTGGGCATTCATAGTGAGTCTTTCTCATATTAAAAATAGAGCATCAATGGTGACAATAATTCCCCCCAAAAGGAATCGAATGTTGCGAATTTAAAGGGTAAGACGGAAATGGCAAGGAATGACAGCGTGAGAACCTTTGATAGAAATTTGTAAATGTTATCTTTTAAGGAACGGATTGGTTTAAAGCAATAACGGGGGAAGTGATTACTAATGTATCCTATTTTTTTCACAATCAACAAGGAGGCAATATGATTTTCAATAAAAAGCGCACAGATGAGCATGTGTCAAAACCAGAAAATTCTTATCATCTCTTAATGAAGACAAAAAAAAATATCGATCACCTTCGCAGTTTCTTCGATAACCACCTGTATGAGGAAAGTGATATTATGTTCTCCAATAACTTCAATTCGTTAAGTCATCAGTTTATTTTAGAAGTGATTGAGCCTAATTTTTGTGACTATGCAAGCAAATTACTAAATGTTATAGAAATCCAAACATTCGGTGATTTAAAGGCAATATTTCACAGTAGAGATGATGTACTTTATACATATTTGAGATGGCTGAACGAGCAAGGTTTTTTGCATATCTGGAACGACACCCTTGCGTATATAGCTTCAGATGTTTGGGATTTAGGCACTCTCCTTAGCAAGGATATTTCAATCCATTTTTTTGATTTAAGCAAGATGGGACCTGTCTTGGAGAGCGCAATTTTGAACCCCGTTATCATGAAAGAAGACTTCTATATCACCGATTTATCCTTGGATGAAAGGGTGACATTGAAACTTGAAAGGATCAGAAACTTTCTTCAAGGATATTCAGAATATGAGTTTGAATTTAGCGTACTTGACGATGAGGATATTCGCAAAGAATTTTGGAATGACTATGTGTATAAAACGCTGGATGGTGACTTCAAGAATAAATACAAAGATATTTCTCCTCCTGAAAAGTGGACCCCAGAAGTTGTGAAGGAGTATGGTAAAATGATGGCTAATGTTGCTTTAGAGTGGATAGACAAACGTGGCTTAATCCATGTTTTTAATTCAGAACTATATTTTATCGACATATATCCATCCGATCTTGGGGAAGTACTAAATGAAGCCCTACCTATCAGAAGGTTTGAAATTTCGGGTTTAAGTAAAATGCTACAAAACTCTATCAGTGATGCGAATGAAGGCATATCCGACAATGCGGATGTATAGTTGCGTCCATATAGTGCCAAAGAATATGGCATAAAGCGACGAGAATTGACTTGAATCGGCATTGTTATTTTAATGAAGTCATGAGTTTACGGTTAAGGGGATTGCAAATGCATAACGCTATATTAATTATGATGCTTTTAATACTTAGTTTGGTTCCAATATATGGCCAGGATAGTTATGAAGATAAGAAAGCGGCTATTGAAGAGAGAATAGCGTCTATAGATTCTGCTTTAGTAGAAAACAGGAAAAGCCAACTTTCAATAAGACTCAGCATTTTAAATGATCAACTGTCAATGTATGAAAAATATACATCTTTAAGGCTGTCCGCTGAAATTGCACAGGCTTTGATAAATTTTGAAAAATCTCAAGAAATATTATTATCTGCTGATGATCCTAATGAAATTGAAGAAGCAGCCCTAAATTATGCAAACTCTAAAAAAGTATTACGGGGGCTTTTTGAAGGTGCTTCAATATGCGCACAAGACAGTGCCTTCCTTGGAATAATAGCACCTCCCTCTGACAGCCAATCAATATTTTGCAGTTGGGGAGAATATGGTGCAACATACTCATCAAAATCAATTTGGTATACCCTTGGGAGTTATGGTGGCTTTTTTAGCAATCTCTCTCCATTCTGGGAATTTGCAAGTACACCGCCAATTATAATGATGAATGATAAGCCAATAGCACGCCTGTCGGTGGGGATGATGGGCAATCATGGTGAATTAGTTACAATCGCCCCCGAGACTCTAAAATCAATCTATGAAGGAGTCTACACTGATTAATGAGCCTATATTCAAAAAATAACCAGTAAGGAGAAAGAATGAGAAAACTATTCACTCTGTTATTTAAGTACACAGATAAGATGAATGTGATTCAGAAAACGATTCTTTTACTTCCTATGTCTATAGTAATCTATTTCGCAATGTACGTCATATTTTCGACTGTAGAGGCGACTATTATCCCAAAATTGTCTTATGATGATGTAGATACATTAGCACTAATTTCTACAGTGCTGTCAATATCATTTATTGCGATAAGACTATTTAAATCAGGTGTGTCAAAATAATGTCAAAGAATATGGCATGATGTGGCGTGATTTGTCTCATTTTCCGATTTGGGGTCTATCTGACTAAAATGAAAAACCCCTTGATAGACAAGGGGTTTAGATGGTGGGCCCACAGGGACTTGAACCCCGAACCGACGGATTATGAGTCCGTGGCCACTAGTTGTTTCTATTAGACTTACAAGAGGGGTGTGACTGGAAAGTGACCATGCTGTAAAAAGCCCCTGAGTATT
>Ga0257119_1002655_pt1 | contig 10431 bp, 9 predicted proteins | sample SI112_200mmetaG_FD_190179 | JGI IMG/M metagenome (GOLD analysis project Ga0257119, IMG submission 190179) | Marine microbial communities from Saanich Inlet, British Columbia, Canada - SI112_200m | ecosystem: Environmental > Aquatic > Marine > Inlet | place: Canada: British Columbia | collected... | reverse complement strand
AATCATATGCGGCACAGGTCTTTAGCTAGGAGGCTGTCCAAGAATAGAGACCCTACTACGGAAAAATCCCTTTTGGCCATTTTTCCCGAACATTGTCGTTAAAGAGCGCAACTATTCGCCTCACATGTTCGAAAAAACTGACTCAAAAAGGCTTTCCCTCGCTACGGCTTCTATTCTCGGACAGCCTCCTAGTCATTAAAAAAGCGGACTCCAGTTCTCACACCCCAAGGTCGCAAATTTTAGGGTGCGTAAATCCCTAAATTCCCCTTGATGCTCTGCCAGGCAAGCCATCAAGGGGCATCAGAATTCAAATGTACAAACCACTCGTGCGAGTTTATTGATATTAGCCTGCATTCGCAAACTTATCATCAAACACCTGTAATGCCCTGTCAACAATATCATCCATATCATAATAGCGATTTTCAGCGAGGCGCCCGACTAAAGTCACATTCTCAAACTGTTCAGAAAATTCCAAGTAGCGGTCTAGTTTCTGTTTGTTTTTATCTGTAAAAACAGGGTAATAAGGGATGTTCTTGGCCGGATTATCGCGCTCAAAGTCTTGAGGAAACTCTTTAACGATGGTCGTGCCGGAAAGCGTTTGCTGGCTAATATGTTTAAACTCGGTAATACGGGTAAAGTCGTAGTCGTTGGGATAATTAATCGTGGTTTTTTCCTGAAACTGATCTACCGGCAAGTGTTCAAACTTAAACGCCAGTGAGCGATAAGGAAGCTCACCAAAGCGACACTCAAATAACTCATCAATCAGCCCGGTGTAAATCAACTGGCCAGTAAACTCGCCATTCATAAACTGCATTTTACCGGAATCAAAATCGATATTAAAAACATCTTTAAAATCAGTATTTAATAGCAGGCTGATATTGGGCTGATCCAGCATGTTTTTAAAAACCTCGGTATAGCCACGAGTTGGGATTGCCTGGTATTTATCTTGAAAATAGCGATTATCGCGAGAGATATGTACCGGCACGCGACCGGTCACCTCAGGAGAAATATCCTCAGGCTTTTTGCCCCATTGCTTAGCCGTATAATGAACGAAAATCTTTTCATAAATAAAATCAGCAAGAAACTTCAATTCTTTATCATCAATATCACGTAATTCAAGAATGGGGACTTTAACCCCATAGCCAAAACGTTTGATAAGCTTTAGCTCTAACGAGTCTGCAAGTGATTTAGGTAATAGGCTATGCAGGCTGTTTAGATTAAAGGGAACGGGGACTCTTTGGCCATCAATCAAAGCAAGCACTTCGTGTTGATAGTTTCGCCACTCAGTAAACTGGCTAAGGTAATCAAACACCGCTTTATTATCAGTATGGAACAGATGGGGTCCGTATTGGTGGATTAAAATGCCGTGCTCATCAAAGCAATCAAAACAATTGCCACCGATATGCTGACGCTTATCGATAACTAAAACACGTTTATTTTGTTGCGATGCCAGTCGCTCGGCAAGAACCGCCCCCGCAAACCCAGCGCCAATAATGATAGTGTCGTACATAGACAGGAAAACGTTAAGTAAAAAAGACTATTATATAGTTAAATAAATATAAACTGTAAAAATCCGAGCGTAAAAGCACTGATTATAATCAATACAGAGCAATTAGAATGCCAATGAACCACGAGGGGTAATATTTTTTCTGCAGGATTTTCAGGGTATATCTACTGGATCATCAGGATGCCGCCGATATTGACAACCATCTTATTGTGGTAATTTAGCGGTTAAGGCATAAATCTGTCGCATAATAGAGACAGCTGACAAAGGGGCTATAAATATAGAGTATAAATAGCCTAGGAAAGATTGATATCAGGGATGAAGTTTTGTCGAAGTGGATGCTAGGAGGCTGTCCGAGAATAGAAGTCGTGGCGAGGGGCAGCCTCCTAGAGTCGTTGATTCACGACGGTTCTATTCCAGCAAATAGGAGTGTCATCGCTTGGGCGTTTGCCATGACAAAAAGCTAACACTGTATTACGCCTAATAATTAGCCTTAAATAAACGCACCACTGTAGAGCGGTGCTTTAGCCCGCCAGCATTGGCACGAACGGCGGCCTAATGCGCCCCTCTACAGGTTCCTCGGTCAGTAATGAAAGTGTGGCATTAATGTTGCTTGTAAATTATGTGGCGCAGTGGCGTTAGCGAGCGTGTAAAATAATCAGTCACCCTATATGAAATGCCGTTGTTAATAGTGTATAGTCAAACACGTATCAGGTAAGCTAGTAAAAGAGCGGCAAAATTTCCATGAGAAACTTGTTTTTTTTAAATTCATAACTATAATAGGTAGTTAAGTGATAAAGCTCATGTAGTTTTACCGCGAAATGCTAAAAAAATGGCTAAAGTGTAATTAAATATGGTAATTAGGAGGTGGTAATTCAGTGGACTTAAAAGCAATTAGGTGGGGCTTGCTATCACTTATATTATTGATCATAAGTGGGTGTGCCCTTTTTGTTGAAGACAATCCAGAGAAGATTGTGAGTCAGCGTATTAATGAACGCTGGGATGCGTTAATAGAGGGTCGGTTAGAAAGGGCGTATGCTTTTGAGACACCTGAGTACAGAGAGCTTTATTCTTTCATGGATTATAGAAATACAATCCACGGAGTAGGTTCCTGGCGCAAAGTTGAGATAGACGATGTTGACTGCGAAGATGATAAATGTGTTGCAAGCATTGTGATTTATGCTACAATCGAACTTGGTATGGGCTTTGAGGCTGTTGAAAGTGATGCTCGGGCCAAGGAGCACTGGATACAGCATTCCGCATCAGGACGGTGGTACCATATCTCAGACCATTAAATTTTATAAAATTTATTTTTAATTTTGGAGAAGTAGATGTTTAAAAAAACAAAAATTGCTGCAGTTTCTGCAGCGGTATTAGGGCTGTCAAGTATGACTGCTCAAGCGGTGTCACTTAATGAGGCAGGGTCGGAAGGCTCGGTCTTAGTATTTCCTTATTACAATGTTAATAATGGCTTTGTGACTAGCTATAATCTCATCAATACAACTGACGCGTATAAAGCGTTAAAAGTTCGTTTTCGTGAGTCTGAAAATTCTAACGATGTGCTGGATTTTAACGTTTATCTATCGCCACAAGACGTTTTCACCATGATGCTTAAAGAAGGCTCTGATGGAGGTGTTAATTTAACAACGACTGATAGATCTTGTACGCAACCAGCAATTCCTGCTAGTGGAGTATTGTTCAGGCATACTGCATATACATCTACAAGTACAATGGATGTTCGTGAAGGTTACCTAGAAGTGATTGAAATGGGTGAGGTCCCCGCCTCTACAACAGTTACATTTCCCCCTAGCGCTACGGCGGTGACTGTTCAATCAGGTCTTTTGCATGCACAGCCTTCCGGCATACCAGCTAACTGTGCTGTGATTGAACAAGCCTGGATTCAAGGCGCGTTCAAGCAAGGTGGCGCAGCATCAAACACCGCTGCTATTGATTTAGTTAACCCTAAATCACCGGGTTATCCTTTTGAAAGTGCGAATAGTGCAGCCAATTTTTATGGTCAGTCCGGTTCTGTTGCTAATACCGGACTAACATCACCTAAAGGCGGTATGGTAGGTTCTTCAATTCTCGTTGATACGATAAACGTCGTAGGATTTGTTGCAGAGCCAGCGTCTATTCGTAACTACCAGACTACTACGGCTCAGCATTATTTGTCATCAGATCAAAACTTTTATTTGCTGCCTTCATTAGCTTCAGGTAATGTTCCTACTTCTGAACGTGCTTCAACTGATGGTGTTGCCGCTCCCGTAACCGCAACTTATGGCACAGTCGCTAGAGACTTCGGTTTGGATGATCAGAAGGTTCTTCCAAGAACTTCAGTTCCTTCAGGAATTAACCCTATGCCAGTTTCTGATGCTTTACTTGTGACTCAGGTAGGTAATCAATACTTTCTAGGCCCTAATACATTAACTGATTATGTTATTACTGCTCCCATGAGAAAGCATGCGATCTATAATGATTATCAGTATGTGAGTAGTGGCACCGGCTATAGCGCCACAACAGCGACTCTTCCCAATGGTGATATAGTTGGTGATATTCCTGTCGGTGGTAAAATTGGCGATGCAACAGCTACAGGAGCTTATTGGGATTATCTAGGTGTTACTAATGACGATGTGAATGCTTCTGTTATCTATTACAACAGAGAAGAAGGTAAAGATGTTCCAACACCAGGTGATTTCTCTCCACCAATTGTGACAGTCACACCAGAGGTTCCGCTAATAAGAGAAGTAAATATTCTTTCTTTAGTGAAAACACTGGGAACACCTGAATCTGTCTTAGGATCTAAGAATGCACGGCAGTTGCTTGTCATTGGTGGATTTGACAATGGTTTCGTTCAGCTTTCATTTGCTAACGCTGCTTATGACTTAGCAGGTAATCCTCGTTATGTAACAGATTGGACGGCGGCAGCTCTTAATGGTAGTAGTGCCGCAATTACAGCTAAAGGTGTGCCTCTAATAGGCTTTATGGCTTCTAGATCAGCCATAGCTGGAGGAAACGTTGGTGAAACATTCCCTCATTTTTATCAGAAAGCTTACTAGCAGTAAATAGTTAGTCACAGTTTATTTAACTAAACTAACTAAGTAAAAAAGGGTGGGGTTTTAATACCTCGCCCTTTTTTTTGAGCTTTATAAGTGAAATAATAATTATGGCTGCCGTTTTTTGTGGCTACTTAATTAATTAGGACAGGGTGGGGCTAGTACCTCACCCTTTTTTTTGGAGTTTTATAAGTGAAAAAAATATTAATTATGGCTGCCGTTTGTTGCGGCTTCTCAACGATTTCTCAAGCACAATTGCTTCAAGATAAAAATAATATACAGGTGGATAGTGTCAATCTGGACATATTATTAGATACCGCGCCTGTCGCAGCGCAAAAAAAATTACTAAAAAACAAGCACAACCTGGAGGTACAGCTCAATCAGCTATATTTAAGAAAAGTATTAGCAAAAATGGCTGTGATAGAGGGCCTTGATAAACAAGGTATTAATGCTGAACGTCTGCAGGCAATTAAGGAGAAGGCATTATTTTTATTAAAGTTAGATGCATTAAGAAGATCAAATACAAAGGACTATTCTAAGTATGCAAAACAGATTTATCTGGTGAATCAGTCAGATTACCCTGTTGTCGCCCGAGTGGATGCCGCGCATATATTAATTTCGACAAAAACATTACCCGATGCTGAGGCTTTAGCAAAAGCACAGGAAATTAGGCAACAATTAATGTTAGGTGCGAATTTTACCGAACTGGCACTAAAAGAGTCTGATGATAAAACGGTAAAAACCAATAAAGGTGAAATGGGCGTGTTTACCAGAGGACAGATGGTAAAGCCTTTTTCAGATGCAGTATTCGCAATGCAGGTGGGAGAGATATCAGAGCCAGTTAAGACACAATATGGCTATCATATCATCAAGCTGAATAAAAAATTTCCTGCAGGTTTCCAGCCGTTTGATGAAGTAAAAGCGGGAATAATAAGTGGATTAAAGAAAAAGGACTGGGAAACAGCAAGAGCGGCTTATTATGAAAAATTGATAAAAGAAAATGAAATGAAGATAGACGAACTTGCTGTTGATGAGTTTGTCATCAAGAAAATGAAGGAGTTAAATAGCGAGCAAAAAAGTCAATAAGCTGTTTTAGCATAAAGAAAATGAAGGATAAACCCTTTTTTTTCTTGGCCAACTGCAATGGTGAGGTCTTGAGTTTTAGAAAGTAGGCTGACGAGGTTGAGGAGCTAAATCCAGCAATCAATACATGACAAGGTGTTGATGCTGGGTTTCACAAACTCAATCTAGCCTACCTCTAATGCCCTGCCTGACAACTAAAGCGGCATGGGTCATCATGCTTAGCAGCCACTGAAAAAATACGGCTGTTATAGTTGAGATCATAAACAAGCCCATAAAATTCAAACTATTGTCTGTGCTCAAATCTTCTCGATGGATAATAAAAAAATGTAACACTAAAAAGTGGTACAAATAAAAGGAATAACTGATATGACCCATTTTCTGCATCAAGACGGAAATGAGTTGGGGTAAATAAATCACCGTCAACAAATAAGCTCTGATTATGACCACAAAGAGCACTGCAATAAAATTAAGCCACAATAGGCTAATCCAGGTATAGGCTAAAGGCGTCTGCCAGATACTCTGATGCAAGCATTCCAATAGACTCATAAAAATAACAATAGAGACAACTAGAGATAGCGCGTGTTTAGAGGTTGCTGTGAATTTCGCAGCTAACATACCTAATATAAAGTGGCTAAGACACAGCACGAATGAAAAGTAATAGTCTGGCAAAGTCACCTGAAAATGAATGACCCAAACGGCTCCTGCGAGCAAGCAAAGTAAGTAACTCGTTGCCAGGCCGGTTTGTCCGGTTTTTTGAGCGATCCACCAGAGCAGCGGAAAACTTAAATAACATTCCAGCAAGCGATTAATAAACCACAGATATCCTAGTAAGCGGGGATAAGCGCCAAGATCAAAACTAAAGATAATAAGAAATAATTTAAGCTCAAGCATACCGGTGGCAAACAACAAGCTATAAACAAAAATACAAAGATAGTAGGCAGGAAAAATACGCCCTATCCGTTTAGTAAAGAAGGATTTTAAATCCAGTTTATGAGGATAAGCCTTGGCCAGTAAGTATCCACTGAGTATAAAAAATAAATAGACAAAGAAATATCCATGATAGACCAGTAAAAGAAACGGATTTTGGCTTTGAAGCGGCTCAAAAAATGAATGAGCAATAAAGTGATAGTAATGAAATACAAAAATCCACAAGGCTGCAGCAGCCCGAAGATGATTGACTTTATCAGAGTCAGTCGGCTGAATTAAATCTAACCCTAGCATTTTCATTTAAGACCTAAATTAATAAGAGCATCAGCCGCGGCCCAATGAGACGGATAAATTCCTTGATCTACGCATTGATGAAAAGACGAGTCTTTGCCGTCGACGACATGATCAACATGGCCATGATTTACTGGATGGTAATGACTATATTCAATATGCTGTGCATCGTCTTTATTATCCCCCATCAAATGCTCCCCAACGCGCCGTTGCCAGATTCCCCGCGCTCCCTTTTTCTGTCGGCTTTTATTAACTATTCCGCCTTTGTTCATTAACGGTGAGCAGTGCACTTTAATCCAGCGCCAACGCGTAGAAAAATTAGCCTCATCTTTTGGCAATTGCCAGATACACTGCAGGTGATCAGGCATATTGACTATTGCATCCAAGGTGTACGGGTGATTCTGTGGTACCTGCTTAAATGATTTACGCATATCATCGATATGTTTGATTAATAAGTGGTTTTCATTGCGTTGTGCTAAGACGACGGTAAAGAAATAACAGCCCCCTTCAACCCTGATGCGATTGTACGTTCTCATGCGGTCTTAATCTCTTTGCTGAGTTTCGTAGCTCAACCACAGTCTACGTCGATTAGACTCAAGGTTTTACCATGGCGATTTTATTTGTGCTGTGATTTCCTGTTTGAGACACAAGCTATATTTTTTAAATAAATGTAATATTTTTGTCCTACTCTCTTTAGGCGTTAATTGCAGTACCAGTCCCAGGAATAGTAGAAAAACCAGTTCCTGATACCCAATGACACCTGAATGGCCATGACTACCCAAGTAGTATTGAAACAAGCTGAAATGCAATGCATCCCCAGAGGCTAAAAGATAGAACATTCCAGCGATACTATACAAGGCATAGATAAAATTGCTATAGACGGATATCGCAACGATACAGATTGCCAGATATTGGTTGGCAACAGCTGATGAGAAGATGACCAATACTATAGTATATAAATATAAACTTTCTAGGGGTTTTTTAGTGCGAAAAAACAAGCCTAGAAATAATAAAGTGCCTATAAATAATAGAAAGATAGGAATTTTATCGATAATAACTTCTGGGGCGACGCCATGCCAAAAGGGCGCGTTGGCAAAGCCGCGATAGAGAAAAACATGGTTTATGATGCCATTGCCACCCTTAGACAAGAAAGGCAAAAAGCTAGCTAAAAAGAGGGTGTAGGGAATACTTAGGGTTAATAACTTATCGCGCCATCGGGTATTTTTAAATGCCAGCCAGAAAGGAAACAGAAACAGTAGATGTTTGATGGTTAAACACAGGCCAAGAAGAATCAGTCCGAGCAAGGTTTTATATGAAATGATACGGGCATTTTTATCCAGTATTTTTATGCTAATTAAGGCGCATAAAATTGCCAGATTATCGAACTGGCAATGATAGCCGGTAATGATAATGGAAATCGGATTGAGGAAAAAAAGAGTGGCGATTTTAAATCCGTACCAGCGATAAAGGCAGGTCGCGATAGCTATGTCGATTATGCTCAAAAAACCAGTGACTTTCCAGCGCAGACTGAGTAGAGGGTCGCTCATGGGGAATGGCAGGGTGTCAATAAATGACAGGATATAGAACCATACCGGTCCATAGTTATAGCGCTGGGTTTCCTGATAGACATTGCCATCGTTAGCCATAATATCAGCCACTATTCTATAGGAAGCAATATCGAAGTTATAGCCTCTTTGAGCTATTGCTAGGCGTAGTAGTGTGCCAGCTAAGATAACAAACATAAACCAGCAGAAAGAAGGGCGCATGATTCTAATAGATAGGCTTTGGGTCAATGTGTTGCTCTTAGTTTGAGTTGATTAGCAGTTAATCAGTCTAGGAGTAAAAGAGCTTTAGCTCTTTTTGAAACACCCAGTAGCTTAAGCATATCGTACTCCACGGTTGAAAACCAATGTATTATCGGTAGGCTGGGTTATGTTATCTGCGCTACGCTAGATAAAATCAGCGAGTTAAGGGGTGTCTAAAGTGACGGCTCAACCGATAAATTCATAAGTCCTTGATGGATATGCTTTGTTTACCCGAAAACCCCAACTTTCCGTGGCCTCTGGTTTTACCTACGTAGAACTCGATAGGGGCTTTGTAATAGGTCGCTGCAAATGACTCGGTATCAATAAAAGTGTCCAGTATCGCCGGACGTCTGCCATAAGGTTCTTCTCATTGTATAGGAAGGCGGCCAGCTATCATGGATAAAATAGTATAAGCGAGATTTTTAGACTTCACCCAGGGCATAATCAGAAAACGGGTATTGTTCACGACTAACGGCAAGTTTATTTGCGGTTGTTCGTAGCTCTAGCCAATAAATTGATCACGGGGAGTTGTTGGCCAGGCTGCGGTATCAAAGCCGAGCGCTGGGTCCTAGGTAGTGGTCTCGATGTATTAAGTTTAAAAGGACAAAAAGTCAATTATCTATCGTTGCTAATGGTACATAATTCCCATAAAATGGGGAAGCTTATTCGCGGTTATCGGAAAAAGTAAACTCCTACAATATGAAAGCAAAGAGGAAATAATATGAATGGCGCTCAAAAATTAATGGCTGCAGTGTTTGCTGTGTTTGCCTTAGGTTTTTTAATGGTTGGATCAAATAAGCAACAAACAACTCAACAACAAGAAGATGCAGGAATGATTAGAGCCGTTGCTCAAATGCAGCGCATGGCAAATCTAAAATGCCCGAAAGCGATCAAAAAATTCACCGGCGATCAAACTTATTTCCCTACATCGACCCCCAGCGACCATCAAACTTATGTGTCTATGGTCTGGGATGCTTCTAAAACAGATGAGAAGTATAGCTTTAAGTTAGCCGAGTGTACTGTACACGAAACCGTCGGTGGAATTTCCAAGCTAGTCATCGATGGCGAAACAAAGATTGAAAAAGAAGTAAAACGCTAATATTCCCGCTTAAGAACTTAAAGGTACAATTCAAAAGGCGACCCGTCCTCAAAGGACGGGTCGCCTTTTGCCATTATAGAGCTTGATTCAAGAGCCGTGATAATAAATAATTATCAGTCCGGTTCTTTTCCTACTATTTTACTGGAATTTCGGAATTAAAAGGACAGCCCGGATAACGTATTAAAACTTTTACCACAAAGGATTTAATAGGAGCCAAAGCTATCATACGAATACAAAACGAATTCATATTAAGGACAGATTATACAATAATCAAGTGTCACTAATATTGAATTATCAAAGCACTTTGAAATTAATGAAAAGACTGTATCCAAATGAAAATATAGAACGGAAGGTATAGATAAAAGTTCGCGACCACATATTATTCAACGCTCTTTGCGTCTTACGCCCCTAAAGCGAATGGACGGGTAGGGCCAGTGGATGGAGCGATTAAAGATAAGACTATCAAAGTTACAAGGTATAGTCATAGCATTGAATTAAAGGCTGATTTAGATAGGTTTGTGATCTTTTACAGCCTTAACTGAACATGGTAGCTTACACTGAGAATTAAAGGTTAGAGCGCCTTTTGAAGCAGTTCAATGTTGATTTAGAATAAACCCCGAAATATTTAAAAAATCACCGGATATGTTGCAGGCTGAGCTTTTAAGGAAT
>Ga0257119_1002650_pt1 | contig 10446 bp, 10 predicted proteins | sample SI112_200mmetaG_FD_190179 | JGI IMG/M metagenome (GOLD analysis project Ga0257119, IMG submission 190179) | Marine microbial communities from Saanich Inlet, British Columbia, Canada - SI112_200m | ecosystem: Environmental > Aquatic > Marine > Inlet | place: Canada: British Columbia | collected... | reverse complement strand
CAAACCGTGTGGTAAACTTACCCCCGGTCAAAAAAGACCACTTTCTTACTCTAACATATGGCAAACTATTCGGTATTCGATATAGCAGGACCCATCATGGTAGGCCCTTCCAGCTCTCACACTGCAGGTGCAGTAAAAATTGGGCAAATAGCTCGAGCCCTATTCGACAAAACTCCCCAAAAGGCTACCTTTATTCTTCACGGTTCATTCGCAACAGTATACAAAGGACACGCAACAGACCGTGCTCTTCTTGCAGGCATAATGAAACTAAAAACAGCCGATCCAAGAATCAAAAAAGCCTTCGAATTAGCAGATGCAAAAGGAATGAAATACGAATTCCAAACAGGGGATCTCGGAATGCAACAACACCCAAACACAGTAAAAATAATCTTAGAATCAAAAGGTAGAAAAAAGATGTCGATAATAGGATCATCAATCGGTGGAGGAAAAGTCGTCATCAAAAACATAGATGGATTTGACGTAGACCTCAAAGGAATCGCAGGCAAATACCTCTCACTCGTAATTGCTCACAAAAAAAGAACCGGAATCATCGCAGAAATCACAGCAGCAATAGCGAGTCTGGGCGCAAACATCGTAGACATTCAAAGCTCAAGAATCACAGACAAATCTCTCACATTCCTAAACCTCGACAACTACAGACCAACCCTCACAGAAATCCTAGAAATCGAAAAAATTCCAGGAGTAATATACGTCCGATCACTTACTAAATTAGCCAGATAATTATGTATAGTTTCCACAGTTCGTCAGACCTGTTAAAACTCACAAAAAAGTACAAAAAACCGATCTGGGAAATCGTTCTAATGAACGAAATTTCAACAAGCGACAACACCAAAGAACAAATAGTGAAAAGAATGGGGGAGAGGATAAGCGTAATGAGAGACGCAGTTGAAAAAGGACTAAAAACTTCAACAAAAACAGTAGGCGGCATGGCAGGAGAAAACGCAAAAAAACTCGCCCAAGGACTCAAGAAACAAAAAAAGAATTTAATATTATCAGAAGCCTCACTGCTCTCAATCACATACGCAATTGCAACCAGCGAAACAAACGCACGAATGGGACGAATCGTAGCCTTCCCAACAGCAGGAGCGGCAGGAGTAATTCCAGGAGTTTTCCTCGCAGCCCAAAAGAAATACAAATTCTCAGACAAAAAATTAGTAGAAGGATTATTCGCAGCCTCAGGCCTCGGAATGATAATAGGAGAAAACGCGACCCTAGCCGGAGCAGAAGGAGGATGCCAAGCAGAAATTGGATCAGCAATAGCAATGTCAGCTTGCGCCCTCACAGAAATGCGCGGAGGAACTCCAGAACAATGCTTCAATGCGGCAGCCCTCGGGCTTAAAAACCTTCTCGGTCTCACATGCGATCCACTCGGAGGAATGGTAGAAGTGCCTTGTATCAAAAGAGGAGGGATCCTTTCGGTCCTTGCACTTTCTGCATCAGACATGGCTATGCTCGGAGTCGAAAGCTACATCCCATTTGACGAAGTCGTAGAATCACTCAATCACATCGGCCGAATGCTCTCACCAAAACTCAGAGAAACAGCGCTCGGCGGACTAGCCGTCACAAAAACCGGTCAAAGAATTAAAAAGAAACTAGGATTTAAAGACACTCTCAATGGAGACGCAGACCTCTTCTAAACCATTCAAGATTGCCGTTCTCGCTTCAACAAACGGAACGGATCTTCAAGCAATCATCGACGAAATGAAAGCCGGCAAAATGCCCGGCATTGAACTCACATGCGTCGTCTCAAACAAAGAGAACTGTTACGCCCTAGAGCGTTCCCGTGAACAAGGCTACGAAGCGATTTTCGTAAATCCAAAAGACCTAACTCGCGAAGAATTCGACGCAAAAGTCGCCGAAATCCTCGAGAAATACGAAGTAGATCTAGTAGTCTTAGTCGGATACATGAGAATCCTCTCAACACAATTCGTACAAAAATTTCCCCACAAAATAATCAACGTCCATCCAGCACTAATCCCAAAATTCTGTGGCAAAGACTTCTTTGGTAAAGGAGTCCACGAAGCTGTCCTAGCCGCTGGAGAAACAGAAACCGGGATGACAATCCACTACGTAGATGAAGGATGCGACACAGGAGAAATAATCCTCCAAAAGACATGCGAAGTCGAGCCCTCAGACACCGCAGACACCCTCAAACAAAAAGTCCAAGCCCTCGAAAAAGAATGGTATCCAGAGGTGATTAGGCAGTTAGCGGCAAACGATCTATCTTCCCAAAGCTAAGTCCCTCAAATACGCTGAAACAGTACTGTATCCCTTCTTGATAGCTCTTTTTTCAATCTTATTTTTGTCGTCAGAAGTTACACGAAATCGGATGACGTCTTTTTCTCTTTTTTTGCGACGTTTTTGTCCATCAAGAATTAAAGCAGGAAGATTAATAAGTAATTCAGGAATATCTTCAGACAAAAAATCTTGCTCCATATCAGCCTCTTCACATGTAAACTTAACTACACCTTTTTCGTCAGTTTTTTCAATAAGATAAGGGTATCGCCGATTTTTTACTGTAATGAGATGTTTCATAAGAAATTTGTTTTTATGATGATCGAAATTCTAACTTTATAAATTCTTTTACAGTCGTTGTTATGAACAGGAATACTCAGAATTCGTTTCAGATGTGGATGAGAAAAATTGCGATGACTGCCCCTTGTTCTGTCCTGAACGAATCCAAATCTCTTCAACAACTTTCGTATCTGGGAATACCTCAAACTCTGTGGATTCTCAATAAACCTAGTCAAAAGCTTCTCTTTTCTGGTCATTTGATTGTGGTTACAAGTTAGCGAAATGTAGCTACAAAGTCAAGTCGTACAAACTCCGCTAAACTCGCACAAAAAAACCTTGGTGCCCTATATTATAAAGCTCCAACCTTACAAAACGCTTACAAAAATCTTAAATCTCACCCCTACCTCCACTTCCAAAAATATTTAAACGCACTCCTAACATGAATCCAAAAGACTTTTCGCGTTAGCAGTTTAAAAAGCGATCCTCCAGAAAGCCTCTTATGATTATGAGTGACTTGAGTTTCAGGGAAATAAACAACTTTGTGACCAACCTTAGAAATTTCTCGACACAAATCAAAGTCCTCCATAAACAAAAAATATCTCTTATCAAACCCGCCAACTTCCTCGTACACTCGACGCGGAATGATAAAACAGGCACCAACCAAAAGATCCACTTCCTGCGTACGAGAATGATCAAAATCCTCCATCGTATAAGTATCAACACGCTTCTTCAAAAAAGGAATCTTCCTCAAGAAAGTCCGCTTAATTACAAGATCACGAAACTTCATATTCCGTCGACAAGAGTCTTGCACATCATCGTTTGGATAAACGAGTTTTGGCCCAAGTACGCCTACCTCAGGATGCGCGTCCATATAATCAACCATCTTTTGTACACTATGTTCTTCAACAAAAATATCAGGATTCAAAATCAAAATATACTTCCCCCGCGCTTCCTTTGCCCCAAGATTATTTCCACCTCCAAAGCCAAGATTCTTCCGCGCCTTTACGAGCTTCACATCGCCCTTTTCCGCAGCATTCTCCAGATACCCAAGACTGACCTGCTCGGTTGACGCATTGTCCACCGCAATAAATTCAAAATCAAAATCCATCTTGCCTCGCCGAAAAGCTTCAACACACATCTTCGGAAAATATTTGCTGTTGTAATTGAGCATCACCGCTGAAACCTTTGGATTTTCCATCTAGATGAAATTTAAAGTTTTTTGCGCATCTTATCGCGCGCGTTTTTATCGAAAGTACCTTTGTTTTCGCTAATTTTTAATTTAATTTCTCCTCTAGCAAAACTATTCTCAGGGATATCTTCCGCAATCACAAGCCCAGCTCCGATATAAGATCCTCCTCCAATCTTTCGTCCTGGCATAAAGCTAGTATTGATTCCAACACGGATATGATCACCAGTCACAAGCCCCCATTTATTCACTCCGGTAGGGACTTTAGCGACGTCTCCATTTCCATTCGCGCCACTTGTATCAATATTCACACTGATAAATCCTTCGTCCAATCGCAGATTCCCAGTCACAGTTCCAGCTCCAAAAGAAACATCATTTCCAATAACACTATCACCAATATAATTTGAATGAGTCCAAACATCATCACCCAGATGACTCCGAGCAATTTCAGTTCCAAAACCAACAATACAACCATCTCCTAGGTTCGATTCACGCACAAGCGTGTTCGACCCAATCACACAATTCCGCCCAATATAACAAGGCCCCTTCACAGTTGCCCCGGCCATCACACGAGCCCCTTCCTCAATAATCACAGGCCCATCAACAGTCGCTTTTTCAGAAACTTCAGCGCCCGCATGAATCTGTGCAGTGCCATCCTTAGTCTTCAATCCAAACAAATATTCAAATACCGGACCAATATGCCAAGGAAATTTCACAGGCTGCCAAAATCCATCATATTCCACAGGACGAACCTTCATCCCACTATCAATCATAGCTGTCAGCCCAACTTCATAAACATCGTCACTTTTGCTCTTTGCTTCACGAAGCTTCCCCACAAAATCCGAAAACTTTGCGAAATAATGTACAACCAAATTCACCAAGTCAGATGGCTCACTTCCAGGTTCAGGCTTCTCAACAACTTCAGCAACAAAACCTTCATTCTCCAATCTCAAATAACCTCCAGGGAAATATTCTGTAACTTTTTTAGCCAAAAGATAAACGTCGTCTTTGCCCTTCGCAGCTTCCTGCATCAGCTCAAAAGCCTTTGCATCCACAACGTCATTAATACTAAAAACAAGACACGGCTCATCACCAATCAAGTCAGCTGCCGCAAGAGCAGCCCCACTCATTCCCTCATCAAGATTCTCCTGCTCAACAACATCAATCTGCATCGGCATCCTGTCATCGAGCGCTCGCAATTGTTCGATATTATGCGCTCCACCAACCAATACAACTTCCTTAAATCCAGCATTCCAGATTTGACCGAGTTGCCACTCAATCAGTGGTTCTCCTAGGAATTTTAAGAAATTTTTGTCCGCAACTGGTTTCATGCGTTTACTTCTCCCAGCCGCAAGTATTAGTACTTTCATGGCGCAAATTATAGCATTTTCTCGAGAATAAGCTAGAATAAATACAATGAATCGAAACACCCAACGAAAAATCCTCACAATTCCAAATTTCCTGTCCCTTACAAGGCTTGCAATCCTTTCGCCTCTTTTTGTTTATTTGGCATTTATCGGAGAAGGAAATCTCGCATTCGCGGTTGGAATAGCGGCAATTTTCAGTGATTTTCTCGATGGATACGTCGCCATCAAATTCAACCAAAAATCTCGTCTCGGAAGTATCCTCGACACAGCAGGGGACATCGTTTTTGCATTTGCGCTGGTCATCCCAGCCCTCGCCCTCCAATACATTGACGTCTGGATGTACATATACTTAGCCGCCCAAAGACTCACTCGCGGCCGCATCTACTTCTACGTTCTCCGACGCTACAACACCATATACAAACCTCAATACATGAAAGTTTCCGGCGCCATTCTCATGGTGTACGGAGTCTTCCTACCGATGCTCATCATGAATCTCGAACGCGGGGTGGTCGACATAATCACTTGGGCTGTCTTCTCAGCGACTTGGGTGATAATTCTGGTCGGAGTTGTAGATACGATAAAAAAGACCAGGAGTGGATTCTTCAAGAAGAAACGAGCGGACGACTAAGTACAAATCTCCGCCAACTTCCCTTCATCCACAGCTTTCTTGATTTCCATTGCGATTCTTTCACCATAGCTGACACCTCGGCCGTATTTGTATGTAGTCGCTGGTGTGAATCGAGTCCCCGGTGAACCAGGAATCCTCATACTCACATCAAACACTACAAACTCCTCTCGTCCATCATAAGAAGCTATAGCTCCTTGCAATGCAAAAGGTCCGATCATCCCAGCCGCGATGCGACCTTCTTTAGCCTCTTTCTTAAGCATTTCGATAAAGTCTTCACCAGCCGTAAAAGCCTTCTCTAAGATCGATTCCTTGGTAGTGCAGGCAATGTGTCCAGTCTCTATCATAGATGGCTTATACCCCGATTCTAGGAGCGATGTCTGTACCTGAGCATCCAGTCTTAGGAACCCATCCAAGCTTGTCTGCCTACGAGTATCTGTTCCCATCAATTCAAGCTCCCCAGTCAGATTAGAATAAAAATAATTAAAGTTGATTTGAGCCCCAATAATAAACTCCTCAATCACAGCCTTCGCCAGGTCATCCTTGTTAACTAATCCCGCATCAATCATCGCCTTTCCTTTTGTTGTGTAATCACTAGCCTTAACCAAGATAAAGAACGCTCTCTCATATCCACGAATAGCTTCGTTTACTTTTACCAACAAAGGACCTCCTCCTTCTCCAAAATGCTCCTCCAATCGTCCAAGGGTTTCCTCCTCAGACAAATCCTCTTCCCCAGTTCTCAAAATCTTCGGAATTTTGATCCCAGCCTTCTCCAACAAAACATACTGATTGTTCGGTTGATCACGTTCCTCAAGCTTCACAAGCTCCCGCGCCCCATAAATCGGCACCTGAAACTTCTCCTCAATATCTTTGAAATCAAAATAAACCCAAAAATATCGATTGTGGATAAAAATCACATTCTTAGACCGCAATTCCTCCTGAACCTTCTCATCCAAAACATCCTTGAACTCATCAACCAAAATCACCTCATCCACACACCCAGTCCCGTCCTCTTGCGTCTTGTAGTACTTCGAATAAGTCTTGTCTCGACCATTTTTGCAAACCGCCAGCGTCTTGAATCCCAGCTTCTTAGCCCCTTCGCAAACATCGAGAGCAGAATGTCCCCCAAGAACTCCAATCGTGATATCCGAAGCATCGTACTTTGATAAAATTTCTGAAATTTCTTTTTGTGTGATCATGCAGGTGTAATATTAAAAAAATAAATATAAATGATTGCTACCCAAATTGTGAAAGGGCCAAAATTGCAAAAAAATAAAAAGAAAAACAATAAACAAGACAAGCAGGTAAGCAGGTCAATAAAACCTTAAAAAACAAAAGATTCTTTTTCTCTAAAGTAAAAACTGCTGCAAGAAAAGAAAATAAAACAAATAAGATTGAATGAAAAATCAAAACATAGACGATCCCAAGATACGGGTTAGATCTAGAAAAATCCTCCGTTATTGTAAAAAAAGCTCCTTGAAGAAGTGAAAATGCTAATCCTGCCAAGACAATCGCAATTACAAAAACTAAGAAGGACTTCCCCCAGCTGGTTTTTAAAAGGAACTTCCCAAGTACTGAAGCGATAACTATAGGAGAAAGAAATATTAATAATACAAGTAATAGGTCCATAATATTATTGTTTAAAAAATCGCCCCCACTCTACCAGAATCTCACATCCCAAGCCACCCTCATCTACCCCAATATCTTCTCAAGCTCATCTTTTTCAATAGCTTCCTTGATATCTCGAGCAATTCGACGTCCAGTGCTCATCGGCTCGTTGTATCGAAGCCAAGTATAAGGAGATCCATTCACATAAGGATTCGTTCCCGCAACAATTCGTGCAGAGATTTCAAAAGTAAAAAAGTTCAAATTTGGATCCAAAATCCCCTCAAGACAGAAAGGCCCATACAAACCTCCTTCAGCATTCGCCAATTTTTTAGAAGAATCAATTACATCTTGTCCCATTTGAAAAACCTGCGGCAAAAGAGATTCCCGAAGAACAATCGGGATATTCCCGGTGACTGTATATGTAGTCCGGATCCCAACATCCACCTGATCCTTCGCAGCAATTCTCCCAACAGAATCCGCATTCGACTCATATCTTTTGTCAAAACCCATCACCTCAATTTCATCATTCAACCGAGAATAAAAGAAATGCGCATAAATTGGCACTCCCACGATATATTCCTGAATCACAAATTTTTTGTCAGTATCAGCCTCCTTCATCCGTTCGTGGAATTCCTCAGGATTATTGGCCAAGAAATATCCTTGCCCACCATCAGCTCCATGAAATTTGATAATCACAGGCCCATCAATATCCTCAGGCTTCTCATAAATCTTCGGCAATTTCAGTCCAGAATCAAGTAGCCATTCTCTCTCCATATCTCGATCAGATTCCCACTCCAAGATCCCTTTTGTTCCATAATGCATCGCCTGAATCTTCTTGATATTCTCAAATCCAAGATAACTTACAAATGATCCGTGGGGGATAATAATAGCCTGTTGTTCAATAAGTTTCTTCTCCAATTCAAAATATTCTGAAAAATCGTTGACCTCTATGATTTCGTCAGCGACCTTATAACTTTCATACGGTTTTGTTCGTCCCTTCATGCAAATGCAAATGGTCTTGAAACCCTCATCCTTGGCTCCTTTTAGGATTTGCAAGGCTGTGTGGCTTCCTAGTGTAGCGATCTTATAATCTTTGATATTTCCCATAGTTTTGGTGGATTTATTGGTGAATTTTGAATGAGTTTTCGGTGAATTCCTTACGAATTCCAAAAAGTAGTTCTTTTTACAATCGTACGGAGAACCCGAGCCATTGTCAATAAAAAAGATTGACACAACTAGATAATGCGGTCCTAGAGTCTACCGCAACAGGTTCAAAAATGGTATAATTCTTAGATTAACTATACAAAAATAAACAAAAAATGGGTCAAGAAACGCCACATCTAGATCTAAACCAAACATTCTCACAAGAGTACTCAGAATTTGAGTCGATTATGAGTGTCGTTCCTGATATTCCCCAGGATGTTGTGGCCAGATATTTTGAGAGCTACAACCAAAAAGGCCAACAGCTATCAATCCAAGAAATCAAGCAAAGCCTAGGAGAGTTTGCGATGGTCATAGCCGATTATGAACGAGTCGTTTCAGATCCGGTCAAAATCCATTTTCTTAATCAAAGAAAACTGGCAGCGATAGGTCTTCTTGTTAACGGAGAAAAAGAAGAATTCGACCAATATTTAAAAGCCATAACGGAAGAGTACGAAGACTTCGCAGGCCCAGGAGAATTTAGACAGCTCAGAGAAAAAATCGCGCAAAATTCAAAATCAATAGCATCTGAGAGAAAAAAGACAAAAAAACTTTCAAGAGCACTAAACGAAATCTTCAAAGATCTGCAATCAGCAATCACTCATCACCAAGTAGAGGTAGAATCCAGATCAGACAGCCTCGTCATAGAGACAAGCAAAGCTCAAGTAGATGAACTCAAAACCCAAGCAAAGAAAATCAAAAGCCAATTCCTCGGATCCCAACTAAAAATAGCAAAACTATCTTTAGCCCAATACAAACTCGAAAAAGATTATTCAAAAAAATTCTTAACCAGCCAAAGAGATCCAAAACTAAAAGCTGAAGGTGAAAAAAGATGGCAGGAATTATTCGGAGAAAACTCAACCGAAACAGAATTGGAAGAAAAAGTCCGCGATCTAAAATTCACACACGATCACACAGAAGACGAAGAAGCTCTCGCTCATTATCTTTCTTCACCAAAAGCCGAACTCACTCCAGAAATAAAAGCTTTCCTTCAGAAAAAACAAAAATATCTCGCAGGAAAATCGAAACATTTTACCGCAAAAGCAAAATCATTAGAAGCTCAAAAACGAAAACCAAAAACAAAATTAAAACTCAAATACACAGAAGCCCAAGAAAGCCTGATCAAGCTCGAACAATCACTTCTCAAAGGTTCGTTCGATTACGATCTCGCCAAACAAATCTGGCAAACATATGAACGATACGCGAACCGACCAGGCGATGTCATCAAAGTGATGTTGAAGACACTTCCAGACCAAGAGCGAAACGCACTCATCGACGAATATGGCGGAAAATTCAAAAGTGTCCTCACTCAAATAGACTCTCTAACTTCGCTATCGATCACATCAAATGAAAATGTGAAAAAAGTGGGGACTGAACTTGTCGACATACACAACAGGATGGGGCCCATCTATGACATTTTTCAAAAAAGTCCAGAATTTTTCACAAACAGAAACCTCGAAGAAAAAGATCTCGCAATATGGAAAAAACATTCGAAAGATCTACGCAGACGATATATGACGCAAAATCTCTCAGGAGAATTGCAGCAAGCAATCACTCACTTGGCGGCAACACAAGCAAAACTCAAAGCAAACAATTTTGAATCAACAAACGCCTACAAAGGCCTAGCCTCAATCACAAACCACTACCAATCACTGACTACGCTATACAGCGGAGGCCAAGAGAGTCGATTCGTTTCCCTCTGCAACGAAGTGACAAAGCTCACTCCAGACACCGCAAAAGGAATAGTTTGGGACTGGGCAACGAGAGAAGGAATAATCGTGGCTGGAGCAGTTGGCTCAGCCCTACTGTTTGCAGCGCCTGGAGCTCAGGCCGCATCCGTCATGGGGGTTACAGGCTTCTCACAAATTTTGGTCGTCTCATCTTTTGCCGGTTTCGGAGGAACAATAGGTGCCGAATTGGCAAAG
>Ga0257119_1002649_pt1 | contig 10450 bp, 9 predicted proteins | sample SI112_200mmetaG_FD_190179 | JGI IMG/M metagenome (GOLD analysis project Ga0257119, IMG submission 190179) | Marine microbial communities from Saanich Inlet, British Columbia, Canada - SI112_200m | ecosystem: Environmental > Aquatic > Marine > Inlet | place: Canada: British Columbia | collected... | reverse complement strand
CAACTTGAGTCTGAAGCAACTATTATCATCACAACGATGCAATCTTTTAGAGTTGAGGATACTTTAGGGCGTAGAGTATACAGGAATTCTGGAGAACTGATGGATCATTTTACTGGACTCCAGCCTCATACAGTTCAATCTTTAGAAAAAGGTGAGAGCGGTAACATTATTCATTCCCTTGCAAATGTATTGCGTATAAGAAGACCTATAGTCATTGTTGATGAAGCACATAATTCGCGAACCACTCTGTCATTTGAAACATTAGCTCGTTTTCATCCCTCTTGTATAATTGAATATACAGCCACTCCAGCAAAAGAAAATCATGCTAGCAATATTCTATATAGTGCATCCGCTGCCGATTTAAAATCTGCTCAAATGATAAAAATGCCTATCAGACTTGAGACCAGACTTGATTGGAAAGAATTACTTTCTGATTCTATCCAATGCCGGAATAGGCTCGAACGCTTGGCTATCCTTGAGCGACAGCAAACTGGAGAATATATTCGTCCGATCATGCTTATTCAGGCACAATCCAATAGGCAGGGTCAAGAAACCCTTACTGTGGATGTGGTCAAAAAATGTCTTATAGATGATTTTAAAATCCCTCAAGAACAAATAGCCATTGAGACGGGAAGTATAAAGGAACTTGATGGTATAAATATTTTAGAACCTGAAGTCCGAGTAAGGTATGTCATTACTATTCAGGCATTAAGAGAAGGCTGGGATTGCCCCTTTGCGTATGTATTGTGCAGTGTCGCTGGAACAAAGTCAGCAACAGCAATTGAACAGTTATTGGGTCGTGTAATGCGACTCCCAAAAGCCACTTGGAAAAATCATGATGAATTAAATTGTGCCTATGCTTTTGCAACCTCCCCTAGTTTCTCTGAAGTCGCTAAAACTTTAACCGATGCTCTTGTTCAAAGTGGTTTTGAAAAACAGGAGGCCGTTGACCTTATAATTACAGGAAAACCAGAGGAAGTGACCCTTCCTTTTCCGTTTAAGGACCCATTTATGGGGTTGGCAACAGGTCCATTATCCGAGAAACCTAAAATTACAAATCTCTCCGAATCAATTCAAAAAAAGATTAGCTATGATGAAGATAAGAAACATTTATCCTTCAATGGGATAATGAGTGATGAAGAACGAGAAGAAATAAAAGCAAGTTGCACCACTAATGAGGATAAATTAAGTATTGATCAAATCTTCTATATTTCAACTGGCAAAAACCCTATCCAGGAAAAGCGAACACCTTCTGAACAACACCTTCAATTCGCTATTCCAGTATTATCAATTAAGCAGGGATCACTATTTGAACAGTTTGAAGAAACTCACTTTCTTGACCATTATTGGGAGCTTGCCAAATGTTCTTCCGACCTAAGTAAAGAGGAATACTCTGCTAACAGACCTAATGCACAAGCTGGTGAGATTGATATTACGGAAAATGGAAACATTGCTACTAAATTTGTTGCTAATCTCCATACGCATATGGAAATGTTTATCTCGACCTCAACATGGAATTTTGCAGACCTCGTCCATTGGCTCGATCTCAATATCCCCCATGTTGACATATCTCCAGAAGACTCCGGTATTTTTCTGACAAGCCTTCTTCAATATCTTATAGAACAACGCAATTTTTCACTTGAGCAACTCGTATTTGACAAATATCGTCTGAGAAAAGCGGTAGAAAAAAAAATTGATCTGCACAGACAGGGTTTTCATAATAAAATTTTTCAGACACTATTATTCGGTGATAACAATGAAATATCAGTCACTCCTGATATCTGTTTCAATTATTCAACTGATCCTCGTAAGTATGCATTCTCAAAGGCTTACCGTGGTGGGTATGAATTTAATAAACATTATTACCCCGAAATTGGTGACCTGGAAGCACAAGGAGAAGAATTTGAGTGTGCACAATTCATTGATCAGTTGGATGATATTGAATTTTGGGTTAGAAACCCTGTGAGACGTCCTAACCAGTCTTTCTGGTTACAAACATCAACGGATAAATTTTATCCTGACTTTGTATGCAAATTAAAAGATGGCCGTGCTTTGGTGGTTGAATACAAAGGCGAACATCTGTGGAATGATGACTCTAAAGAAAAGAAAGCTCTGGGCGAATTATGGGCGTTGAGGAGTAATGGAACTTGCATATTTGTAATGCCAACTTCTAAAGATTATGAGGAAGTCTCAAAAGTCATAGCAAAGGCAACTTTGTCATGATGGGGTGTGGACTTCCTGGATATAATCAAGGTGTTGCAGGATTAAAAACACCCGGACTATCTCCGGTAGTCTGAATCAAAAAAAATCCCATGACATACTCATTCTTCTTTCCTGCCAGGCATGATGAAAAAGATCAAAATAGCCTACCTGACACAAAGGATTTAGACCATTCTTAGAAGGGTTGGTGTTGTCCTGATGCCCTCGTATACCTAAGGCTTAAAGAGCGTTATATCATGCTTTCTCCCCTTACGCATTCTGTTATTAAAAGTAATATATTCTGATTTTTGGCCATGTGCGATCATGGAGGTTATAAAGCAGCTTTCATGTCTTGGATCATTTAGGTATTTTTGATTGGTTTGGTTCCAGGATCTGGTGCTGACCGGATATATGATGTGCCCAAATTAACAGAAGATCGGGTTTTGATTATCTTTAATAAAGAACATTCTGGCACTCACCTGGGATTAAATTTATGTAATAAGTGTAATGGCCAGCCGATTTTTTAACTCTGCTATTGCTCCAATTAACTTTACTGGGAGATTCGTTCATTTGATTTTGGTTTTTCCTATATAGTTGTTGCGAGTGTTGAGTTTTAAACCCGTGTTCCAAAAATGCGGCATAACGTCCAATAAATTGGATACACAATTATAATTTCTGAAATCTTATGAAGCCTTATGGCTTTACAATAAAGCCATAAAAATATTGCTATAGGTAGAGTTATTTTCCAATTAACATATAATAGAAAAATTAATAGGATTAAGGTTGGAATAGCCAGAAGAATCACTATGAAGAATACCGAATTTTCACGCCAAACTGGAGCCATTTCTCCTGGTCCAAGATTTCCTATCATAGCGGCCATAACAGCACCAAACAATAATGCGTATACAATAAAAAGGAGAATAAAAATCTGTGCGTTGTCCATTAGGACGGCCTCCTTATAAATTAAGGGAATTGGATGTTTTTAGATTTACAAAAATCATAATTATAAAGCAATGAATATAATATATAATCAGCCGACTTCACCCATTCATTTTTATAGGATATAAAAAACATAGCAACATCTTTTCTAATATAGCTCCCTCTTGAATACCCTAAATAACCCCTATTCCATAGGAGCCCTCCAGCTCATAGGTGGTGTTATGATAAGCCAGAACTAATTTTGGATTCATGGACTCGTTTTCAAATAGGTATTCTCCTGAAAGCCATTCATCTGTATTTCATCTCCCTCTGAAAGAGTTATTTGAATCCAGTTAATCTGGATTTTTAATTGAACATTATTCCTTATAAAAAAAGCGGGCTCCGACCGCAATCTTATGGCAAAAAAAAGTTCCCAAAGGGCAGGTACATAATATCTGTTATGGGACATCACTTAGAGATCGTTGACGCTGCCATAGCAGTGGCTTAGAAGCTCTTGGCATGTCGTATAACACCTATTATGTAAATCTTTTATTTTGCCATCAAGAACGCTCCATAGAGAGTAACCATGCCCAATGCAATGCCGCCGGAGGCAGCGGTATCAATCATCTGAACATGGCCGTATAAAGGATAAAATAAAGCCCATCAGATAATTAAACTGATGGGCTTTATTATTTCTGAATACTTTATAGGTTCAACTAATCTTGCTTTACCCCACCACCATACTGTCCAACACTTTGATCAATTTTAACGTTTGGATTTGTATTTAGCCTGTCTCTCAGTTGAGCTGCAGGGTCTGCATTATATTTAACTCTATCAGCAGGATTATTCAGATCATACTGATATTGGGTACCTGTGCTTGATTTATATGTCGACTGTTTTTGTCTGTATGGGCTATAATCATCCTCTTGTGATTGAGAAGATCCTGGGATTGGAATGGGATTCCAGGTAATATCCTGACTGTACCCGGCAGAGGAACCAATAAATAATACAAATAAACCAATGAATAATAATTTTTTCATACTTCTCCTTTTGTTAATAAAATTTTTATTTAATCTGGATCAAATACAATTCAATCCTGTATCAGTAAAAAAGCAAGGCTACATTATTTCGGTTATGGTTTAACCAGGGACAGGATCTGACCGCCTGCTTTTTCAAGCTTATATACGTCTGCTGTGGTTAAGCCATCTGTCTTGGCCGCGGCTGTGTAAGAATTGATTACATGAAACATGGTATTACCGGGTTCCTGCTCAAAGGACTGCTGTACGATTTCATTTTCATTCTGGGATAGACCAAAACGCTTACTGAAAATATCAATTGAGCTGATCGGATCATCAACATGTGATTCACTAGACAACTTGAATTCAATCTGTTTTTGGCTGGAGCCCTCAATTACCGCAGATAATGTTTCTGGGAAGTTCTCCAAACCTTTATTGCTAATGTGTTTAAACCGAGACACTGTTGAGGCTGTTTTAGAAATGAGTCCATTAGTACAGACCAGCCTATAAAGATAAGCTTCAATACTGAATGCAAGCAGGCCAACCTCGCTATTGCTAAATGCAATGCCTGGAACAATTTCATCCAACATGCCATAGCCCTGATTGACCCCAAAAGTTTTATCATATTCAGGGATCTTTAAAAGGAACATACCATCATCAATGGAATACTGGACCTCTGAACTAGGGTCAAACCCCTGCTGAATAAGTTGAGACAGTATCTCCATATTATCCAAGGGCTGATATCTTTCAGTAAATACAGCACGAAGAGTATCCCCATTGAACCGGCAGAAAAAGGTATCTCTATGCTGTGCTTCTTGCTCAATCCAGAAATTAAGATTATGAGCCTGTAAATCTTCAGGACACCGTGACAAATAAGAATACGGTACCCGCAACCGATTAGACAACAGACGCTGGGCACTGGGCGCCACATCGATCTGTTTACCAGACACCCACATCTGATTTAAGTTATCAAAAGACATCTCATGTACTGGCAGGGTTTCATCAAAATTGTTAATAGAATTCTGATGCACTCGGGTAATAACGTTTTCAAGGGTGGTTGTATTAACCATGATGTATCTCCTTTTTTTTGTAAGTGTTAAGAGTGATTTAAGGGTAATCCGGCTTGGTTTGCTGCGGGTGAGGGTTAAGGTATCAATATCCGCAAAAAGAGCCTGGAATCCACTGATATTCCTGGGTGGCTTATGAATTTCAATTGGCAGGCTATGAATATATTAGTTTACAGTTCTCAAGACTGATTTCCCAGGGCTCAAGACGATCATTTGAGGAGAAGCCCTGATTGATCCATGCTCCACCATTAACGCATTCCGGGTGATGCTCTCGGTCAAATTCAATAAACAGGTTGAATATGTATTCGTTTAAAGCCTTTCCAACTATTGGAAAACCTTCAATCCTCTGGATCTTGTCCCAGTCCGGAAACAGCATTTTATAGAGTTTAACTATAACTGAATCCTGGTGTTCAGATTCTTCAAAGATTTCCTGCAGGTATTGCTGTAGATCCCGGGTACTTTTAATTTTTTGATTTACCAGATGATTCTGGGAAGTGCTTTTAACCATTGCCAAAGTTTTAGCCATTGTTAATCTCCTTATTTTGGTTTTAAAACTAAGAAACCCTCTGGAACAACTCCAAAGGGTTTCTGTTTTTCTTCTATTGAACTGTGCTCAATTTTCAATGATGCTGGCAGATATAAAGTCCTGATATTTTTGTTTGGTTTTCTCCAGGAACCCATGTTCAGCGAAACTGTAAAAATCTTTACCAATAATCAGGTGGTCATGTAGGGCTACCTCAATACTGGTAAGAGCTGCCTGGATTCTTGCTGTAATAGCGAAGTCACTGGAAGATGGGGTAATATTTCCTGAAGGATGATTGTGCGATAGGATTACTGCAGTTGATTTTAATTCTATAACTTTCTTTACGATTTCCCTTGGGTAGACTGCTGCAGTTGCAATTGTACCTGAAAATAATTTTTCAATTTTGAGAATCTTATTTTTGGCATCCAGAAAAATACAGTACATTTTTTCGATGTCGTCATGCCTGGCAAAGAAAGGCTTCATGATGTTGCAGACCTCCTGGGCATTTGATAATGCATTGCCTTTACTGGATTCCTTAATCATAGACGCAAAATGTCCGGATTTAAGGTCTTCCCAGAAACTGTTTGTCCCATTCACTTTTCCTGAATTGCTTGAATATTTTTCCATTGCTAATCTCCTTGTTTCTAAAATACAAAAACCTTCTCCAGATCACTCAAGGAAGGCTTCAAATTGTTGATTTACGGGTTGTTTGACTGAATTAGCTGTAATTATTGATCTTACGCATTGGACACCCCTTTCAGGTAAAAATCACAATACCCACAATAAGATTTATCCTTGCAGGCATCACAAATTTTACCCTTGTCTAATGTTGCTCCAAGGTGATCAAAAATACTTGTCATAGTCTTTGTCATTGGCATCTGGCACCCCCATGCTATCCGCCGTAAGAGTGCGCTGTGGTGCTGGGTTAATTCAGGAGTGTATGCCATGGTAGAGCCCTCCCTGATCAACTGAATTGATACTGTGCTGAAGGATGACGACCTTACACTCGGGACAAGAAACATCTTCTTCTGAACCAGATAAAATAGCTTGCATGCAATTTGGACATTCGATTTCTACAGCCGGTGAACTATCAGGCAGGGTCCATCCCTGGGCAATACATATTTCCTTTACCTGGTTTGCAGTTCTGATTTGCCAATGCTGATCACAGTCAACTTCCTGCCAGCCATTTGCCCTGATAGATTTCAGTTCATTAAAGTTTATGTAACCGAACTCAGCCATTTCATAATCACCGTTTAAAATAACAAAGCCCCAGAAGGTATCTGCGCCATTGTACTCGCAGATAAAGAAATCAGTGCCTCCAATGAAAAAATGAAGATAAACAAGCTTATCTTTCAAAGGAATATCTTCGGTTTGATAAAGCCTGGGAATGGTTGCCAATTGAGCTGCTGTTGGTTTGTTAAACATGGTCCTCTCCTAATTTATATTGTTGATTTGTGTGCCTGCTACAAACTCTCAAACAGGTCAGGTTGGTGAAGGCATTTCAGGTCTAATAATTATAAGCGACATGAGGCCCTTTTAGGTTGAACGCATACTAATACCCCAGTTTGAGCCAAACAGGCCTTAGCGGGCATTAAAATCGCTTTGTCCGCCTGATATATGAGTTTGCCAAGGTATGTTTCACCTGCTTTACCTGAAGGATAAAAGCCTATCTTTCTATAAAAGACTATCTTGAGTATAATTAAAGGACTAATGCCACACCAAGGGTAGTTGGCATGGCATAGGTCGGGTTAGGATTAGGCTTAGCTTTTAGGCGCAGCAATACGTTCAAGTTTAAATAATTCAAGCTGTGCAGTCAGATCTACTCGTTGTTTATCGGTATCAAACTTAGAAGCCTCCCGGAACATCTCTGATTTGTATTCTCCAGCTTCGGAGATATTTTTAAGAGAATTAACATTGATTACTGCTACATCGGCCACTTCCCCAATGACGTTAACTAGTTTGTTAAAATTTTTAAACATGGTTATAGTCTCCTATAGGATTAAGGTTAAAGCACCGGGATAACTCCGGCTCATGGGATACGTTGTCCCATTGATATAGCCGGCAGGCTTGTGTAGTTGATGTACGAGGCCAGGAAAAGTTAGGTTAGAAAAGGGGCAGTGAAAATCTGACGACCCGGGGGGGTGTTTTGGTGTGTGGGCTCTTTACAGAGTAGAACCCCGGCTGTAGTTACAAATAAAATTTTGAAAAAACCTGGAAGTTAAAAAATTAAATGATTGCTTTATCCCTGTCCTTAATTTCAAATTTAAGGCCATTTCATCCTTGCTCCTGGGCACTTAAAATTTAGTTCAGCCCGCACTGGTAATGACCCCTATGGTAAAGGAATATTGATTTTTAGGCACTGCTGAACAGCTTTCTTGGAATTGATTTTGCCCTTTTATCATCAGTAAAGGGAAAAAACCGGTACAATAAAATCAATTTCGATATTGATAAAAGAATCTGCGGATAGTGTAAGAAGCAACCCAGTCTTTATAATCCAAAAATACTCGGCTCAAGTTGGCAGTACTCCAAACCTTACCAGTGAAGGACACAACACCCTCATTTTTTAAAATCGATATCATTTTTTTGTAAGATGTTTTTCTATTCCGCAGCTGAACAATTCTGATAATTGTTTCATATTTCTTTTTCAATTCCGGGTCAGGATGATAGATCGATAATTTTTTGTCTCTTTCTGCTTGATGTAAAGCGATAGCATTACCAAATTCTTTACTTGTAAAGTTTTGGGTTTTAAGTGTCTTGCGAAAATTGATTATAAACTGCTCATCTTCTTTGCGTTCTTTAGTAGATAAAGCTGCAGCAACAAAGTACCCGTCCATTGGATTAAAACGAATTTCTTTAAAATCTCCGCATTTAAAATACACATGCACCGTCCTTGATTTCCTGCCAGTATTTCCAAGTATATATTGTTCAGCCTTTTCTCCGTCAAGAACGCCATCCGCAGTGGCAAATTTAAGCGAACCGTTGGGGATTACATAAGCTATTTTATCATGCAAGCCATCGGGAAAAAGTTCAATTCTATCAATGACCTGACTTATCAATGACCGGAGCTTAAACCTGGTATCATCCTCATTGGTATCATTTGTATACAGTTTTTTAAAAAGATCTTTGACATTTTTTAAGTGAGCTGCTGTTGTTTTTTCTTCGGAGCGTAGTGTTTTGATTTCTTGTTCAGTATGGCTCAGTTTACCCTCAAGCTCTTCTTTTTTTGAAAACGATTTTTCAAGATTGATGGTAAATAGTTCTGCAACCTTTTCAGAAGGGGCTTTTTGAAGCTGAGCATCATAGTTTTTAATGGCAAGGTCAACTTCTTTGATTTGTGTTTTAATATTGAACAGCTCACTTTCTTTGGTCTTTAGTTTCAGTACCTTCTCATCTTTCCCATTAACTAAAAGATCATTTATAGTTATTTCAGAGATATAGGTCAGGACAGCCTTTTCAAGTTCTATCTTTGGAAATGAAGTTAGCTTTTGTGAGCATCCATTATTGAGACGGGCATTATTGCAGCAAAGATACCTCAATGTTTTTTCCTTTTTAATCCGATCAGCGGAAACAAAGGTGCCGCCGCAATACCCACAAAAGGCAAGACCAGTAAATAAATTTTTATTTTTTCCAATTCTTCCGTTGCTGTGGCGGTTGCAACTTCTGATGTACTGGACTTTATTAAAAAGTTCTTCTGAAATTACAGTAGGATAATAATTAGCAATCGGATCTCCAACCTGTTTGCTTTTAATTTTAGATTTGCCATTAACATCGACCTCTAAACTACGACATGGCTGATATTCACCATAGACAGCCTTATTTTTTATAATTTTGGTAATATAGCTTGTATGCCACTGTTTAGCCCGGTTATTCAGCTTTGGATTACCCCACGGCTCAATTTTCTCTGCATTAAATGTTTTAATGATAGTAGTTGCGCCTTTACCATTTTCAGCCATATAAAATATACGCTGAATGATTGCTGCACGCTGAGGTATGGTTTCAATTGTCATGGTTTTTCGATTTAATTTCAACCACAATGGCAACCGTCCTGTTGTCGGCATTTTCAATTCAAGGGCATTCTTTCTTTTTTGTTCCCACACCTCTTTTAAACGTTTTGATTTTGCTTCGGATTCATCATGCGCCCGGTACATTTGACCAATTGATAAAAAAAGCATTCCCTGATTTTTCTCAATATTTTCTATGGAGTAAGTTTGCTTATCCATTAAGGTGTGGATACTGACACCGGCATCTATGATGCTTAAAAATTGAGATAAAGCTTTTGTGATATTCTGACGGGATAAACGGTCAAGGTTTTCAATTACAAGGGTTGTGCCTTTTGGTATTCCCCCATCCTTAATCATTTTTAAAAACTTGCCTAAATAGCCTTCTGACGTATGCTTGCCACTATATGCGCTTAATCCTTCGTCAACATAACTTTTATCAAAAATGAAATCGTTTTCTTTAGCATATTTTTTGGCGTTATCAATCTGCCGGCGCAGGGAATCACCTTTTCTTTGCGCTGGTGTTGAAAATCTTGCATAGCTGATACATAATGGCTTTGTCATTGTTTACCTCCTTAGCCTTATTGATAACAAATTAATATTCAACTATCAATACATATATTATAATAATATGGCTATTTCGGGGCTTCATCTTTCCATTGTAAGCCTTTTGTTTTTTAATCTTTTTTACCGGATTTTATCTTTTTCCCCCAGTCTTACGAACTCAGG
>Ga0257119_1002646_pt1 | contig 10454 bp, 9 predicted proteins | sample SI112_200mmetaG_FD_190179 | JGI IMG/M metagenome (GOLD analysis project Ga0257119, IMG submission 190179) | Marine microbial communities from Saanich Inlet, British Columbia, Canada - SI112_200m | ecosystem: Environmental > Aquatic > Marine > Inlet | place: Canada: British Columbia | collected... | reverse complement strand
GAAAGAGTGGGAAAAGTATTAAGTGGATTGCTCACGAATTGTCTGTTTCTCCAGGATCTGTGAGTTTGTGGTGTCGAGACGTGAAGTTGACTCAGGAACAAATAAAGCAGCTTGAAAAACAGGGACGAGATCCATATTATGGAAAACGATTGGAGAATGTACTTAAGCAACAGCAAATTCGCATTGATAAGACGAGGACATTAAACTTAGAAGGTGAGAAGCTTGTAGGAGAAATGAATAAAAGAGAGTTATTGCTGGTGGGAATTGCTTTGTATTGGGCAGAGGGATATAAGAAAGATAATCAAGCTGGACTTGGTAGTTCTGATCCAGAGATGGTGTTGATGGTAGTGAAATGGTTAGTTGAGTGTTTTGGATATTCAAAAGATGATTTGATTTTTCGAGTGACTGTGAATGAGTCACATGAATATAGAATAAAAGAGATTGTGCAGTATTGGGCGAAATTACTTGATGTTGATGAGGGTGAGTTTCGCAAACCTTTTTATCAGAAGGTGAAGTGGAAGAAAGTATATGAGAACCCAGGGGAATATTATGGAGTGCTTAGAATACGAGTTAGGCGGAGTGCAGATTTTTTGCGCAAGGTTCATGGAATGATTGATGGAATGAAGAGGGAGGTGTTGTGAGCAAGTAGGGGGTTATTGTTACTATGTTTCGAAACATGGTGGCGGGTAATACAAGTTGAGTGTTTATGGAAGGATTTTACTTGTAATACCTGAATATCGAGAATATTTTTGATTAACTAAATCTCCGTATAGTTGTTGTACTATTTCCTTTTTGATAAACGGCATACGTAGTAGAGGTTCTGTCATGGGAGAGTTTGAAGAATGGTTGGTTTGATCTAGTTTGACTGCAATCCAATTATTTGATCCAAATAGTTTGTTGTAGTATTGGTCTGATGTTTTTTCTTGAGAACTTTTACCACCATATGCCCAAGTATCTATTATATGATTGGTGGTATTACCAGAGGATCCAATGTCATATTCGCCAGGTGAAGGAACAAATCCTTGTTGTAAAATTTGGATAATTGATTGTGGTTCGGAAAAGCGTAAATTAGTAGTTTTGGAATAAGGAATCTCAGTGTTTTGAATGTGTGAAGCCAGCTTAGCTCTGTTACTTATGCTTGGTAGGTGATTAATAAAATCACCATACCACAGTGAATATGATTCGGGAGAGTTTAATCTTTGTTCTTTTAACATCCTATAAGGATTTTCGCAGAGAGAGAGAGAGAGTTGTCAAGAGCAATGAATATTGTCATACTAATTATGTGCAGGATAATGTTGGATATATCGAAAGAGATAGTGAAAAGTTTTTGTCACGATTATTGACAGTTGATCCGATAATAGAGGGGTTGTGGTATCGAGGAGATTATGATGCTCAGAACTGGGATAAGTTGATTGCGGTAGTGGGACCTCGTAAGATGAGTCGGTACGGGAAGCAAGTAATCTCGGAAGTGGTGCCTCAGTTAGTTGCAGCTGGATATGGGATCGTGTCGGGACTGATGTACGGAGTAGACCAGGAAGCGCACAGAGTAACGCTGGAGTGTGGAGGGAGAGTTGTGGGAGTGTTGGGGTACGGAATTACACATCGGAGTGAGGAAGGGGCGCGAAAGCTGGCAGATGAGATTGTGAAAAACGGAGGAGTTGTACTCTCGGAATATGAGGGAGAGACTGCACCTAAGGTCTGGACATTTCCGCAACGTAATCGGATTGTGGTGGGAATAAGTGAGATGGTGGTAATAATCGAGGCGGGAGAGAAGTCGGGATCACTGAACACTGCGAGTTGGGCAGTGCGGATGAAAAGGAGAATTTTGGCGGTGCCTGGATCGGTGTTCTCACTAACTAGTGTAGGGACGAATACGCTGGTAGCTGATGGGACGGCGGAGGCACTCACGAGAACTAAGTTGCGGGAGATTACTGGCAAGTCGTTTGGGAGTGAAGGGAAGGTAATGCGTGACAAGGCAAAAATGAGTGATCAAGAGCATGAGTTGTGGGCGAGTCTAAAAATATCAGGACCTAGTTCGCGAAATGAGCTAGTTCGCGTGGTAAAAAAACCAATGGGTGAGGTAATGGCAACTCTCTCTCAGTTAGAGATGAGGGGATTAGTGGAGGAGGAGCGAGGAGTGTGGCGGATCTCGTAGGGAGATAGGGTATAGTACATAGTATATAGGGTTGAGGAGAGGGGGAAATTGTTAGCAAGAGTTAAGTCGGTGGCTACCGTTGGCTTGGAGTCACAAGAAGTGTTGGTGGAGGTGGATGTTGCAAGTAAAGGATTTCCGGCTTTTGAGATTGTGGGGTTGCCTGACAAGGCAGTGGGAGAGTCGCGCGCCCGAGTTAAAAAAGCAATTGAGAACTCAGGATATAAGTTCCCAGACAAGCGAATTACAGTTAACCTGGCTCCAGCAGGAGTGCGCAAGGTGGGGAGTAACTATGACTTACCAATCGCGGTAGGAATCCTGTTGGCAAGCGAGGTAATAGGAGTAGAGAAAAAGGAAATAGAAGGTTATTACTATGGTGAGCTCGGGCTCTCAGGTGCGGTCAAGCATAGTCGAGGAGTGTTACTCGTGGGGATGCTCGCAAAGGATAATGGGATCAAGGAGATTTTTGTACCCGTGGAGTCGTCGAGTGAGGCTGCGGTGATTGAGGGGGTGTCAGTTTATGCGGTCCGAACATTGGGTCAGCTGGGAGATCACCTGTCTGTGCAGGTAGGTTTGGCGAATAATAAATTAATGAAACCGCTCTCGACGATTCCGATCACTGATGTAACTCGCGAGGTAGAGCCGGTGGTGGATATGCGCGAGGTGATTGGGCAGGAGCTAGCCAAAAGGGCGGCGGAGATCTCGGCAGCGGGTGGGCATAACCTGATCTTGGTGGGGCCACCGGGAGCAGGTAAGACGATGATAGCTAAGGCATTCCCATCTATACTCCCACCATTGTTACCTGAGGAGGCGTTGGAGGTAACTAAGATCTATTCAGTATCAGGGATGATGCCGGCAGGGCAGGCTCTCGTGAGAAGGCGGCCGTTTCGTTCTCCTCATCATACGACGAGCCGGGCGGGGCTAATCGGGGGAGGGAGTAATCCGATGCCGGGGGAGATCTCGCTGGCTCATTTGGGAGTGCTATTTTTGGATGAGCTCCCTGAGTTTCCTAGGTCGACTCTGGAGGTTTTGCGTCAGCCGATGGAGGATGGGGTAGTGCAGATTACGCGAGTCGCGGGGAAGGCAGAGTATCCGGCCTCATTCTTACTATTAGCCTCGGCCAATCCGTGTCCATGTGGATTTCTTAACCATCCGTACAAGGAGTGTAGGTGCGGAGAGCGGGCAATTGAGAAGTATCGTAAGAGGATTAGTGGGCCGATATTGGACCGCATTGATCTACATGTCTGGGTGGATCCAGTTGAGGTGAACAAACTGACTTCTCAGGATAATAGTAAACAGGATAAAGTGGAAAGTCGAGAGAGTTCGAAAATGATAAGGGAGAGAGTGGAGAAAGCGCGGAAAATGCAGGAGGCGAGATTCGCGGAGCATAATGGAATCTACTCTAACTCGCAGATGGGAAATAGATTAGTTAAGAAATATTGTAAGTTGAGTAGTGACGTGCGCGAGTTTCTCACAACTGCAAACACCAAGTACAATCTTTCGGCACGAGCCTATTACAAGGTGATCAAAGTAGCCAGGACGATTGCTGACCTTGCGGGAGTAGATGAGATTGGGCTAGAACACGTGGCGGAGGCGGTGCAGTATCGGGAGGATGTATGGTGAAAAGAAATAATAGAAAGACGGGGGAGAGGGGAGAGCGAGCGGCGGGGGAGATGTTGGGGCAGAAGGGATATGAGATTATAGCCAAGAATTATCGGAATAAATGGGGAGAAATCGATATAATTGTAAAGAAAAAAGTGAGGGATGAAGATTATGTGATGTTTGTGGAGGTTAAGACGAAGGCGGATGACTCATATGGTGAGCCGTGGGAGATGATTGATTCTCGTAAGCTTAAGCGAGTGGAGAATATGGGGTATCTGTGGTGTGAGGAGTTCAGCTGGGACGGATTGTGTCGGATTGACGTGGTGGGGGTGTGGTTGGATATTATGGGAGAGGTGAGTAAGATTAAGCACTGGGAGAATGTACAGTTATGAGAAGAGTTTGGTGAGAGACTTTTTGAGTTTGGTGAGATTTGACTTACTTAGTCGACCTAAGAGTTTTTGCATAGCCTGATCATCTATAGTGCGTAGATACCAGGCTAAGACGAGAGATGATTGTTTGAGTCCATTATTCTTAGAAGAATTAATAACAAACTCGTGATCAGAATGTTTGATATTGAGATTGGAAGTTAGTGGAGCAATAGTAACGAAACCATTATTTACTGAGTCAAAAACAACAACGGCAGGTCTATATTTGCGAAGTTCTTTTCCCAATGAAGGGTGGAATTTGACGAGATATATATCGCCTTGTTTATACTTCGGATTCGCGCTCACTTAAGTAGGCCTCCATGCGATCGGTATCGTATTGCTCCTCGGCAACCCATGCTTCGAGGGTGGGGTCAGTGATACGGTGTCTGTGAAGAAGTAGATTGGTCACAGCCTGTGTGAGTATGGTGGAGCGATCTACATTAGGGAATGTTTTGTCTAATAGATCAACGAGTTTGCCTGGCATTTTGAGCTGGACACGACGATCCTTGGACTTACTAAGGGAGAGACTAGTAGATAAGTCCTGGAGATATTGATAGTTGGTGAGAGTAGTTGTACTCATGTGTACAACTATACACACGTATTGAGATGTTGTCAAATGTGTGTGGCTGGATGAGAATAGAGAAGTAGCTAAGATCAAACACTGGGAGAATGTACAGTTATAGAGATGATAGAATAAGAAATATGAAAAAACGAGTACTGCAAGGAATGCGACCAACAGGAAGATTACATCTGGGGAACTATCTCGGGACTGCTAAGGGGATGCTTGCGCTACAGGATGATCCGCAATATGACACCTATTACATGGTGGCGGATGTGCATGCGATCACGACTCCATATAGTGTGAAGGAGCTTGGGGATAAGAGGAGAGAGGTCTTGATGGATTACCTGGCAATAGGTCTGGATCCTGATAAGTCGGCACTTTTCTTTCAGTCGATGGTGCCTGAGCACGCTGAGCTCGCGTTCTATTTGTCCTCTGTACAGAATGTTGCGCGGATGAATCATTTGCCAACATACAAAGATAAAGTAAGACAGTATCCAGAGAATGTGACGATGGCACTCCTTAACTATCCGATTCTGATGGCTGCTGATATTTTGCTTTACAAAGCAGCAATGGTGCCGGTGGGACTAGATCAAGAACCACATATGGAAGTGGCCAGAGAGATTGCGCGGAAGATGAATGATCAATACGAGATGGATTTTCCGGAACCACAAAGCTTGAAGGCAAAAGGACGATATGTGCCATCACTGACTGGTGAAGGGAAGATGAGTAAGAGTGTGGAAGGGTCATATATTAACCTGACGGATGAGCTAGATGAGATTAAGAAGAAACTGGCGGGAGCGCCAACTGATAGTGGGAAAGGGAGTGATGTTCCGACAGAAGGAGGAGTAGCAAATCTCCTGAAGTTTGTGGAGTTATTCCAGGGTGTTGAAAAGCGTGGAGAATATGAAAAGCAGTATGTGAATGAGGGAATAAGATATGGAGATCTCAAACAAGAACTCGCGGAAGCAATAGATAGTGAGCTTGCGTCGATCAGAGAGAAGAGAAAAGAGTTGGAAGGTAAACCTGAGTATGTCGACAAGATAATTGCGGAAGGAGCGGAGAAAGCAAGAATGGTTGCGCGTGAGACGATGAGAGAAGTAAAAGAGAAAATGGGTCTTGGTTAGAGACCGGTTAATAGGTCTTGACAGATGACCAGTTAATGGTAATATTGGGGTATGAATAGCGTATCAATCTCACAACTTAAGATGAATCCTTCGGCTATATTTGCGGCTGCACAGGATTATCCGGTGGCGGTAGATAGTCGTAACAAGACGACTGGCTATGTGGTTGGGAGTAAGTTGTTTGAGAGAATGGTGGAGTTTATGGAAGATATGGAAGATATTGCGATTGTGAAGAAATCTGAATATCCAAAAGGTAAAAAGGTAGAAGATTTGCGAGCTGAGTTAGGGCTATGAGTGTAGTTGTTTCTCCAAGAGCAGAAAAACAGATTAGAAAATTAGCAAAATTTGATCAAATGGCGATCTTAGATAAGATTGAGCTGTTACCGGAAACTAGTAATGTAAAAAAATTGGGAGGATATGATAATTTGTACAGGGTCAGGGTGGGTAATTACCGAATAGTGTACCGAGAGTTCGGGGATGAGTGTTATGTCGAGCTTGTAGGTCACAGAAAAGATGTTTACAAAAAACTATTGAGATTGAGGATATGAAACCAGTAATTACATTTGATGAGTATTCTAAGATTGAGGTAATGGTGGGGGAGATTGTGGAGGCTGTTATACCTGAGGGAAGTGAAAAGCTTTTACAGTTTAGGGTGAGTTTTGGAGATGAGCAAAAGACGATATTTTCTGGGATCAAGGACTGGTATACAGCTGAGGAGTTAGTGGGGGTTAAGACTCTTTGGGTGATGAATATTCCTCCACGCAAGAATCCTTTTGGGGAGTCGGAGGGAATGTTGTTTGCGACGGATGATGCGAGCGGAAAACCATATATAGTGAAGATTGGTGGTGAGGTGGAGAATGGAAGCGAGTTTCATTAAGTTAATTTGATTGATATAATGATTTAAATCATTATATCACTGGGAGTTGGTGGGAATTTAGCAGGAAGGTGGATCGTCTGGTAGAATAGCTTCTATGGTAAAAAAGCAAAAGAAAAAAGAGAAGATCGTCACCCAGATCCCAAAAGTTCCTAATCTCAAGGGGAAGAATCTCAAGGTCTACAAGTTTCGGTTTGACCTGAGGAAGATTATTGTATGGTCGCTAATCCTGTTTGTATTCTTGCCCTGGGTAGGGACTCTCTTGAACGGACAGATTGAGGATAGAAGTCTGACTGTGACTGAGATGATGTGGGAGATTGAGGCAGGTTATGTGGAATCTGTGGAGGTAATGGGAGATAACCTGATTCTTAGTTACGGAGAGAATGAGGTTAAGTTCTCAACTAAAGAAACTGGACTGAGTTTTTCTGAGCTACTTACGCAGTATGAGATAGATCCAGCGAGTGTTAACTACGAAGTCTACAACTCGAGTTTTTGGGACAAAATTGGGGGGATCGCAAACATCGTGATGATGGTGGCAATGATTATCGTGGTTGTGATGATAGTGCGTCAAGCGAGAGGAATGCAGGGTGGAGGTGGAGGGATGTTTGGGATGGGTAAGAGTAGGGCGAAGCTGTTTGCGAAGGGCAAGCAAGATACGAAGTTCTCTGATGTTGCGGGAGTGGACGAAGCAAAGCAAGAGCTAGAAGAAGTGGTGGATTTCTTAAAGAACCCCAAGAAATATGAAAAAGTAGGGGCCAGGACTCCCAAGGGAGTGCTACTGGTCGGGGCGGCTGGAGTAGGAAAATGCGTGGTGGGAGATACATATATCTTGACAAAAAAGGGCTTGATCGAGATACGAGAGATACCAAAGTACTACGAAGTTAGTGAAAAGAATAAAGCTTATGGAGTAAAGTTGGCAAGTTTGGATATTGATAAAATAAAAATGGGCAGAGGCACAGCTACTCATTGGTATAACCTAGGTAAACAAAAAACAAAAAAGATATTATTGCAACAAGGTTATGAGATAGAGGGAACGCATGAGCACCCAGTGGTGGTGATGGAGAATGGGCAGATCGAGTATCGGCAACTAAAGGATGTTCGAAAAGGTGATGCGGTGGCGGTTGCTTTTGGACAAAAAATGTTTGGAACTCGAGATGATGTAGATGTAGAGACTGCCTATCTGATGGGCCTCTTGACAGGAGATGGGAATATGTCGATTTCCAATAGAGTGGGGTTGACGAGTGCTGACTCGGAAGCAGTGGAGTTTTGGCAGAAATATATCAAAACTCGTTATCCTGGAGTAAAAGTACACAAGCATGAAAAGTATGATTATATTGTGAACTCTTGGAGTGTGAAGAGAGATTTGTATCATGCGGGAATGTCATATTTGTTGTCTTACGACAAAGAAGTTCCAAAGTCTGTTTTGCAAGGCAGACGAGAGATTCAGGTAGAGTTTTTGAAAGGATTATTTGATGCAGATGCACACATGCAGAAAAATCGCTCGACTGTGGAGTATACAACTGTGAGTAAGCGGATGATAAGACAGGTGCAGTTGATGCTTCTTAATATGGGGGTGGTGACGAGTCTTAACGTAAAAGCAGAGGACGATACACATCCTCGTCCAGTCTATCGATTAACGATTACGGGAGATGCTTTGCCTGTTTTTTCTGATGATATTGGGTTTGGATTGAGCAGAAAACAAGGAGAGCTGGAGAAGAGGGTTGGGTTAATGGCCAAGCAAGGTAGTAATACCAATGTTGATTTGTTTTATGAGATGGGTAAAGAGATGTATGGAGAATGGAAGATACTGTCTCAGCAGGGATTGAGTAACGAACATTGGTCAAAAACAATATACAAAATCAAAGAGCGTAATAGGGTTTCGAGAGCGACATTGGAAGATTTTGTTAGTTATTGTTATCTAGTAGATTATCATTCTGATGTTGTGAGTAGATATAAGAAATTGCTTAACGCAAAGTTGTTTTTCTCTTTGGTAAAGAATATTACTAGTGGCAGTGAAACTGTTTTTGATTTTACTGTTAAGGGCACGCATTCTTTTGTGGGTAATGGATTGGTAAATCACAATACTCTGATGGCGAGGGCGGTGGCGGGTGAGGCGAATGTGTCGTTTTTCTCTATGGCAGGAAGTGAGTTTATGGAGATGCTGGTTGGAGTGGGGGCAAGCAGAGTACGAGATTTGTTTGATACTGCAAAAAAATCAGCACCTGCGATCATATTCATTGACGAAATTGACGCGATTGGGCGAGCAAGAGGAGGTGGGGGAGGAATGGGTGGAGGACATGATGAGCGTGACCAGACTCTTAACCAGATTCTGGTGGAGATGGATGGATTCGCCGTCAAAGATAACGTGATTGTGATGGCAGCAACTAATAGACCCGATGTGTTGGATGAGGCACTTGTGCGACCTGGGAGATTTGACCGACGAGTGACACTGGACATGCCTGATATCGAGGGGCGCAAGGCGATCCTGGCGATCCATTCAAAAGGGAAGCCGTTTGTGAAAGACCTAGACTGGACATCGGTAGCGAGGCGTACTGTGGGGTTCTCGGGAGCAGACCTAGAGAATATGTTGAATGAGGCGGCAATCGGGATTGCTCGCGAAGCTAGGACTGAGATAACATTCGCGGATATTGAGGAAGCAGCAACCAAAGTGAAGATGGGACCAGAGAAAAAGAGAATGCAGATAAAAGAAGAGCGTGAGATGACGGCATACCATGAAGCAGGGCACGCAGTCGTGACTCATTACCTCTCTACAACTGATCCGGTGCATAGAATCAGTATCGTGGCGCGAGGACAGGCGCTCGGGTTCACAATGATCCCACCTGCAACTGATAAGTACCAGAAAACACGCACTGAGCTACTTGAGGAGATCTGCACACTCTTGGGTGGAAGAGGGGCGGAGATGCTCGTTTACAATGAGCTGACAGCTGGTGCATCATCTGATATTGATCGAGTAACGCGAATAGCTCGTGCAATGGTGATTGATTATGGAATGAGTCCACTGGGGCCGATTGATTTTGGGAGTCGAGGAGGTGTGGGGAGCTGGGGGAGTAGATATTCTTCGGCAGTTGAGGTCTCGGAAGCGAAGAGAGCGGAGATTGATCTGGAGGTACACAAGATTGTGGCGGCTTGTGAGAAGACAACTGATGAGATTCTGAAGGCCAAGAGAAAGTTGATGGATGTGGTGGCAACAGAGCTAATGGAGAAGGAGTCGTTGGAGCGTGATGATTTTGAGAAGTTGATGGATATGAGCGAAAAGGAAGTTAGGAAAGCCAAAAAATACAAAGTGAAGTATGTGTAAATTATGAAATACGATAGAAAAAAGATTAGATCTGTAGTGCCGAGAGTGATGAGGAGTCGGAGATTTCGTGTTTTGGCACTTATTTTGCTGACGATTGTGCTGGGGCTGGGACTAGTGATTGCGCCGATTGAGAGGAGTAATCCAGAGGCAGTGATTAAGTCAGAGTGGGACGGAGTGTACTTTGCGATTACGACGGTGACTGGAGTAGGGTATGGGGATCTGGTGCCGATGACGGATATGGGGCGAGTAGTGACGCTGATTCTGGAGACTGTGGGGGTAGTGTTGTTTGGCTCTATTGTGGCGATGGTGGCGGTGGAGCTCCTTAGATACCAAGAAGATTACTACGCAAGAAGGATGTTTGATCGGTTGAGTGAGGTGGAGGGGAAGGTGGATGAGGTG
>Ga0257119_1002645_pt1 | contig 10459 bp, 8 predicted proteins | sample SI112_200mmetaG_FD_190179 | JGI IMG/M metagenome (GOLD analysis project Ga0257119, IMG submission 190179) | Marine microbial communities from Saanich Inlet, British Columbia, Canada - SI112_200m | ecosystem: Environmental > Aquatic > Marine > Inlet | place: Canada: British Columbia | collected... | reverse complement strand
CGGGTGAGTACTTCCAAGTAAAAAGATTACATGTTAAACCTGGCGCCAAGCTCTCACTACAAATGCATCATAAACGCGCAGAGCATTGGGTAGTGGTGAGTGGCACGGCAACCGTTACTAATGGCGAGCAGATATTCAGCCTTGAAAAAGGTGAATCTACCTATATCCCACTAGGCGCTATTCATGGCCTAGAGAATGCAACCAATAAAACATTAGAAATTATCGAAGTGCAAAGCGGCACTTATCTGGGTGAAGATGACATTATTAGGTTTGAAGATATGTATGGGCGTATTAAAAATTAAACAACAGACTAAAATCAACTAACATATAAAATTTATAGAATATTTTTGGTAATTAATTATGAGTAATAAAGTAGCATTAATCACCGGCATCACCGGCCAAGACGGCGCCTACCTAGCAGAATTTCTACTAGATAAGGGTTACGAAGTGCACGGCATCAAACGCCGCTCTTCATCATTCAACACAGACCGTATTGATCATCTTTACCAAGATCCTCATGAAGCTAACTGTAAGCTTATACTTCACTATGGAGATCTGTCTGATTCAATGAGTTTAGTGCGTATCATTCAACAAATACAACCTGATGAAATCTATAATTTGGGTGCACAATCCCACGTTGCTGTATCATTCGAAACTCCTGAATACACAGCAGACACAGTTGGCCTAGGCGCACTGCGCGTACTAGAAGCTATTCGCATTTCAGGTCTTGAGAAAAAAACCCGCTACTACCAAGCCTCTACCTCAGAGCTATATGGTGAAGTGCAAGAAACTCCACAAAAAGAAACCACCCCTTTTTACCCACGCTCTCCCTACGCAGCAGCCAAGCTATATGCTTATTGGATAACCATTAACTATCGTGAAGCTTATGGCATGTATGCTTGTAACGGCATCTTGTTTAATCACGAATCTCCAGTTAGGGGGGAGACATTCGTTACTCGTAAAATTACTAGAGCATTAGCTCGTATCTCATTAGGCCTGCAAGATACAGTGTACTTAGGCAACATGGATGCCAAGCGTGACTGGGGCCATGCCAAAGACTACGTAGAAATGCAGTGGCTAATGCTACAACAAGATGAACCAGATGATTTTTGTATTGCCACCGGCGTGCAATATTCAGTGCGTGACTTTGTTGATTTTGCTTGGGGTCATCTAGGTAAGACCATTCGCTGGGAAGGTGAGGGCATGGATGAGAAAGGCTATGACGCTGAAACAGGTAATTTAATCGTAGCCGTTGACAAGCGCTATTTCCGACCAACAGAAGTGGAGACATTATTGGGTGACCCAACCAAAGCCAAAGAAAAATTAGGCTGGGAGCCAAAAATTACCCTAGAAGAAATGGTACATGAAATGATGGAAAATGACATTAACATTGCTAAGCGTGATTCTTTAGTCAAAAAGCACGGCTTTAAAGCGCCAGACTTTAACGAGTAATTGATTTAGACATGGATCTTAAGGATAAAATTTATATTGCAGGGCATCGTGGCTTAGTCGGCTCTGCCATTGTCAGACAATTAGAATCAAGAGGGTTTACTAATCTTTTAATGCATACGCATAAAGAGTTAGACCTTACTAATCAAGCACAAGTGCAAAACTTCTTCCAACAGGAAAAGCCTGATTACGTTATTCTGGCTGCAGCTAAAGTAGGCGGCATTCATGCGAATAATACTTATCCTGCTGACTTTATTTATCAAAACATGATGATAGAAACTAATGTTATTAACTCGGCTTATGAGAGTAAGGTTAAACGTCTACTATTTTTAGGCAGTACTTGTATTTACCCTAAAGCAGTTGAACAGCCAATGCGTGAAGACGCATTGCTGACTGACGTACTAGAGCCAACTAATGAGCCTTACGCACTGGCTAAAATAGCAGGCATTAAGCTTTGTGAATCATACAACCGTCAACACGGTACAGATTTTAGATCGGTCATGCCAACTAACCTATACGGTATTAATGATAACTTCCATCCAGAAAACTCACACGTTATTCCAGCACTAATGCAAAGGTTCCACCAAGCCAAGATTAATAACGACTCCGAAGTTGTGGTATGGGGAACAGGTAATGCTATGCGTGAGTTTTTATATGTCGATGACATGGCTGCAGCATCAATTTTTGTGCTGGAGCTAGATGAAGAAACTTACAAGATCAATACCCAACCGATGCTGTCACATATTAATGTTGGCACAGGTCAAGATATAACCATTAGGGAAATGGCAGAAACGATGAAGTTGGTAGTAGGATACGAAGGTAAGTTAACTTTTGACGCATCTAAACCCGATGGTTCGCCACGCAAGCTAATTGATGTATCGCGCCTATCAAGTATGGGCTGGAAGTATAATATAGATTTAGAAGATGGCTTAAAAAAAACCTATAAATGGTATCTAAATGACTAATGTAAAATTCAACATCAAAAAATCAACATTAACCATTCTCTGGCATCATCTCTCAAAACGCCGCCAAAAACAATTCTGGCTGTTATTAATCCTGATGATTATCGCATCTCTATCAGAGATAATCAGTATAGGTGCAGTGCTGCCGTTTTTGGGGGTATTAACTGCACCAGAGCAGGTTTACCAGCATCCACTTATACAGCCCATCATTCAAATTTTAGGATTGACCGAGCCTAGTCAACTAATATTGCCATTAACTATTTTCTTCATAATTGCAGTACTACTAGCAGCTTCAATTCGTCTTACACTGCTCTATGTTATGACTAGGCTTTCATTTGCAGCGGGTGCAGATTTAAGTATCAGCATCTACCGTCGCACTCTCTACCAAGAGTACACAGTTCATATATCACGCAACAGTAGTGAAGTAATTAATAGTATTATCACTAAAACAAATACAGTGATTAATGGAATTCTTACTCCAGTTTTAACATTTATCAGCTCAACAATTCTATTAATTGGCATTATGGGCGCACTGTTTGTAATCAACGTTAGTGTGGCACTCTCAGCATCTATTGGTTTTGGCCTGCTTTATTGGATGGTTGTTCGATATACTAAAGATCAGCTTAAAGATAATAGTCAAATTATTGCTGATCAATCTACTCAGATGATCAAATCACTCCAAGAGGGGCTAGGGGGGGTTCGTGATCTGCTTATTGATGGCACGCAACAGTTTTATTGCCAACTCTATCGCAATGCAGATCTACCATTACGCCGTGCATCGGGAAATAACCTATTTATCAGTGGAAGCCCTAGATATGTAATGGAGGCAATCGGCATGACGCTTATTGCTGGACTTGCTTATGTAATGACTCAGCAAGAGGGTGGTAAGGTAACAGCAATTCCTGTATTAGGCGCACTTGCACTGGGTGCTCAAAGATTACTCCCAGCACTGCAACAGGCTTATGGCTCATATAGTACAATAAAAGGCTCAAACTCATCATTTAAAGATGTACTAAATTTACTCGGTCAGCCATTGCCAGAATATGCCGACCAACCACCACCAAAACCAATTTCTTTTGAAAGAGAGTTTAAATTAACAGAGCTTAATTTTCGCTACACAGAGGAATCCCCCTGGGTATTGAAAAATATTAACCTCTCACTAAAAAAAGGAGCTCGTATTGGTTTTATAGGGGTAACTGGAAGCGGTAAAAGTACACTGCTTGATATTATTATGGGTCTGCTTCCACCAACCAATGGAAAATTAATTATTGATCAACAGTCAATTAATAGTCAAAACCTCAGAGCATGGCAGGCTCATATTGCCCATGTACCACAAAACATCTACCTTTCAGATGGCAGTATTGAGGAGAATATTGCTTTTGGAATTTCAAAAAAACAAATTGACTATCAGCGAGTAAAAGAAGCAGCTCAACAAGCGCAAATTGCAGAGCTGATTGAGGAGTGGAAAGATGGCTATCAAACTCTCGTAGGAGAGCGAGGTGTTCGTCTATCTGGCGGACAACGCCAACGAATTGGTATCGCGAGAGCGCTCTACAAAAAAGCTAATATTTTAATATTTGACGAGGCAACTAGCGCACTAGACAATGAAACAGAGCGGGAAGTTATGGAGGCAATTGGAGATCTAGGTAAAGAAATAACAGTGCTTATTATTGCACACAGATTAACAACACTCAAAGGATGCGATAAAATCGTAAAATTAGATAAAAATTATACTGTTCATGTAGGAAGCTATCAAGAGATGATTAATGAATAAAGCTGAGAAAATAGAGCAACTAAAAATAGAGCAACTATTTAAATTATCAAATAAACCGAACCAATCTCTCTGGATTAATTATTCGTTAAGATATTGGTGTATTTTAATCGGTTCGTGACAGGACTATTTTACACAAATTCAGTTTGATCACTGGCTTATGCTGAACGCTGTGTTCAATAATATTAGCTTCTGGTGGAACAGCTCCATTTGGGCATACATTCATCCCGGTGCGCTTGTGTGTATAAATGAAAGTATAAAATTAAACAATAAAAAATAAATGGAATAAAAAAATGTTAAAAAATTCAATAATATTGGTTACTGGTGGAACAGGTTCATTTGGGCATACATTCATCCCGATGACGCTTGAAAAATACAATCCGAAAAAAATTATCGTATTTTCTCGTGATGAAATGAAACAATGGGAAATGGCCAAGTTGTTTAAAGACGATAATAGAGTGCGTTTTTTGATTGGCGATGTGCGTGACAAAGATAGACTGTATCGTGCATTAGATGGTGTTGATTATGTTGTACATGCCGCAGCTACTAAGATTGTTCCAACCGCTGAATACGACCCATTTGAATGCGTTAAAACCAATGTTATAGGTGCAATGAACTTGATTGATGCCTGTATTGACAAAGGTGTTAAAAGAGTTGTTGCTTTATCCACTGACAAGGCAAGTAGTCCGGCCAATCTTTATGGCGCAACAAAACTGACTTCTGACAGATTGTTTGTATCTGGTAATGCATATAGCGGCTCTCACAAGACGCGTTTTTCAAATGTCAGATATGGCAATGTGATGGGGTCCCGTGGCTCTGTTATTCCATTCTTTATATCGATTGCAAAAGATGGTGTATTGCCAATTACAGATAATCGTATGACTCGATTCATGATTTCACTAGAAGAGGGGGTTGAACTAGTTTGGCATGCTTTTGATGATATGAAGGGTGGTGAGATTTATGTCAAAAAAATTCCATCCATGAAAGTTACTGATGTTGCATTAGCTGTTGATGATAAAGCAAAGCAAGAAGAGGTTGGTATTAGGCCAGGTGAAAAATTACATGAGCAGATGATTGGACTAGAAGACGCGCACTATACTTATGAATATCCAGGACATTTTAAGATTTTGCCTTCTATTAATGAATGGAATAATGACCCAGAAAGAATAGGTACCGGAGTCAAGGTTGATCCAAACTTTATATATTCTTCTGATAATAACAAAGAATGGATGGAGATTTCCGAACTCCAAGATTGGATAGAGGAAAATCGCAATAAAATAGGAAATATATAAAAGTGATTACTTACGGAAAGCAAGATATTAATCAGGCTGACATTGATTCAGTTGTTAGTGTCTTGCAATCTGATTTTCTAACACAAGGTCCGCAAGTTCCTTTATTTGAAAAAACAGTTTCGGATTATTGTGGAGCGGAATTTGGAGTTGCTGTTAATAGTGCCACTTCGGCATTACATATCGCCTGTTTAGCTTTAGGTCTCGGCAAGGGTGATTGGCTTTGGACTAGCCCAAATTCTTTTGTTGCCTCTGCAAATTGTGGTTTATATTGTGGTGCTAAAGTTGATTTTGTTGATATTAATCTACTGACCTATAATTTATCTTCAGAAGAGCTAGAAAAAAAACTCATCCAGGCAAAGAAAGACAATAAATTACCCAAGATTGTAATCCCTGTACATTTTGCTGGGCAGTCTTGTGACATGAAGAAAATTCATTCACTCAGTCAAGAGTATGGCTTTAATATTATTGAAGATGCTTCTCATGCGATTGGAGGCAAGTATTTAGATCAGCCAATTGGCGGCTGCCAATATTCTGATATTACTGTATTTAGCTTTCATCCAGTTAAGATTATAACTACAGCAGAAGGCGGGTTAGCAACGACAAATGATAAAGAGCTTTTGGTACGCATGCAACTATTTCGTAGTCATGGTGTAACTCGTGATCCAGATTTAATAACTAAAGAAACCGAAGAAGGCTGGTATTACCAACAAATTGATTTAGGATTTAACTATCGCATGACTGAGTTGCAGGCAGCTTTAGGCGTTAGTCAAATGCAAAGACTCGATGAATTCGTTTCTAAGCGTCATATTCTTCAAGAAAGATATGATTTACTATTAAGCGGCCTTTCAGTAATAAAGCCTTATCAAGATCACGATTGCTACTCTGCATTACATTTGTATCCGATTCAAATTGATCTGAATAGTGTTGATAAAAGCCGCCAACAAATATTTAGTGAAATTAGAGAAAATAATGTTGGAGTAAATGTACATTATATTCCCATTCACACCCAACCATATTATCAGCAACTTGGGTTTAAAGATGGTGAATTTCCAAACTCTGAGAGTTATTATAAAGCTGCCTTAAGTATACCTCTATATTCGGGGATGGTTTTTCAAGATCAGGATAAAGTTATTAGGGCTGTTACTAAGGCTTTAGATGAAAATAATTAAAACGCCGAGACTAATAATTAAATCATTACGTGTGGATGATATATCTAAAAAATATATTGAATGGTTGAATGATGAAGAGGTTAATAAATACCTAGAAACTAGATTTCAAGTGCAAAATAATCAGTCATGTTTGGAGTTTGTAAAAAAAATGCAAGAAGACGAAAAAGAGGAGTTATTTGCTATATATACAAACAACAATAATGAACATATTGGTAATTGCAAATTAGGCGCTATTAATAAATTTCATCATACTGCTGAGATTAGTTTTTTTATTGGAAATAAGTCTTTTTGGGGAGCGGGTTATGCAACTGAGGCAGTCAGCCATATGATACAGTATGGATTTGAAAATTTGGGCTTAGAAAAAATCACAGCAGGTTGCTATGAATCCAACAAAGGTAGTAAAAAAGTTTTGATAAAGGCCGGATTTGAGGTTGAAGGGTTTCGCAAGGAACAAGTTGTGTTCGGCAGTCAAAGGGAAGGGCTGTACAGCTTAGGCATTATAAAAAAATGAATGCTACTAAAATTTCTCTTGGAACAGTTCAATTCGGTATGGATTACGGTATTAATTCAACGGGTGGCCAAGTTAAGTCTAGTGAGGTAATTGATGTTTTAGATTATGCCCAGCAATGTGGTATTAATCTATTAGATACTGCGCCATCTTATGGTAATAGCGAGCAAGTTTTAGGTGATTCAAATATTCAGAATTTTAAGATTGTGACTAAAACGCGACATTTTGGTCAAACCAAAATTAGCGACAAGGATGTTACTCTATTGATTAGTGATTTAAATCAATCATTGCAATTATTAAAGCAAAAGAGTGTTTATGGCGTGTTGGTACACAATGCAAATGACCTTTTTAAGCCTGGTGCAGATAAAATTTTTCGTCAATTAGAGCTTCTTAAGGAGCAAGGATTAGCATCTAAGATTGGTGTATCTGTTTATAGTTATGAACAATTAGAAATAATTCTTAATAATTTTGATATTGATTTGGTGCAGCTGCCATTTAACATTTTAGACAGACGCTTAGTTGATAGCGGCATGTTTAAAATGCTGAAAAATAAGGGTGTTGAAATACATGCTCGTTCGATTTTTCTGCAAGGATTATTGCTAATGGATACGCAGAATAGGGCTAGTAAATTTGATCACTGGAAAGGCTTATGGAAAATATGGCATGAATGGCTAAATGATAACAAGATAACAGCACTAGAGGCTGCAATTAGGTGCGCTATATCTATACCGGAAATATCTAAAGTGTTAGTAGGTGTTGATACTAAAGATCAGCTCAAGGAGATTATAATTGCTTCTGATGGATTTTTGCCAGATATACCACCTGAATTACATATAAATGATGTCAATTTATTAAATCCATCAAACTGGGATAAATTATGAAAGTGGTAGCGTTGGTACAGGCGAGAATGGGGTCGACTAGGTTGCCAGGCAAGGTATTAAAGCCTATTGTTGGAAAGCCAATGATTGAGCTTTTACTAGCCCGCTTATCGCAATCTAGTGAATTGGATGAGATTGTAGTTGCAACCTCTAAAAATTCGAAAAATGATGAGTTGCAATCAGTCGTAGAGTCCTTAGGCTATAGATGCACAAGAGGTGGTGAAAAAGACGTTTTAAGTAGATTTTATGAGTCAGCTACATTTGTTGGTGCAGATGTTATTGTGCGTATTACGGGTGACTGCCCTTTAGTGGACTCGAAACTGGTTGATGAGTGTATTAAGAGTTACAAAAATTCTTATGTAGATTATTTTTCAAATTTAGATCCAGTAACTTATCCAGATGGGTTGGATATTGAAGTTATTTCGTTTGAATCAATTGAACGTGCAAATAATGAAACAAAATCAGAATATGATAGAGAGCATGTAACGCCTTATATTCGTAATTCTAACACCTTCTCCAAGGCTTCAATGCAGCATACTGAAGATTTATCTAATCAAAGGTGGACAGTTGATGAGTCGGAAGATTTCATTGTAGTGACTAATGTATTTGAATATTTTTCACCAAATATATTCTTTGATTGGAAACAGGTGCTGGAATTAAGTCGATCCCAGCCAAAGTTGTTTCAAGAAAATCAACAAATTAAAAATAACGAGGGGTCAACTATGGGTACAGGTCAAAAACTTTATAAGAGGGCTAAGAGGGTTATTCCTGGCGGTAATATGCTACTTTCTAAAAGACCAGAAATGTTTTTGCCTGAAAAATGGCCGGCCTATTTTAGTAAATCCAAAGGTTGTAAAGTTTGGGATTTAGATGGAAAAGAATATATTGATATGTCGATTATGGGCATTGGCACCAATACGTTAGGATATGGCCACCCCGAGGTTGATGAGGCGGTAATAAAAACCGTTAAAGATGGTAATATGTCAACCTTTAACTGCCCAGAAGAGGTTTACTTAGCCGAAAAATTAGTAGAATTACATCCGTGGGCAGATATGGTAAGATTTGCGAGAGCAGGTGGTGAAATTAATTCTATAGCTATCCGTATTGCTAGAGCTTCTACTGGAAGAGATAAAATTGCTATTTGTGGTTATCATGGTTGGCATGATTGGTATTTATCAACGAATTTGAATAATGATACAAATCTTGATGGCCATTTATTGCCAGGCTTACAACCTAGCGGTGTACCTAGAGGGTTAACAGGTACAACTCTACCATTTAATTACAACGACATCGGTCAGTTAGAGCAGTTGATTAAAGACAATAAAGGTGAAATCGCTGCTATTAAAATGGAGGTATCTAGAAATGAAGGGCCAAAAGATAACTACTTACAAAAAGTAAGAGATCTTACCACTGAAAATAATATCATCTTAATTTTTGACGAATGTACTTCAGGCTTTAGAGAAACATTTGGTGGTCTACATAAAAAATATGATATAGAGCCGGATATAGCAGTATTTGCTAAAGCACTTGGAAATGGTTATGCAATTTCTGCATGTATTGGTAAGCAAGAGTTTATGCAGGCAGCGCAACAAACTTTTATTAGCTCCACTTTTTGGACCGAACGTATAGGACCCGCTGCAGCATTAAAGACACTCGAAGTCATGGAGCGAGAGAAGTCTTGGGATGTAATTACTAAGATAGGTAGTAGTATTTCTAGCCAATGGAAAACACTGGCTGATAAGCATCAATTAGATATCAGTACCTGGGGTCTTCCAGCATTGAGTGGCTATACATTTAATTCGTCCAATGCGCTATCTTATAAAACCTTGATTACACAAGAGATGTTAAAGAAGGGCTATCTTGCTGCTAACAGTGTCTATGCTTGTACGGAGCATACACAGGAGTTGGTAGATGGGTATTTTGCAGAGCTAGATCCAATATTCGCAACCATCAAGGAGTGTGAAGAAGGATTAGATGTGAACACTTTACTAGAGGGTCCATTATGTCATAGTGGATTTAAGCGTCTAAACTAATGAAAGTAATATTTCGTGTAGATTCTTCTCTAAAGATGGGTACAGGTCACGTTATGCGTTGCCTTACCCTGGCACAAGCCTTAAAAGACAATGGAGTAAATGTTGAATTTATTTGTCGAAAACACGAAGGAAGCTTAATAGACAAGATTCGATCGAGTGGGTTTGTTGTTCATGAGTTAAAGGTGTTTGAAGAGACTGAAGTTGATACTAAATTAGCACATTCACACTGGCTAGTGGCGACCCAACAACAAGATGCTGATGATTGTATCAATATACTCAAAGCGGAAAAACTTGATTGGTTAATTGTTGATCATTACGCCTTAGATGAGCAGTGGCAAAAGAGGTTTAAACCTTATTGTGAAAAATTAATGGTGATTGATGATTTAGCAGATCGAAA
>Ga0257119_1002639_pt1 | contig 10470 bp, 6 predicted proteins | sample SI112_200mmetaG_FD_190179 | JGI IMG/M metagenome (GOLD analysis project Ga0257119, IMG submission 190179) | Marine microbial communities from Saanich Inlet, British Columbia, Canada - SI112_200m | ecosystem: Environmental > Aquatic > Marine > Inlet | place: Canada: British Columbia | collected... | reverse complement strand
GAGCTGCACCAGACAAGGTGACTGCTTCACTAAAAGTGACTGTTACATTGATGACGTCACCTATGGCATAATCACCTGCTGATGTCGTTGAAGTCACACTAACTATTGTGGGAATCACACCATCTACTACGACAGTATGATTATCATCTAAATTTGAGCTACCGGGAAGTGCATACGTAACATCATTTCCAGCTGCATCACGCAAACTTCCGCCCAGAAGACTGGCTGTCTTGACTGCCAGATCATCACTTTCATTATCTTCCTGAACAACATACGATCCATTGGCGGTAGTACTGTAATCAAAGGCACTAATCACAAAGGTTTCATCTGTGGTACCTGTCTCCAACTCTATCTGAAGATTATCTCCAATTAGTTTTACTGCCTCAGTAAATGTGACAATCACGTTAATGGCATTGGTTGGAATAAAGGGACCATTACCGGAATTGGTGGTATAACTTTGAATCGTTGGAACCGTCGTATCGACGGTGATCTCGTTGGTACTGGCTGAGCCAACTGCACTGGTATTACCTGCCTTGTCTGTGACAACAGCTACAACCTTCAATTCAGCATCTTCAACGTATCCTGGAAAAGCTTCAAGCGTTGCTTCCGGGACAGCCAGGGTCATATTCCCTGATGAACTGATAGACTGGGCTGTCCACAAGTCCACAGCATCATTGACATCGGCGCTCCAATACCCCTTTAGCTGTACTGTTCCACCACCACTGGTTAAACTGGCATCAGCTGGTATGGGTACAATAACATCTAAGAAATCATTGGTATCGTTCCAGTAATCTGTAACCACATTACCAACTCGGGCTACAACGGTGCCGACATTCACTGCGCTGGGGATATTACCATCAACAACAATGGTTCTATCGTTACTAATATTGGTGGGAATCGTAACCAGGTTGACTGCATTACCTGCAGCATCTTCAATGTCTCCAGTTGTAGTTAAAGGAGAATCAGCTACCAGAGCTGAGCTGGCTTCACCGGATCCAACCGTATAATCGGCTGTGGCCGATGTCGCTGGACCAAAAGTACTGATGGAAGCACTTCCCCCTCCATCAAGATCCACTACCAGAGCTGCACCAGACAAGGTGACTGCTTCACTAAAAGTGACTGTTACATTGATGACGTCACCTATGGCATAATCACCTGCTGATGTCGTTGAAGTCACACTAACTATTGTGGGAATCACACCATCTACAATGATGGCTTTATTGTCACCTAAATTGGAATTTGAGGGCAATCCATATGTAGCATCATTTCCGGCGGCATCACGTAATGTACCCCCTAATAAACTCAGACTTAAAACATCCAAATCGCCGCTCACATTTCCCTCTGCAACAGTATAATCACCAGTTGCGGAGGAACTTGAGGAGAAGGCATTGATAACAAATGTTTCATCAGCAGTGCCGGTTTCCATCTCAACCTGTAGGTTATCACCGACCAGGGTAACTGCTTCAGAAAAGGTCAGATCTATATCTATCACATCCGCTATACCATAGGTATCATTAGCAGTGTCCGATGTAATATTTGTTACTATGGGTGCTGTCTGATCAACGGTGATCGGGTTAGCACTCTCTGTGCCAACTACACTGGTGTTCCCGGCTTTGTCTGTAACTGTGGCTACAATTTTCAGCACACCATTCTCAACAAATCCCCCAAAGGCTTCCAAGGTTGCTTTGGGAATCTGAACTTGCATATTGCCGGTGGCACCAATTGATTCTGAATCACCTAGATTCTGGGCAGTATTTACATCTGCCCCCCAATACCCTTTTAGCTGAACTGACCCCAAGACCAAACTGGCATCACCAGGAATGGGAATCGTCACATCCAAATTTGCATTAGAACTATTCCAGTAATTTGTGGCAACAGGGCTACCTGAGGCCACAACGGTACCCACGTTAACTGCAGATGGAATATTACCATCGACTACAATTGCTTCGTTATCATCGAGATTTTGCCCACCAGGTATGGAGAGATCAGCATCGTTTCCAGCGGCATCTCGCAATTCACCTGAAGATAAAGTTAAACTATTCACACTCAAATCTGAGCTCTCATCACCTTCAACAACTGTGTATGTAGTTGTTGCAGTGGTGCTACTGCTAAAGCTGGTAATAGTAACTGTCTGATCAGGGGTTCCGGTCTCCACAACGACTTGAACGTTCCCGGTAGAGCTGACACTTTCTGAGAAAGTAGCGGTAATATTTATACTCTCGCCAATTGAATAATCGTCAGCTGCTGCGTTTGAAGTGAGGCTAAGTACTGTCGGAGCAGTTTGATCAACTGTAATTGCAGAAGAAGTACATGTCACAGTGTCAACGGGTGAATTATCGCCATCCCTGAATTCCACATAGATGTGAAAAGTCTCATCATCTGAAAGCGGGTCGGTCGTTTCTATGTCCGATGCAGTGAGAGAAAAACTTAGTTGTTGGCCAGTGCTTGCACCACCCTGGGCTGACACAGATCCGAATTGGATGAGGCCGGCACCGTCCACATTGATGTATGTCTTGAAACTAACAATTCCCACTTCCCAGGATTGTGCTTGAACTGTAGCACCGGTATTTGATGCATTCCAATAACCTGAGACAGCTGGATCGCCTGCAACGGTAAATGAATTGGTGGCAAAAGCGGATGATATAGAAACCAGTGCGAGTATTACTGTTACAAAAGATTTATGGAATCGCATAAATGCTCCAATTTTTCCAAATATATTTTGGGAATAGCTATTGTTAGTTTGGTTTAATTTCATAATTCAAACCCCACGGAAAGTCTTAATTCGGCCCACCAGGCGGAGCCGATAAATTCAATATCTGTGATTAACACTCCGCGTGTTCCCACACGCAAAAAGGTATTTTTAGTTGGTCGGAACCGATACCCAAGTTCCAGCATGCTGCCCATCTCTGAATCCCAGAAGCCAAAACCCAGGGCCGCACTGGATTGATCACCTATGGCGGAGGCTTGTAGGATGTATGCAAGGCCGGCAAAATCACCACCCTGTGGGTATGTATTCTCGAAACTGAACGTTGAAACCTCAAATAAAAAGTAGAGCGGAATACTCTCCACATAAACTTCGTATGGCAACTTTACGGCTATGCCAGCATCAATATATGAGTACCATGACTCCAGTTGACCAGAAACAGTGTATGGTGAAGCCATGTTCAAAGAAAGATAGGCTCCGTTTAGTCGGCTATTTTTAAACATCCCAGGTGCAGGTCCCCTGACCTCCTTGCGATTTTCGCCTTTTTTAGTATCTGCTGATTCTACAACAGGTGCTACACTGCTATCTGCTCCACTTCCGTATAGCTCTTTGACCAAAGCTTCATAATCATAGTCAGTATTGCCAGACCCATTTTGTCCATCACCAAAAACCATTAATGTGTCCTGTGACCCCGCTTCACTTTGATCAGCTGTATCTTGAGCTGAAACTGGAGTAACTATCATCATAAGGATGCCATACGCCAGGAGGGTCCGTATTTTTAGACATTTCAACATAACGAGTATTTTCTAGCTCAGCACCTGGATTACCAAAATTTGATGCCAGTAGTAAACCTGGGCTCTAGCCACCAGCTGGATCCAATGGGATCAATGTTGTAGGCCCAATTCCAACGATATCCGGCTGAGAAAAATAATGAATGGAACTGATATGAATACCCGATGCCAGCCATGGCGCCAAATGTTGGCGTATACATTCCCAAACCCAGTTCCAGCTCAGCCCCATATATTTCGGCTCTGGCCAGTGGCATTATTGAGACCCCTTTAAACTCTCCACCCACAGGAAATGAATTCACAAAGTTGAAACTTGAGATATCTACTGAAAACGACAACTCAACAGGTTCGAAAGTGAAATGCCAGGGTAATTCTGTGGTCAGGGAAATATCCATATAGGAGAACCAGGTGCTTAATTCGTCTGGGACAACTTGTGGTGAATATAGGGATAGAGTGAAGCCCGTGTCCTCAAGAAAAGTTCCCTTTACGTACTTGCCTAATTCCAGTGGGTGATCTGGAATTTCTTCTAAAATATCACCATCAGCAGTTCGGGTAATTAGACTCTCATAGTCTGTATCCGTATCTATGCCCCATTCATCGACTTCGGCTGAGTCTGATTCAGCTTCTACTTCTGTTTCTTCCTCATCCTCAAAATCACCAAAAAAGTCGTCTTCGCCACCAGCATCTGTTTCAGTGCTGGTCTCTTCATCAGTTTCAAATGAGAAGTCATCGCCACCAAGATCAAATTCATCTCCAAATAAGAGGCTATCACCTTCAGAATCACCAAATAGATCTTCTTCCTGTGCATAGAGATCTGGTGATAAGACCGTGAGAACCAACAGTCCCACTGTGATCATCATAAATCTTGAAGCCTGACATCTAAAATTGCTGAAATACAAAAGCATAATACTCTGTACCCTTTTATTGGTCTATAGACCATTTTTAATTAATCATTAAATTTATGATAACTCATGTTTGAAACAAGTCTTTACGTGTACGTGTGATCTAGTAAACACCTTGTCTATCAAGCGCTAATCTTGGATTGCGTCAAGGAGAATTTTGAGAATGGGCAAGTCGATCTTTTGATAAACATTCGATGGAGTTGATATTTAACTTTTGTGAATAGATAGTACGTAAATATATTGACCGTCGCTTGAGGAATCAGGCACTTGATAAATGGAGAGGTGGCCGAGTGGCTTAAGGCGCACGCTTGGAAAGCGTGTGTGCGGCAACGTACCGTGAGTTCGAATCTCACTCTCTCCGCAAACCTGCGTTAAAACTATGGTTCGCTGGCAACACTTTGTCGTTGTCTGCAATTTCTCATTTCATAATAATGTTGAGAAGAACTATTTTTGTGTTGGTTCAACAAGTAATCTTAACAAAAGAATTTTACAGACCGAAGCCTTGGCGTAGGTTTGCTCACTCTCTCCGCACTTAAAAAAATGACCCCGCAAAAACGGGGTCATTTTTTTTTGCATATCTTTAACACCCGACGTAAGCCGGGTGTTAGTGGATTACTATGGCTTTAGCCAGCTCTCCAATATTTTTCCATCCCCAGCGATATTTATCAACTGTTGTTGTAGAACCTCCAGGGGTGCCAATGGATTGGCAAATATTTTTCCAAGGAACAATGGTTTGCTATCATGCAGATAAACACCGAGACGAGGAATGAAGCTCCCCCCCCATTTGGGTAATCCAGTAAGTGGAAAGGAAATAGCAACTTTGGTATAGCCCGCTTCTTCAATCTGAATCAAGAGATCTGAATTCCAGGCATTAAAAGGTGGACAAAACGTCGTGACCTCGCTACTTATCTGATCTTCAATGTGTTTTTTGGAGCTCACTAATTCAGTTTGAATTTTCTTATAATCCATGGCGATGAGACGACGATGGGTTTTACCATGAGAGCCAATCTCCCACCCTTTCTCATGCAAGGCTCGTAGTTCAGACCAGTTCATATGACTGACCTGCTTACCTTCAGGAAAATAATCCCAGCTATTCTTCTTACCCACATAATCAGTGATGGCGAAAACTGTAGCCAGGCCACCAACTTCATCCAACACAGGTGCTGCGTATTCATTAATACAGGAATACCCATCATCGAAGGTGATCAATATCTGATTTAAGGATGGATCATAATCCATAATACGGGAAAATGAAAAACCCAGACGCCGGAGTTCCAGCATCTGGGTTCTAAATTGTTGTGGTGTAGTTGTTGTAACTCCCCATTCAAATTGTTCAGAGACCTTGTGGTACACCAGGCCCCTGTTATAAACAGGGAATGACAAAATTTAGCTCAATACCTGATCTAAAGGAGTATACTCCAGACCAAAAGCTTGGGCAACTGCTTCGCAGGTAACCTTGCCATCAATCATATTTAGGCCAAGAGCAAAACCATCATCAGCCTTAAGGGCTGCTTCGACACCATTGTTGGCCAATTTTATAATATATGGTAAGGTTGCATTTGTTAATGCAATTGTTGAAGTATAGGGAACAGCACCGGGCATATTGGCAACACAGTAGTGAACCACTCCATCTACTACGAAAGTTGGATTTTCATGTGTTGTTGGTTTGCAGGTTTCGACACAACCACCCTGATCAACTGCAACATCAACGATAACTGATCCTTTTTTCATAAGACTGAGCATTTCGCGAGTTATCAATCTTGGTGCCTTGGCTCCTGGCAAGAGGACAGCACCTACAACCAGATCAACATCAGGCAATAATTCACGAATATTGGCTGGCGAAGAGTAAATTGTGGTCACATTTTTCGGCATAAAGTCATCCAGATCACGGAGACGATCCAGATCGATATCCATGATGTAAACCTGAGCGCCCATACCAGCAGCAATCTTTGTAGCGTGGGTACCAACGATACCACCACCCAAAACCATAACGGTTCCAGGTTTAACTCCGGGAACTCCACCTAACAGCACCCCGCGTCCACCGCTCTTATGCTCCAGGAAACGTGCACCTTCCTGTGTGGCCATTCGTCCAGCGACTTCACTCATGGGTTCTAACAAGGGCAGATTACCAGCTTTATTTTCTACGGTTTCATAGGCTACCGCCCAGGCATTGGTCTTAAGGAATCCTTTTGTCAGGGCTTCATCTGCTGCAAAGTGAAAGTAAGTGAAGACGATCTGACCCGGTTTGGTTCGAGCGATTTCTACAGCTTGAGGTTCTTTAACTTTGATAATCATGTCAGCATCGGCCCAGATTTTATCAACATCTGGCTCTATAGATGCACCGGCTCTGATATACATCTCATTGGTGAATCCACTGTTGATCCCACCATTGTCCTCAACAATAACCTTGTGACCATTGGCGATCAACGATTCAACGCCACCTGGAGTCATTGCAATACGATTCTCATTAGTTTTGATTTCTTTGGGTACTCCGACGATCATATTCGCCTCCTATGATAATACTTGGACGGTTCAGCATATCCATGTTCGAATATCTCGAACTCGACCTCCCCTGGGGTCGGCCCTCTAGACTGCGCTAGCCGGTTCCAAAATGCTAGTAAAAAACCTATCCGGATTGAACAATTCTCGTGCCAAGACTTGAATTCTTTCCACATCAATCGCTTCAATCTTTTTAAGAAATTTATCTAGACCGATATTCTCACCATAATATATCTGCTGGCGACCCAGACGCATCATACGTCTCTCCATGGATTCATCACCCATGACAATTCCTGATTTGTACTGTGCCTTTACCATTTCGAGTTCAGCATCACTCACAGGGTCTTTGACCATTTTTTCAAGCTCAGTAAGGGTTAGTTCAACTGCCAGATCGCGTTTTGCTGGATCTGTAGCCAGATATACACCAAAAGATCCGGTATCACGGTACAGGTTGATAAAAGAAAATATTTGATAGGCAACACCATGGGCTTCTCGAATATTTTGAAATAATCTGGAACTCATTCCCCCGCTGAGGATGGAATTAAGTACGGCAATATCATAACGTCGTTCATCAAATACAGAAAATATAGGTAAGCCAGTGATGAGATGGCTTTGTTGAATATCCTTGGTTCTGATTTCCTTGCCAGGGACATAACTAGATGTTTCATAAGGCTCAAAAATATTTGCACCTGACCCAGGACGATCATACCTCTCTTCAATCAACTTGACGAGTACGTCGTGATCCAGAAAACCAGCAGCAACGATTATTGTGTTTTCAGGGCTGTAGTTTTGATCAAGATATGCTGTCAAAGCTTCCGGGGTGAATGCATTGATAGAAGTCTCATTTCCCAGAATGGGTTTCCCAATCGAGTTATCAGGATAGAGGAATTTTTCAAAGGTATCAAACGCTAATTCTTCAGGGACATCTTTGCTATCGCGCAATTCATCCAGAACAACGGATTTTTCGCGTTCTACTTCAGCTGAAGGAAAAGTAGGATGAAGTAATAAATCTGAGAGCACATCGACTGCCTCCTCCAGATATTCACTTAGAAATCTGGCATGGTAACAGGTGTACTCTTTGGTTGTAAAGGCATTGAGGTGTCCACCCACACTTTCCAGGGATGAGGCTATCTCAAAGGTAGACCGATTTTTGGTCCCCTTAAAAACAGTATGCTCCAGGAAATGTGAGATTCCAGCCAGGGGTGCAGGTTCATAACGACTCCCTGCTCGCACCCAGATGCCTAAAGCCACCGAACGGACTGTGTCCACCGTTTCAGTAACGATGGTCAGTCCGTTCGATAGTGTCGTTTGCTTACGAAGTGAGGTCACTTCAGCAATTTACCGACGATTGTTATCCCGACGAGGTCCACGATCTCTCCCACCACGGCCGCGATTGTTATCACGTTGAGGACGAGGCCTCTTTGGTGGTTCAACGTAACCTTCTGGCATTTCGAGAAGTGCTTTGCGACTCAGGTTGTAACGTCCGCTGTCATCAACTTCCATCAATTTTACTTTGACAGTGTCACCAACATTGAGAACATCTTCAACCTTTTCCACTCGGGCATATTCCAGGTCACTGATATGGATCAGTCCCTGTTTTCCAGGTAGAAATTCAACAAAAGCACCAAATGACATTAAGCGTACTACTTTGGCTTCAAACTCTTCACCTGCTACGGGCACACGGACAATTCCGTTGATACGTTCAGCGGCAGCTTCGGCACCTTCAGCAGTTTCTGCAAAGACAAACACAATACCTTCCTGATCGATCTCGACAGTTGCGCCGGTATCAGCCTGGATGGCTTTGATGATTTTGCCCTGTGGTCCAATAACATCACCAATCTGATCAGGTTTGATTCTGATTGTGATGAATCTGGGAGCATGTGGAGATAGTTCTTCACGTGCTGCAGGCATGGAGGCTTCCATGATGTCAATGATGTGCTCGCGACCTTCTTTTGCCTGAAGCAAAGCTTCGGTCATGAGTTCAGCACTGATACCCTCAATCTTGAGATCCATCTGGATGGCATTGATTCCATCTTTTGTTCCTGTGACCTTGAAATCCATATCACCATAGTGATCTTCATCTCCAAGGATATCAGAAAGGACTGAAAAGCGTTTTCCGTCACTGATGAGTCCCATGGCGATTCCTGCAACTGTTTTATTGATTGGAACACCAGCATCCATAAGAGCCAATGATCCACCACAAACACTTGCCATGGAAGATGAGCCGTTAGACTCAAGAATCTCAGAAACGAGACGCACTGTATAAGGGAAATCTTCCTTACCAGGCAGGAAAGGTCTGAGACTACGCTCGGCCAGGTTTCCGTGACCAATTTCACGACGACCGGTAAAACCAATACGACCTGTCTCACCTACACAATAGGGTGGGAAGTTATAGTGCAGATAGAAGGACTTTTTATAGTCCTGATCCACATTGTCAATAATTTGCTCATCTAACTTGGTACCCAATGTTGTGACTACCAATGCCTGGGTTTCACCTCTGGTAAATAGAGCTGAACCATGCACACGTGGCAAGACACCGACTTCAGCAGTGATCTTACGGATATCTTTCAATCCACGACCATCAACGCGCTCACCCTTGGCCATAATTCTTTCACGTATATTGGCTTTGAGGCGATTGCCAAAAACTTCTCCAACCACCTTGAGGTGATCTGGATAAGTTTCTTCGTATTTGGCAATGAGTTCGTCTTTTGCAGTATCACGAGCGTCTTGTCGCTCTGTCTTCAGAACAATTGAATTCAATTCCGTCAGAACAGCTTCATCAATGGCAGAGTCAACATCAGCAACTATCGCTTCTTTGGTCTCATCCACTTTGAGTTCACGCTTTACTGGTTTAATCTCATCAATGATGCTCTGTTGGAAAGCCACAACTTCTGAAATGGCTTTCTGTGCGAAGACAAGTGCTTCAACCATGACTTCTTCAGATACTTCATTAGCTTGACCTTCAACCATAACCACATCAGTTGCAGTACCAGTAATGGTAACATCCATTTCCGATTCTTCAGCCTGGACATAGGTTGGGTTGAGAATGAGTTCGCCATCGATACGACCTACATGAACTGAGGCGACTGGTCCATTCCAAGGGATATCCGAGATAGACAGGGCAAATGAGGCACCAATCGTACCTAATGAGTCAGCTGTATTCTCGCCATCACTTGAAACCACAGTGATCATAACCTGAGTTTCATTATTAAAACTATCTGGGAAAAGTGGACGAATAGGTCTATCCGTCATACGCGAACTGAGAATCTCTTTCTCAGAAGGTCTTGCTTCCCTTTTGAAAAAGCCACCGGGAATTTTTCCACCAGCATAAGCTTTTTCTCTATATTCGACTTGCAATGGGAAAAAATCCCTGCTATTGTCTTCACGTTTTGATGCAGTAGCTGCCACGAGGACAGTAGTCTCACCATACATGGCGAGCACGGAGCCACCGGCTTGTCTGGCCATGCGACCTGTTTCAAGACTAAGCGTACGTCCGCCCAGCATCATTTCTTTTTTAATCAAAATATCTCCAATTCCTATTTACGTATACCAAGCTTCGTAATTAAAGCTTTGTATT
>Ga0257119_1002638_pt1 | contig 10470 bp, 12 predicted proteins | sample SI112_200mmetaG_FD_190179 | JGI IMG/M metagenome (GOLD analysis project Ga0257119, IMG submission 190179) | Marine microbial communities from Saanich Inlet, British Columbia, Canada - SI112_200m | ecosystem: Environmental > Aquatic > Marine > Inlet | place: Canada: British Columbia | collected... | reverse complement strand
AAGTCCGCACCTGCATCGTTCCAATGTTGTCTCTTAGGTTCAGGGTGTATACCTTCGTAATTATAACTCTCTGCATAATCATACTCAATTAACATATTCTGTTTTCTCCGTTTTTTCAATAATATATAAACCCATCGCCAGTACATCCAAGTTTGTGCTTATAAAAGTATTTATAGCATCCTGAGGGGTTTCTACAATAGGCTCTTTTGCGTTAAAGGACGTATTTAATAACATAGGGCAGGAGGTCTGGTTATAGAACTCAGTTAGTAACCTATGTATCCTAGGATTTTGCTTACTGGAAACGGTCTGAGGCCTGGAGCTACCATCTTCGTGAGTAATTCCGGGTACTATACTTCTTTGGTGTTCTTCTACTTGAGCAGATAGTAACATATAGGGAGCAGATCTATCTAGATCAAACCAGTCCTCATAATACTCTTCTAATACTATGGGGGCGAAGGGTCTCCAGGCTTCCCTATACTTAATCTTTTGATTGATGTGATCTTTTATATCTTTCCTAGCAGGGTTGGCTAAAATAGATCTAGCGCCTAGTGCTCTAGGTCCATACTCACTAGGCCCATCTAACCACCCCACTACTTTATCATTATAAAGATACGTAGCTGTAAGAGTAATAAACTCTTCTTCATTTTCACACTTTAAAATTTTCATCAGTAGTAACCTCTAATTCTTTAAAATTTTCATTAATAGTAGCCTCTATTTCTTTAAATGAGTATGTTTTGCCCAATAAACCTAAGTTTTCGGGTAGTTTAATGAACTTCTCTCGTTTAACTGCTTCATATATAGCCCCACCAAAGGCTAAGCCACTGTCATTCGTTCCTGGAAACACATGAATATCCTTAAATACTCCCTCTTGAATAAGCCTCCTATTACTTAGTACATTGAGTGCACAACCTCCTCCCATACATAAATAATCCTCCTTTAGTTTTAATTCTGAGAAGTATTTAACTAAAATATCTTCAAACTGTTTTTGTAACCAAGCTGCTAAGTCATTTACGTTACTAGCGCGCATATTAGTGGTGAGTTGGGATAATAGTTCCGCAGCTAATAATGATTTAATTTTAGGTAGATTAAAACCGTCATACTCAATCCAAAATAAGTCAGGACTATCAATATTTTCGGCATTTCCGTAAGCAGAAAGTCCCATAATTTTACCTGCAGAAGCTTCCGAAAACGCTGGGTGGTCTAGTTCCTTTTCTGAATATAGCCCCGTATGCTTTAGAATGTATACTGAGACATAATTATATATTTGACCTATGTTAAATATAGTAGTATTTGGAACTGGGTTCATAAAATCATATATTAGCTCAATACCTTTATCTTTATAACCAATTCCATAGGTTCCGGTATTTCGAGCATCGGGGTTAATATATGAATAATTTCCCCCACCATCTTGTGTATATACAGAAGCTACTTCAAAAGGAGATGTATAGAAAGCAGCATAGGCATGTGCCAAATGATGCTCAACAATACTAATTTTAGCATTTATAAATTCTTTATTTAAAAAAGCCTCTGTCCTCTCTCCGTGTGTAGATATACTACGAGGGTAGCATACAATATCAATGTCTTTTTCAGTTAAATTAGATTCCTTTAAGACATACTTAATAGACTTATAGGGGTACTCCCCATCGTGCTTCTCCCTACTAAGCCTTTCTTCAGCTATTGAACAAATATGTTCTCCTCCAATAAATAAAGAAGCTCCTGCATCGTGAATCCAACCCGCCTCTGGATTATTACCCCCAAAATAACCATATAATCCTAAAATATTCATAAATTACTCTCCATGTCTTTTATATTCTCTTTTCCAATTGCTTCTTCACTAAATTCTTGTAAGTCCATTAATTCAAAGTTTAGTAGTAGGTTATCCTCACCAAACTCATTTAAAGACTGAATATACTTATACTTACTATCTAAGGGTAGATTTCCTATAATATCAAAAACAGACCCATATTGTTCGATAAGGCCTATAGCTCTCTTAGGCCCTACTCCGGGAACACCTGGTACATTGTCTCCCGAATCTCCAACTAGGCATTTAAAACTAATATAGTCCTCAATGGGTAAGTTATAATGTTCTTCAAAGTTTTCATACGTAAACTCCTTTCTAGTAACATAACTAAATTGGCTCACTTTCTTACTAATCAAGAGGCTCCAGTCTCTATCGGAGGATATAAGCCATATATTCTTATCAGATACTTTAGTAATGTAAGCTGCAATATCATCTGCTTCTACACCATCATATTGAAATACTTTATAAGATATTTTTAACTGTTCTAAAGTATTCTGGTAGTCTTGCATAAACAGCTTAAAATCTTCTGCTTCTGCTTCTGTTTGCTTATCATACTTTTCTTTACGATTACCCTTATAAGAGGGTAGTAGGTTTTTTCTATAAGAGGAACCCCCTCTACCGTCTGCTGCTATAATAACTTCACCCGCTTTATAAGAGTGAGCTAAGGACTGTACAGTTCTTATATAGTCTTCAGCAAAGTTCCTTTTCTTGCTGTGCTTATATCGAAATGCTAAATTTAATGCATCTATTATCATTAAAGTATCTTTACTACTTGAAGTCATTTCCTTAAAACTCTTTGCCATACCCATTCTCCTTTTTCTCTATCCGTTAAATAATCCTCTAGCTTTGCCAAGTAGAACCCTTCTGAATAATAAAAGTGCCTATAGTCATTAATAGGTTCCTCTTGAAAGGCACAGAACCACTTACTTCTGTCAAATTTGAATATTAATAAGGGGTGTTCTGCTTCATTCTCTTTCTGCTCTCGGGTAGTTTGTTCCCACCATTCTTGTATCTGTGGAGTTTTACCTGTTAGCATCTTACTAGTAAGGTGATCATCTTTATAATGTTTAATCTCTACACAGTACTTATTTAACTCTTTAGGAATGTATACGTCTCCTTTAAGGCCGTGCTTAGCATCTAAAGCTCCTGAAAGAGGTATTCTTTCCCAGTTCCAGCCAGTTAGTTGCGTAAGCAACTTAACTGCTGCCGCCTCTGCTCTAGTCCCTTTTGCTTTACTTTTATTAGCTACTGCCATTACTCTAACCTCGATATTTCTTTTTCTTTTACAATATTTACTTTAGTTAATAGAGGGTGGGAGTAACCGTGGCTAACCAAAAATGTATTTAATTCATTTTCTTTTAGTAATATTTCAATTAGTCTCTCTCTGCCTTCATTATCTAGTACATTAATAACCTCATCTAAAAATAGTATATTAATTCTTGATTTAGAAAGTGTACTCATTAATCTACGAATAGCCAATAGTGTAGCGGTATTAACTCTTGCAAGTTCACCACTTGAGAGTGCTAAGATACCTATATCTTTTCCATTATCAGATATAATAACATTTAACTTATCATTGCTAACCTCAAAAATTAGGCCAAAGCGTCCATCGGACAACTCGGCCAGGTACTCATTTACAAGGTCTTCTAAATCTTTTACAAGGTTTTCAATCTTGTAAGCAACAAGTCCATTAGTACTAAAGGCTTTCTTCAATACTTCTAAGTTAGCATATGTATCATTACTATCTTTCAGGACTTTTTCATTTAGTTCTAATTCCTTTTTGAAATCCTTTATCTGTTCAATCTTAAAAGCCAACTCTGTATTAAATTTAGTAACCTGTGTATTGTACTGTATAACCTCAGAAATACTAACCTCATTAGCAGCTATAATACTTTCTAAACCCTTTAACTTATCTAGTATTTCTTTAGCGTCTTCAGTGACGCTGGGTAGTTCTTTATCAATTAAAGAATTTAATCGAGTAAACTCTTGAACAGTCTTATTGTGTGTTTCAAACAATCTCTGCTGATCTTCGATACCTTTTAACTCTATTTCTAAAGACTTAATCTTTTTTGAGTTAGAATTAATACTATCTTTATGTTGTACAACTAAGCTATTATTAGCCTTCTCATCTATATTCTGTAAACAAGTGGGACATACTTCTCCTATATCCTCCAGCTTTTTAATAAGAATGTTAGAGGTACGTATTAAACCCTTAATAGACCCCACTTCTTCGTGTATGGAGGAATCCGATTCCGGCTGCAAGACTTCCCTAACTAACGCATCTGAAGGTATGTTAGATAGCATACTAATGTACTGATTATTAGTATTAATAGAACTATTTATTTTAGTTATATTTTTAAGTGTTAACTTTAAAGAACCCTGTTCCTCTAAAGCCGTACTGTTTACTAAAGGTATTTTCTTCTCTACCCTCTTTTTATTGTCCAATATTTTATTAGCATTTAACCATTTATTAATTGTGTCAATACTTCCCTTTATACCAGATACTTCATTTAATGCATCTTTATGAGCACCTTTAAAGTTATCAAATAATTGTAAATAGTTATCCAAGTTAAGTAGTTCTATTAAAAATTTCTTTCTATTAGTATCTGTAGCAGTTAAAAACTGTAAAGAGTTTGTTGTACTCTGATATACTAGCTGACTAAAAGTTTTAAAGTCTGTACCTATTATATTCTCTATAGTTTTAAAAGTATTAGTAGCAGTATGAGAGGATATATCCTCACCATTACATTCTAATATTACCTGTAGACTGGACTTTCTATTAATACTAATAGTGTACTCTTTACCTCCTACTTCAAGAGATAGTCCTATTGTATAACCATTTTTAGGATCACTTCTATTAACAATGTCTGCTTTCTTAACTCCTTTAGAGTTTTTATTAAATAAAGCCTCTTCTAAAATAATAGGGATAGAGCTCTTTCCTGCCCCATTTTCTCCAATAAGCTGTACAAGTATATCACTATCTAGTTTAAGGATGTTATCCTTACCGTAACTGAAACAGTTACTCCATGTGAGCGTTTTAAGTGTAATCATGGTATACTTTTAGAACCTCCTTAACTTTCTTTTCATTTAATCCAAGAATATATTGTAAATATTCTGCTAGTTCTTCCTCTAATGTCATACTAGCATCTAGAATTAGTGCGGAATCTTTCTGTCTTTTAATTAATTTTTTATCTAGTAAATCATTATCTTTATCTACTTTTACTAACTCAGATAGGTCTCCCTCTAATTCGTATATAGTATGATGATAAGTTGTTTTCTTCATCTGATCTGGATGTCCTACTGTTTGCCTAATTAACTGAGGTAACTTTAGTTTCATCCAAGAATTTTTAAGAGTATTACTATCAAATAGTAAAACACCTGTATCAACAGGATTACGGTGAAAAGACGTAGTAATAGGACTTCCAGGGTACACAATGTTTCTCTGGCTATTTTCATGAGAGTGTAAGTCTCCTGCTATAACAGTCTCCCATCTACTTAGTTTATTCAAATCAATTTCAGGGGTAACATGTGGAGGAATCTCTCCTCTCACATGAGTAAAAAGAGTATCTCCTGTAAAATCTTCGGGATTAAAATCTTTTAACTTATTATACGGGATAAAGTCCATATTATCCACTTTATAATATTCATCTATAACCTCTACCAGAGGATTCACAGCTCTAGTAACCTCTTTTAAATTACTAAGAAAGGTAGTAGTTTTCTTTAGGGCTTCGTGATTACCTGGGTAGATAATGGTTCTAATAGTAACATCTTTAATAAACTGAAAGTATAAACTGAGTTCATCTAGTGTGGGCAATCTATCAAATAAATCACCCCCAATAACATGTAATTCCACAGTTTTTTCTAGTTTGTATAACTCTTTAAATAGTAGTTCATACCTATTAATTGCCCATTCTCGGGGTATATTCTTAGCACCTAGTTTAATATGCCAATCTGCACTAAACAGTATTTTCATAATCGTTTTCCCACTTTGTAATTATATTATAGCCTAAAGACTTTATATGTTCTAGTCTTTTATTAGTTTCATCAAATAACTGTCCAAACGTTTTACTGCAGCTTTTATTATAATCGTCTGGATCGTAAACTTCAGGATTGCCATGCCAGTAATCACCTAAGAACTCATATACTGTATTAGTCTCAGGATCAAACCCATCAACTCTATAGTTCACTATCGGATACTGCCGCTCTGTAATACCTAAAGAATCTAACCACTCTTTTTCTTTTAAGGATTCTTTATGTCTTCTAGGTTTAATACTTAATTCTTCAAAAGCTTTACCTATACTACGTACAGATTTATAACCCAGTGATTTAGCTATCTCTCTTAAAGTTTTAGTTTTATTCTGCTGCAATAACCAATCTTTACTCTGTAGCTTAGGGAACCCATCGTTACGTATAACCCACTTCTGGGGAGTATTGGGTTTAATACTTGCAGCTTCTAAAGCCTCATTCCATGTTCCAAATCTATTACAGTAAGTTCTAACAGAATACTTTTTTGCATCTAGTGCAGTAGGGCTTTTACCCAGTTTTTTATGTAATTCTTTTATATACTGTATTAAATCCTCTGTACTAACTTTATTAGAAGGGGAGGTACGTTCCCTAACCTTTTCCTTATCTAGTCCTGAAGCTTTTATCGCGTTACTCCAGCTTCCAAATCTTGTACAGTAAGTATTTTTACCTTTTAAGTATTCAATACTTACACAGTCTCTTTGAACAGGTCTGTACCCAAACTCTTTAAAAAACTTCTGTAGGCTCTCTATTAGCTCTTGGTCAGTATACTTCATTGAGTGTCTTCCCACTTTGTAATTATATTGTAGCCTAAAGACTTAATATGTTCTAGTCTTTTATTAGTTTCATCAAATAACTGTCCAAACGTTTTACTGCAGCTTTTGTTATATTCGTCTGGATCGTAAACTTCAGGATTACCGTGCCAGTAATCCCCTAAGAACTCGTATACTGTATTAGTCTCAGGATCGTATCCATCAACTCTGTAGTTCTCTATGGGATACTGTCGTTCTGTAATACCTAAAGAATCTAACCACTCTTTTTCTTTTAAAGAACCAGTGTGATACTTAGTTGTTATTCCCAGTTCACTAAACCTTCCAGACATTTTATGTTTATTATAACCTAAATCATTACTTATCTCATATTGAGTTTTAGTTTCATTCTGTTGGAGTAACCATTCTTTATTATAAGATAAAGCTAAGTTTTCTTCCGTAATATGTGATTGATTACAGTTAGGTTTTAGACCTGCTTTTATAAGAGCATTATCCCAAGAACCAAAGCGTCTTTCGTATACCCCTCTGCCTGGTAGGCCTTTTATACCTGCTAAGTCGCGTCTTCTAGGGGTTCTATTTAATTCTTCTTTTAATGTTTTGAGTTTACTTATTAAAAATTCATCAGACTTATGAGAGTAGTTTACGCTATTCCGTAATATAGATAAACCAGCCTTTTTTAGAGCATTATTCCAGGTACCAAATCTTTTACTATACAATTTACTACTAGGAGTTAATCCATCTAGATCCATATCCCTGCTGCTAGGTATTCTACCTAAATACTCCTTAAATATTATTAAGTCTTCTATTAGATATTGGTCTGTATATTCCATTTACTCTCCTGTAAATTAAAAGCCCCAATTAAGGGGCTCTCGTTATATCTTAAAGTAGTTCTGAAACTTCCTCTGCCACTTCATCAGGTACATCAGAAGAACTATTATCTAGTACACGACTTTCAATAAATTCTTTTTGCTGATCTGAAGAAGACCTAGGAATTACGCTATCAATATCTTGAAGGTCTTTAATAGCTTCTCTTTCTACCTCTGTAAGTTCTCTATTTTTACACTTCAAAACTTGAAGTGTATATTCTACGTTAAAAGGTAATGGTCCCGTCTTTTGTTTCTTAAAAGCTAAGTCCCAGCCAGTGTCTGGGTCAGTTGGATCACCTAAATCCTCCGCTGCTATCATAATAGCTTCGAATAGTTTTTTCTTTAGGTTAAGTACTTTAACCTTACCGTCATCAGGGTCTATACATTGTGCAGCATATGCCCAAGAGCATTTCATATCAGGATGATAATGACGTACCCAATCCTTTTCAATATTTGTAAATTGCTCTTTATCTCTATCAAATCCTACGCATTCCATAGGAACGCGTTTGCCATCTGCTGTAGTTACCCAATATACGTAACGGGGGAGAATATTGCCTATCATACGAACAACGTTGTTGCCCTCTTTGTAAGTATATGCCTCAGCAGAGCTTTTCTTAGCTTTACCACTAATATTTCCAAATTTAATTGCCATTTTATCTTATTTCCTCTAAAGTAAATTGTATTATATCGTTTTTATCTATTTCTAACAATGGATTGTCTTCTATAGCTTGTCGATCTAGGTTAGTAAATCTAAATGGTAAAGTTGTACTTTTATACCATTTATAATCTAAATAATTTCTTAAACTCGCCAAACCTATATATTCAGCCATTTGTTTAAGTGTTGCATGTTTATCGTTTTTAAATATATCTCTTGGATTTAGTAAATATGAATCTCCTTTTATGTCTTGGGTTAGTAAATTAAACTTTCGTTTATTTCTTCTATGTTTAGGGACAGTAATTCTGTAAGTATTAGCATACATAATTCGTATAATGTCTTGCACACTGCCCTTACTTAATTTTAACACTTTCTTCCAGTTGTAAAATATCATTTTCCCACTTTGTAATTATATTATAACCTAAAGACTTGATATGTTCTAGTCTTATGTTAGTTTCATCAAATAACTGTCCAAACGTTTTACTACAACTTTTGTTATATTCGTCTGGATCGTAAACTTCAGGATTACCGTGCCAGTAATCACCTAAGAACTCGTATACTGTATTAGTCTCAGGATCGTATCCATCGACTTTATAGTTCGCTATCGGATACTGTCTTTCTGTAATGCCTAAAGAATCTAACCACTCTTTTTCTTTTAAGGAACTTGTTAGACTATAGTTAGGTTTGATACCTAGTTCCTTGAATCTACTGGACATTCTATGGTTATTGTATCCTAAATCATTACTTATTTCGTGTAAAGTTTTAGTCTCATTCTCTTTACTAAGCCATTCTTTATTATAAGATAGAGCTAAGTTTTCTTCCGTAATATGTGATTGATTACAGTTAGGTTTTAGACCTGCTTTTATACAAGCATTGGTATAGGAACCAAAGCGTTTTATATACAAATCTATAGAAGGTATATGTTCTGCATTCTTTATTTCAGCATACTTAGGAGTTCTTTTTCCAAAAGTTCTTAGTATGCTTAACAGTTCTTTATTGGTTATATCATTAAATTTATTTAATGGAATATTAGCTTCTTTCAAAGCATTACTCCAAGAACCAAACTGTTTCGTATAAGCACTTATAGAAGGTTTTGTTAGTTCAGAAACCTTAGTAATTTTATTATTTATTAAATTACTAATAAGCTGTTCCTTGTTATACGTGGGTTGTTCTTTGTATATAGGAAAATCCGCCTCTTTCAAAGCATTATTCCAAGAACCGAAGTATCTAATATACGTAACTAAGCTAGGCATTAAAGGGTCTACAAGATCCTTAGAAGTAGGCACTCTATTTAAATATTCAGCAAAGTATCTTAACTCCTCTATTAATAATTCTTTAGTATACATTAGGTTTCCCACTTTGTAATTATATTATAACCTAAAGACTTGATATGTTCTAGTCTTATGTTAGTTTCATCAAATAACTGTCCAAACGTTTTACTACAACTTTTGTTATATTCGTCTGGATCGTAAACTTCAGGATTACCGTGCCAGTAATCACCTAAGAACTCGTACACTGTATTAGTCTCAGGATCGTATCCATCAACTCTATAATTCACTATCGGATACTGCCGCTCTGTAATACCTAAAGAATCTAACCACTCTTTTTCTTTTAATGATTCTTTATGTAGTACGGGTTTAATATCTAGTTCCTTGAACCTCTTATTTAAGTTATCTAAAGATTTGAAACCTAGCTCTTTATTAATATCCCTAATTGTTTTAGTTTTATTCTCTTTCTGTAACCACTCTTTATTGTACGATAGAGCGAGACTTTCTTTATCTATATGTGAGGCTCTTGTATTTACTAAAAGGTCGGCTTTTTCGCACGCCTGTCCGTAAGAACCAAAATGTTTAGTATACGTTGTAGCCGAAGGCATTTCTTTATTATTTTGAACCTCTGTCTTTGTAGGAGTTCGTCCTATTACTTTAGAGTAAGCAACTAAAAGCTCTAATAGTTCTTCTTTAGATCTAACTATATTAGTATGGTTAGCTAAAGTTAAACCAGCTGCTTTTAATGCAAGGTTCCAAGAGCCGAAGTATCTAATAAATGTATTTAAGCTAGGCATTAAATCATCTAGTTCCTGACACTTGGGGGTTCTTCCTAAGTACTCTGCAAAATACTGTAATTCCTTTATTAATGTATTTCTTTTATAAGTTTTCATAATGTATATTATACTATAAAATAACCTTTCTGTCAAGAAGTATTTTTAAGCAGCTATTGTGCTTATATCATAACCCTCTCTTATGTATACGCCCATTCTAGCTTTTGCTTGTCGAGCTGCCGTATTGCCTTTAAAATTAATATCTACAATTAAAGGTTGTTGTTTCTCTTCTAACTTCCTAATAACTCTACCAA
>Ga0257119_1002632_pt1 | contig 10479 bp, 10 predicted proteins | sample SI112_200mmetaG_FD_190179 | JGI IMG/M metagenome (GOLD analysis project Ga0257119, IMG submission 190179) | Marine microbial communities from Saanich Inlet, British Columbia, Canada - SI112_200m | ecosystem: Environmental > Aquatic > Marine > Inlet | place: Canada: British Columbia | collected... | reverse complement strand
TCTCTTTTTTTACAATCCATTTTAAAAAGTCCTTTTTAAACCCATATAGTACCTGAGTTTAGTTAGGTTTTTATGCACCCAAATCTTTCATTAAGCCTCAAATTTATCTATAAGTGAAGTAACTCTTTTAAACTATGTTAAAAAAAGTTATAGAGATAAATTAAAAGAGATGTTATCTAAATGACATGGAAGTCACATATTGCAATAGCCACAGCTTGTGCAATACCTTTTAATCCTGCACTTATTCCTGCTGCTGCTTTAGGTTCAACTGCACCAGATTGGAGCGAATGGATATTAAAGTTTTTTGGTATTCAAGTACAACATAGAGGAGTTACTCACTATTTATACATACCTATTATATTTATTGTGTTGTCTTTTTTGATTGATTTTCAAAGTATATTATTTTGGTTTGGTGTTGGATATCTTTCTCATTGGGTAGCTGATGCACTTACTCCTAGCGGTGTTCCTGTATCTCAATTTGATAATCATCGTATTCATTTTTTTGGTGGTAAGATTAAGACAGGTTCATTTATGGAATATATTTTAGCTTTTGGTTTTTTACTTTTAGTTGTATCTTTTGTGAAGCCATTGGATCAGTTCAATAATAAAGATGATTTGAACAATTATTACAATGTGTATTTTAATGATTATGGTAAATTATATGATGATAAAATCATAGATGCAAAGACTTATAAAGAGAATAGATTTAATTTGTTTTAGTTAACTTTTTAACTTTTTTGTAAATCATAAAAATCTTAAAATCTCTATAGTCAAGCTATTGTGAGCAGGAGTGTCGTTAGTGATTTTTGCTTATTTTTAGGGTATAATGTTGGTAATAAATAAGAGAAAAAAGAGGAGTTAATATGAGTTTGAAAGATTTAGATTGTCAAAAGGTTAGAAAGTTAGAAGATATCCAAAATGAGGGTAAATATATAGATCCAAGTGGTCAGAATAATCCAAGAGATAAAAAATTAGTAAGTTGTTTACAAACACACTATAAAAATAAATTTGGTACCGAAGAAGAGTATAATGAATTGGAGTATATTATTGATGAATATTTTTCAGATAAGAAAAATGACCCATCATTATATAAAGCTCTATGTGAATGCTGTAAAGAAAAGATTGAGTATAAAAAGACTGGTCATATTAAAGAGATATTATCAACGGAACGAAATAGGTTTATGGAGTGTATGGATAAAAAGATGAGAAGTTTGTTGGTTGAAAGATTATCGAAACGATAAAGTAGTTCTGTTCTCATTCCAAATAGAATTTCAAAATTCCCCCCCTATTTTCAAGCCACTTGAAGACTCTTTTGATAAAATTCAACAAATGAAACTTCAAGGATTGAATATTGAACAAAGCAATGCACGATGAATACGAAGAGTTAAAAGTACTTATGCGATTATCTTCACTAAATTCTCAACAAGCCATAGCAGATGATATGGGTATGTCAATAGGAAAAATAAACTATATAGTAAAAGCTTTGATAAACAAAAGTTTTGTAAAAATGGGTAACTTTATAAATGAAGAGGATAAATCAAGATATAGATATCTACTTACTCAAAAAGGGTTAGAATCAAAAACAAATTCAGCTAAAAAATTTGTAAAGTTAAAAAAAGAAGAGTATGAAAGACTTCAAGAGGAATTAAATAAATGATTCTTATCACAGGCGGAGCAGGATACATAGGCTCACATACACTTATAGAACTTCATAATGCTAACTATGAGTTTGTAGTATATGATAACCTTTGTAATTCATCTCAAGAGTCACTCAAAAGAGTATCTAAAATTATAGGTAAAGATATAGAGTTCGTACAAGGTGATATAAGAGATATAAGTAAACTTCAAAATACATTTAAAAAATATAATATAGATTCAGTTATTCACTTTGCAGGACTTAAAGCAGTTGGAGAATCAGTATCAAATCCACTTTCTTATTATGATAACAATGTAGTGGGAACTTTAAGACTTTTAGAAGTTATGAAAGAGTTCAATTGTAAAAAGATAGTATTTAGTTCATCTGCTACAGTTTATAATGAAAAAGATACTAAAAACTACACCCCATTAAAAGAATCAGACCCAATAGGAAAAACCACAAACCCTTATGGTACTAGTAAATATATGATTGAGAGAATTTTAGAAGATTTATATATATCTGATAATACTTTTAAAATAACTATTTTAAGATACTTCAATCCTGTAGGTGCTTACAGTTCAGGTACCATTGGAGAAGATCCAAACGGAATACCAAATAATCTTATGCCTTTTATAGCCCAAACAGCAGTAGGTAAAAGAGAGTTCTTAAGTGTATTTGGAGATGATTATGATACTTCTGATGGTACAGGAGTAAGAGACTATATTCATGTAGTAGATTTAGCAAATGCTCATGTAAAAGCAATAAACTACCTTAACAATTCTCAATTCTCAATTCTCAACTCTCCATTAATAACCAACATCGGAACGGGAGTTGGTTATAGCGTATTAGAGATGATAAAATCTTTTGAAAAAGCTAGTGATAAAAAAGTACCTTATAAAATAGTAGAAAGAAGAGATGGAGATATAGCAAAGTGCTATGCCGATTCAACACTTGCTAAAGAAGTTTTAAGTTGGAGTGCAAAGAAAACTATAGATGATATGTGTGAAGATAGTTGGAGATGGCAATCTAGTAATCCAAATGGATATATGAGGTAAATAAATGAAATATAATGAAGCACAAGAAATATTAAAAAAAAATCCAAAGGTTTGGCTAGTAACAGGTTGTGCTGGTTTTATTGGTTCTAATCTTATAGAGGCATTATTAAAGTTAAACCAAAATGTAGTAGGTTTAGATAACTTTGCTACAGGACATCAGTATAATATTGACCATGTACAAAAGAGTGTTACAAAACAAGAATGGAAAAATTTTACTTTTATAGAAGGTGATATCACTAATTATGATACTTGTAAAGAGATAACACAAGGTATAAATATAGTATTAAATCAAGCAGCTCTTGGTTCAGTACCACGATCTATTGATAATCCTGTAGTGTCAAACAATGCTAATATAACAGGTTTTTTAAATATGCTAACAGCATCTAAAGACAATGGAGTAAAAAGATTTGTGTATGCATCTTCATCTTCAGTTTATGGGGATTCACAAGAACTACCAAAAGTAGAGGAACGAACAGGGAATTTACTATCACCTTATGCCGTTACAAAATATGTAAATGAGCTTTATATGGGAGTATTTCATAAATGTTATGGATTTGAATCTATTGGGCTTAGATATTTTAATGTTTTTGGAAAAAGACAAGACCCAAATGGAGCATATGCTGCAGTTGTGCCAAAATGGATATCTCAAATCTTAAATGGTGAAGATCTTTATATAAATGGTGATGGTGAAACAAGCCGTGATTTTACATATATAGACAATGTGGTTCAAGCAAATATTATGGCAGGACTTACAAATAATCCAAATGCTTTTGGAAAAGCGTATAATACCGCAGCAGGTGGTAGAGAAACATTAAATAATCTTTATTCTGCAATAGTAAAAGGCTTAAAAACAAATTTACCAAATTTGGAAATAAAAGAACCAATATATAGAGATTTTAGATCGGGAGATATACGACACTCAAATGCAAATATAGATAGTGCTAAAGAGTTTTTAGGATACGAACCAACACATACCCTAGAAGAAGGTCTTAAAGAGTCAATAAAATGGTATATAGATGATATTAGAAGGAGTTAATGATGAATAAAAATAAGATTTGCATAATAGGCTTAGGATATGTGGGACTACCTTTAGCTCATGCATTCAGTAGTAAATATCAAGTTGTAGGACTAGACATCCATCAAACAAGAATAGATGAACTAAACAAAGCTTATGATAGAACATTGGAATTAGATAAATCACAACTTCAAGAAGCTCTTGATAATGATATTAAATTTACTTGTGATATAGAAGATATAAAAGATTGTAATATCTATATAGTTACAGTTCCAACTCCAATAGATAAAAATAAAAGACCAGACTTAACACCCTTAATAAAAGCTAGTGAAACTATAGGAAAAGTACTTAAAAAAGATGATATAGTTATCTATGAGTCTACAGTATATCCTGGTGCTACAGAAGAAGAGTGTGTACCTATACTTGAAAAGTTTTCTAGTATGAAATTCAATAAAAATTTTTATTGTGGTTACTCACCTGAAAGAATCAATCCAGGAGATAAAGAACATACAGTTACAAAAATACTTAAAGTTACATCAGGTAGTACACCTGAAATTGGTAAAAAAGTAGATGCATTGTATGCAAGTATCATCGCAGCAGGTACTCACTTAGCACCTACTATTAAAGTAGCAGAAGCAGCAAAGGTAATAGAAAATTCTCAAAGAGATATAAATATAGCCTTTGTAAATGAACTTGCAATTATATTTAATAAGCTTGATATAGATACAAATGCAGTACTTGAAGCAGCTGGTACAAAATGGAACTTTTTACCGTTTAAGCCAGGTCTTGTAGGTGGGCATTGTATAGGTGTAGATCCATACTATCTTACTCATAAAGCTCAACAAGTAGGATACAATCCTGAAATTATATTAGCAGGTAGAAGACTAAATGACAATATGGGTATCTATGTAGCAAATCAAGTTATAAAACTTATGATTAAAAAAGGTCATAAGATAGAGGGTAGTAAAGTACTGGTGCTTGGTATCACTTTTAAAGAAAATTGCCCTGATATTAGAAACAGTAGAGTAATAGATGTGATTGAAGAGTTGCAAGAATTTGGTTGTGATATTAGTGTATCTGATTATTGGGCTGATGCTGATGAAGTAAAAAAAGAATATAATTTAAGTCTTAAAAATGATATAAATTATAATGACTACGATGCAGTTATTTTAGCAGTTGCTCATGATAAGTTTAAGGACATTAAACTCAATAATGACAATCAGATTGTTTATGATATTAAGTCAATTTTACCTCATAGTGATGGAAAACTCTAAATAAAAATTAAAAAAGGAAATAAAAATGAATAAAAAAATTTATGTAGGAATGAGTGCAGACTTATTGCATCCAGGACATATTAATATATTAAAAGAAGCTGCAAAGCTTGGAGATGTAATAGTAGGTTTATTAACAGATAAAGCAATAGCAAGTTATAAAAGACTTCCATATATGACATATGAACAAAGAAAAGATGTAATTGAAAATATAAAAGGTGTAGTGGAAGTTATCCCTCAAGATACTTTAGATTATAGACCAAATTTAGAAGCCTTAAAACCTGATATTGTAGTTCATGGTAGTGATTGGAAAGAAGGTATTCAATCAAAAACAAGACAACAAGTAATAGATACTTTATCAGCTTGGGGTGGTGAACTTGTAGAGCCAGATTATACAGCAGGAATATCATCAACTAAACTGAATAATTCACTTAAAGAAATAGGTACAACACCTGATATAAGAAGAAGTAGATTAAGAAGATTAATAGACTCTAAAGAAGTTGTAAGAATCATGGAATCACACAATGCTTTAAGTGGTTTGATAGTTGAAAATGTAAAAGCAGATGATGGAACTGAATATGATGGTATGTGGTCAAGTTCATTAACTGATTCAACTTCAAAAGGTAAACCTGATATTGAAGCTGTTGATGTAAGTACGAGAATAACAACAATCAATGAAATCTTTGAAGTTACTACAAAACCTATGATATATGATGCAGATACAGGTGGAATAGCAGAACACTTTGCTTTTACAGTTAGAACACTTGAAAGAACAGGAATAAGTGCTGTTATCATAGAAGATAAAACAGGATTAAAAAAGAATTCATTATTTGGAAATGATGTATCTCAAACACAAGATACAATAGAAAACTTTTGCAATAAAATACAAATGGGTAAAAAAGCACAAATCACAGATGATTTTATGGTAATAGCTAGAATTGAAAGTTTAATTTTAGAGCAAGGTATGGATGATGCAACTACAAGAGCTAAAGCTTATATAAAAGCTGGTGCAGATGGAATTATGATACATTCAAGACAAAAATCACCTGATGAAGTTTTAGAGTTTTGTAAAATTTTAAGAGAATATGATGAAAATATTCCTATTATTGTAGTACCTACATCTTACAATCAAATTACAGCAAAAGAGTTAAGTCAAGCAGGTATAAATATTGTAATATATGCTAACCATATGTTAAGAGCTGCATACCCGGGTATGATGGATGTTGCTAAATCTATTTTAGATAATGATAGAAGTATGGAAGCTGAAGAAAATTTATTATCTATTAAAAAGATATTAGATTTAATTCCAGGGACTAGATAATGGCAATTGATACAAATCTTTTTGTTAATAAACTAATAGAAGAAGGATATACGCATCTTTGTGTAGTGCCTTGTAGTTTTGCTAAAGATGTTATTAATGCTGTTATTAATAATGAAAATATTGAGTATGTACCAAGTGCTAGTGAAGCAGTAGCTTGTAGTATTGCTTCAGGTCTTAAAATGTCAGGTAAAAAACCAATAGTTATAGTTCAAAGTTCAGGACTTGCTAATATGGGAAGTTGTATCACAAGTTTAATGAAACCTTACGGAGTAACTTTTCCTATGATGGTATCTTGGAGAACTTACAATGATGGAGATAGTGAAATACAACATCAGCATCTAGCTAAAGAGCTTCCAACTTTAGTAGCTTCATATGGTTTTGAACATACTATTTTAGATAATGAAAATATTGATAATGCTATTTCTCAAATTAATACTTGCGATACAACAGAAACAATCTGTTTAATACCAAAAAGTTCTTTCTCAAAAGTTGAGCTTAATGATGAGCATAAATTAGATTTATCAAACTACACTCCTAGAAGTAAATTTTTAATTAGTTTAAATGAAAAGTTTAAAGATACTGATACACTTTTTATAGGAACTACAGGAAATACAGCACGAGAGATGTATAGCTTTATGCCAGACACATCAAACTTCTATATGGCAGGAAATATGGGTGGAGCATTAAGTATTGGCTTAGGAGCTTCACTAGCAGGTAAAAAAGTGATAGTATGTGGTGGAGATGCTGAGTTTGTTATGCATATGGGTGGTCTTACAACTGCTGGTAGATATCAAGATATTGACTTAACATATATATTATTTGATAATGAACAAAACAAATCAACAGGTGGACAGAATACTTATCAAAGTCATGTTGATTATATTAATATTGCTAAAGCTTCAAATATTGAAGTTGAAGAGAATACAATCACTTCTTTAGATAAGTTTTCAAATATTATAAATGATATTAAAGAAACTTCACAAGTTAAATTTATTTGTGTTAAATGTGGACTTGATGATGAAACTCCAAGACCGCCATTAGATGTTGTAAAGGTTAATAAGTTTTAATGAATAATAATTTTTCTTACTTTATGCCTACAAATATTATATATGGAAATAATGAATTAGATAATATTGATAAATATATCAATGGTAGAAAAACTTTACTTATTACTTCTGAAGGATTCATAAAAAGAGGATTAGTGGAAAAGTTAAAATCTTTAACTCTTCATATTCAGGATGTTATTTCAGAAGTTAAATCACATCCTGAATTTAAAGATTTAGAGATTACCTATAATAAAATACAAGATATTGACTTTGAGCTTATTTTAGCTATTGGTGGAGGAAGTGTTTTAGATGCTTCTAAATTCTTTAGTGTTTATAATGAAAAGAAAGAGTATCAGTTTGTAGAAGATATTATCAAAGGCAAAATACCTAAAGAGAATTATAAACTTGTACCTATAATATCTATCCCTACAACAGCAGGAACAGGAAGTGAGATAACTCCTTGGGCAACAATTTGGGATATGGATGAAAAGAAAAAATACTCTTTACATTTGCCTGATTTATTTAGTGAAATAGCTATATATGACCCAGTTTTAACTTTATCAGTTCCACTTGATATTACTATTCAAACAGGACTAGATACACTTTCTCATGCCTTAGAATCAATTTGGAATAAAAATGCAAATCCTATTACTATAAGCTATGCTATACAATCAGCAAAGTTAATTGTAGAAAATTTAGTATTATTATCAAATAATTTACAAAATTTAGAATATAGAGATAATATTATGAAAGCTTGTATGTATGCAGGACTTGCATTTTCAAATACACAAACAGCTATCGCTCATGCTATGAGTTACTATATAACTGCTCATAAAGGTGTAGACCATGGAATAGCTTGTAGTTTTACTTTGCCTATGCTTATAGATAATATTATAGGTAAATATGATTTTATTGATGATGCTTTGATAAAAATATTTGGAGAGTTGTCATCAAAAAAATTAAGAACTATTTTAAAAGAGTTAGATGTCCCTACAGAGTTTAAAGATTATGATGTAAATAATGATGAATTTAATGAGCTTAAATTATCACTTTCAAACAATCAGCGAGCTGGTAATAGTTTGGTTACTTTAAAATAAATGTCAAAACGATTATTGCTATTAGGTGCAGGAGCATCATTATTTACAAAAATTATAAATATTTTTGCTCAATTTTTAGTAATAATGATTTTGACTAAAAATTTCTCATTGGAAACAGTTGGTATCTACAGCTTTTCTTTAAGTATCGTAGAAATATTATTTTTTATAAATAAGATGGGAAGTCAAAACTCTTTACAATATTTCATACCACGAAATAATAAAAAAGAAGAAAATGATAAAGTTTTCTTCTTTTTTATTATTTTATCAAACTTTATAGCTTTCTTATATATGGCGCTATTGATATTATTCAAAGATGTAGTTCAAGGCAGTAGTACTCTTAATTTTGGTATGTTATTATTGCTTAGTATATCTTTTATATTTTTAAACTATATAGAGATTGTTTCTAGTTTATTTAGAGCATTAAAAAATATTAATATATCAACTTTAATTAATAAGAATAATCATAATCTTTTTTTATTAATTACTTTGTCAGTATTTTTATTGTTTAATTTTAATAATGATATTGTACTAATTGGTAGTGCTATGATTGTTTCATCATTTTTATATATGATATACTCATACATAATAACAAAAAAATATGGATTTATTTTAACAAAAGATATATTTAAGAGTTTAAATACAAAATATATAAAAGAAGTTTTAACATATTCATTACCAGTTATGTTTACAGGTATAGTATATATTTTATTGTCAAAAGTTGATCAAGTTATCGTAGGATATTATATTGATAATGAATCTGTAGCTAAATACATGGTAATGGCAAAAATATCTACATTAGTTTTAGTTATTGTACAAATATTTTCAAATATGTTTGCTCCAATATTATCAGAGAAATTCCATCAAAACAAGATAAATGAAGCAGAAGAAAGCTATCATTTTATTAATAATATTATATGGTTTTTAAGTATACCAGTTTTAGTATTTGTTTTTTTATTTGCAAAAGATTTAATTTTATTACTTTCTAATGAGAGTTATTTAGATTCAATTAATGTTTTATATATACTTACTTTTGGTGCTGCGATTTCAGCATTAACGGGAAATACAGGATTAATGCTTCAAATGGGTAAGAAACAGAAATTTGAATTTATAAATACTATTTTGGCACTAATAATAAATTTAGTATTAAGCATAATACTTGTAAAAACTTATGGTATTATAGGTGTTGCATTTTCAACAATGAGTGCTTTAGTTATAGTAAACTTAATAAAAATATATGCAATTAAAAAATTCTTTAATATTGATTTTCTAAATAAAGATATTATAAAAATTTTATTATTTTTAACAATTATTTTGCCACTTATCTATCATCTACAACTAAATAATTATATTACTTTTACCATTTTTGCAACTATGTATATTATCTTTTTTTACTTTTTCATTTTAGATAAAAGTGCAAAAGAAAAGATTACTCAATTAAAAAGGAAAATTATCAAATGAGAGAAAATGGATTAAAAAGAATTTATAGGTTTTTAGGTAAGATTACTTCTGTAAAATTATTAGATATTAGTACAAAAATAAATCCAAATCATATAACAATATCAAGTTTTATATCAGTATTATTTGGTATCTTATTAGTTGTTTTTACAAATAACCCAATTTATTTAGTTATTGGTATGCAACTTGCACTTATACTAGATTATGCTGATGGAGAATATGCAAGAGCAACTTTAAAAACATCAAAAAATGGTCACTATTTAGATAGTATGTTAGATATTTTTAAAATTGTATTAGTATATTGCTTTATATATTTTATTAATAATTCAGAAATTGATAGAGTATTGGTTTTCTTAAATCTTGCAATTTTCTCAATTTTTTTATGGAGTAAAATAGATATAGGAAAGATAAAGACTTCTGTTAATACTGATTTCAAAGAAGGTAGTTATTTTAAAACTAATTTATTATTTGGTTATTCCTTAGTTCATCATTATTTGTATATATCATTTTATCTATTAACTGCTATAGATTTATTTTTAATATTACCAATAGTTTTTGGCTCTATTTTGATTTATAAAAATTA
>Ga0257119_1002624_pt1 | contig 10518 bp, 9 predicted proteins | sample SI112_200mmetaG_FD_190179 | JGI IMG/M metagenome (GOLD analysis project Ga0257119, IMG submission 190179) | Marine microbial communities from Saanich Inlet, British Columbia, Canada - SI112_200m | ecosystem: Environmental > Aquatic > Marine > Inlet | place: Canada: British Columbia | collected... | reverse complement strand
AGTTGATTGATGTGGCAGCCGAATCTGGCTGTGATGCGGTTAAATTTCAAAAACGAGATATCAATCAGGTTTATACTCAGGAGTTTTTAGATTCACCTAGGAAAAGTCCATGGGGTACAACTCAAAGGGATCAAAAAAACGGCTTAGAGTTTAGTGCAGAACAATATCAAGAAATTGAGGATTATTGTAAATCTAAAGGCCTAGAGTGGTTTGCAAGCGCCTGGGATATTAATTCACAAAAATTCCTACGTCAATTTAATTCAAAATATAACAAAATTGCTTCAGCGATGATAGTGTGTACAGAGTTACTGAAGGAGGTTGCTAGCGAAGGCAAGCATACTTTCATTTCAACAGGTATGACAGCTTATGATGATATTCAGAATGCAGTAGATATTTTTAGAAAGGCGAATTGTTCATTCGAATTAATGCACACAGTTTCAACTTACCCAATGAAGGATGAAGATGCAAACCTTAATATGATTAAAACTTTAAGAGATAGATTTAATTGTGATGTTGGATATAGTGGGCATGAAGTCGGTCTAGCTATTTCTTATGCTGCAGTGGCTTTAGGGATTAGTTCACTTGAAAGGCATATTACATTAGATAGATCTATGTATGGATCGGATCAGTCTGCTTCTGTAGAGCCATCAGGGTTTAAACAATTGATTGGTGCAGCGAGAAAAATTGAATTAGCAATGGGCGATGGTGTGAAGCGGATTTATGAAGATGAAATCCCTATTGCAAATAATTTAAGACAACATCTGATTAGAAATGAGAAATAAATTAGGCGTAATGCAGGGTCGATTAGTACCCAAGTATCAAGGTAGGTATCAAGCGTTCCCTATTGGAATGTGGCAAGATGAATTTAAAGTTGCTCAAGAGTGTGACTTGGATTTAATTGAATTTATTCTGGACTTTAATGATGCAGAAGAAAATCCTTTATTGAAGTCAGGCGGTATTAATGAAATAAAATCAGTTATCAAAGAGACGGGCGTATCGGTCAAAACCATTTGTGCTGATTATTTTATGGAGGCACCATTGCATTCAAATGATGCTAAAGTAGTAAAAAAAAGTTTTTCAGTTTTAGAAAGACTGATAGAGGCGGCTAAAATATTAAAAATAACAGATGTTGTAATCCCTTGTGTTGATCAGTCAAGTTTAGGAACTGAAGAGGCAGTTGTTAGATTTGTTCAACAGGTATCGAAAGTTGTCCCAATAATTGAAAAAGAAAATATTAACCTTGCTTTAGAAACTGATTTAGCGCCAAGTCTGTTTATTGAGCTTCTGAATAAAATCAATTCTAATAATATTACTGTTAATTATGATATTGGTAATAGTGCGGCTTTAGGGTTTGACTTTAATGAAGAATTGTCAGCTTATGGAGAAAGAATTACCGATATTCATATTAAAGATAGAATATTGGGTGGCGGTCCTGTGATATTAGGAGAAGGAAATGCTGACTTTGCTAAGTTTTTTGAAAAACTAAAAGAATTTAATTATCAAGGTCCGTTTATTATGCAAGCGTATCGTGATGATGAGGGTGTTAAAATATTCAAGAAGCAGTTAAACTGGGTTAGTAGCTACCTTGTATAGAAATAAATAATGAAAATAATAGAGAAATTAGAGTTAAAGACATTTGATATTAATGCTCATTTATTAAGAGGTGTTAATTTTTATAAATCTATTGTGGACTATAGGGAAAGGATTTTTCCAAAATTAAAACACAAAATTAAGAGCGATGATCAATTTGAATGCCCTCTATGCAAAGGAAGTGCAAAATCTGAACTTATGCAGTGGAAGCAGGTTTATAAGTTATTTGAGTGTCAAAATTGCGGCGCAGTTTCTCCAAATATAGATAACTCAGGCGAAGATTATATTGATTCGGTTTATGAAGTTGAAGAATATAAAGAAAAGTTTATTCGAGAAACGCATAGCCAATATGATTACAGGAAAAATAATTTTGGAAGAGAAAGGTTTAAATATACAATTGATAGACTTGGTTTGGATAAAAATTCTAATGTTCTAGATCTTGGCTGTGGAGCAGGATACTATATTGGAACATTGCATGATGCAAAAATTCAATACAAAGGTCTAGAGGTGGTTGATCATTTAGTTGACTATTGTAAATTGCAGCACGGATTGAATGTTGAAAAAACAGATTTAGAAGATGAAAAAGATGGGTCATATGATCTGGTAACTATGTTTGATGTCTTGGAGCATTTATCAGATCCAATCGAAACGCTTAATACTGTAAATAAGAAACTTAAGCCTGGTGGATATTGTGTTGCCTACACTCCTAATATATTTTCTATAGGGTATGAGCTGATGGGGGTAAGGCAAAATACAATGCTACCATTTGAACATTTATGCTTTTTTACGCAGGGTTCATTACAGCACCTTGCTAAAAATACAGGGTTTAAGATAGATAAGGTTGAGACATTTGGGCTGGATATAATGGATTATTTATTGATGAAAGAATACGAGGATGATATTGAATACAGTAACAAACTGCATGATATGATGGTGTTAGTTCAATCTGTTTTAGATAAGCAGAAGGTGAGCAATCACTTCAGAATTACATTTAAGAAACAATAAATTAATGAGCAATATTTAAAGTGCATATCCATAGTATTATTCTTGCCCGTGGTGGGTCTAAAGGAATACCGAATAAAAATATAATAGACTTCTGTGGTAAGCCTTTAATTGCATGGACAATTAATCAATGCCTGCATTCAAAGTATATTACCGAAGTTTGGGTAAGTTCTGATAGTCAAGATATACTGGATGTTTCAGAAAAGTATGGCGCAAAAACCATAAGACGCCCTGATAATATTTCTGGAGATTCTGCAAGTTCAGAGTCGGCATGGATACATGCTATTGAGATAATACAAAAAGATAATAATGTAGACATGGTTTTTGCTCCACAAGTAACCTCCCCTTTGCGAGAAGTAAGTGATATAGACGGCGCTATTAAGGAGATGATGGATGATGGTACTGCCGACTCCTTATTATCCACTGTAGAAATTGAGGATTTTTTTATCTGGAGGCAGATCCAAGGGTGCAACCCTGAATCTGTTAATTATGACTATACAAATAGAAAGCCACGTCAAGAAATAGAGAAAAAATACTTGGAAAATGGATCTTTTTACATATTTAAACCGAAATTGCTAAATGATAGTAATAATAGATTGGATGGAAAAGTTGTTTTATACAAAATGGAAAAGTACAAAATGTTCCAAATAGATAATGATGAAGATATTAAATTGTCCGCCATTATTATGAAAGGCTTTGGGCTTGACAAGGTATGAGCGATTATCTTGAGAATATCTTTTCACTAAAAAATAAAACAGCACTAATTACTGGTGGATCGAAAGGAATTGGCGCTGGAATTGTATCTGCTTTTATTAATGCTGGTGCAAATGTTGTATCTCTATCAAGGTCAAAACCGATATTGGAAGAACAAGATAGCCTCTCTTATTATCAATGTGACATATCTGATTTAGTGGAATTTGAGCGTATTTGTAAGTTGGTGGATTGTCAGTATGGCGGTATTGATATTTTGGTGAATGCTGCAGGTATTAGTTTGTCATCTGAGAGTTTTGATAATAAGTTTGAGCGATTTAACAAAACATTATTAATTAATTTAGTTGCAACTTACCAGTGTTGTGAAGTGGCATCTAAATTTATGCATCACAACTCTTCGATTATTAATATAACCAGTATTGGATCGATGCTAGGGTTCCCGGAAAATCCTGGGTATGTTGCAAGTAAAGGTGGAGTTATGGCCTTAACTAAGTCTCTAGCTATGGACTTGTCGTTGAAAAATATAAGGGTTAACAATATTGTTCCAGGCTATATCAAGACAGATATGACCAGAAAAAGCTTTAAAGATGAAGTTCTGCATAAAGAAAGATTAGATAGAATGATTATCAAGCGATGGGGTGAGGTTGATGATATTACTGGTGCGGCAATATTTTTAGCCTCAAATGCATCTTCATATATGACTGGATCAGATGTGGTTGTTGATGGCGGATGGGTGGCAAAAGGCATATAGTATGAATTTAAACCTTAATAATAAAAAAGCTTTAATAACTGGAGCATCAAGAGGTATAGGTTTAGCTATTGCCAAAACCTTTCTGCAAGAAGGTGCAAAGTCTTGTATAGTATCTCGCGGATCTGACGCCTTATTTGAGAATAAAAAAAGATTCCAAAATGCTTATGGCTTAGATAGTGTTCTTGCTTACAAATGCAACTGTACTAATATTAAATCACTTATTAATTTAAGGTGTAAGGTTGAAGCTAAATGGGATAATTTAGATATTGTTGTGATTAATGTAGGTGATGGGAGGAGTGTGCCAGATGCTCTACCTGATGATGAGCAGTGGCAAAAAACATGGAGCAGTAATTTTGAGTCTTCTTTGCAAACAGCAAGGATTTTTTTACCAATGTTAAGGAAAACTAAAGGTTGTTTATTATTTGTATCGTCTATTGCTGGTATAGAGGCATTTGGTGCGCCTACTGACTACTCAACTGCAAAGTCGGCGATTAATGCATTAGCTAAAAATATGGCAAGAAAGCTAGCACCTGAGGATGTAAGGGTAAATGTTATTGCACCAGGTAACGTTTATTTTAAAGGTGGGTCCTGGGATGAAAAAATACAACAAGATAAATTGAGAGTAGATGAAATTATTAAATCAACTGTGCCAATGAATCGTTTTGCATTGCCACAAGAAGTTGCGGATGCGGCCATATTTTTGTGTTCAGATAGGGCAAAATTTATTACTGGAGCCTCTTTAGTGGTTGATGGCGGTCAAACTGTAGGAGTATTTTAAATGCTAGAAAAATTATTTAGATTAGATAATAAGGTTATTGTTATTACTGGCGCAGCAGGATTACTTGGACAAAGGCATGCAGAAGTGGTGGCCTGTTATGGAGGAATACCAATATTGTTAGATTTATCACAACAAGCAGTCGATAATTTAGCTGATAAATTAAATAGTAAATATAAAGTAAATGCAATGGGTTTTGCAGTTGATATTACCAATGAAGAATCAATTAAAGATAATGCTGAAGTAGTGTTTAAGAAGTTTTCTAAAATTGATGGTCTAGTTAATAATGCTGCTAATAATCCTAAAGTTGAGGATAACGATAAGGTTAACTTTTCCCGTTTAGAAAACTTCCCGCTCGATATATGGAATGATGATATAAATATTGGTCTGACAGGATCTTTTTTATGCGCAAAATATTATGGGTATAAAATTTCACAAAACCCAAATGGCGGATCAATTGTGAATATATCATCTGATTTGGGCTTGATTGCACCTGATCAGAGATTATATAAAAAGGATAGTCTGGCTGATAATTTACAAAATGTCAAACCAATAACCTATTCTGTTGTAAAAACAGGCTTGATTGGCTTGACAAGATATTTAGCAACTTATTGGGCTGATAAAAATGTACGCTGCAATGCAATGTGCCCTGGTGGAGTTGAAAACGGGCAGTCAAAAGACTTTTTAAATAAAATTCATTCCAGAATTCCTATGGATAGACTTGCAAAGCCAAATGAATATCAGGGTTCATTACTATGGATGCTTAGTGATGCGTCAAGTTATTTAAATGGGGCGGTAATTTCAGTCGATGGTGGGCGTACAGTGTGGTAGTTAAGAAATAGATTATATAAATATTGTTATATTGATGGTGAGTAGAAATAAGTACTTTATAATTTGGACCTTGACCCTAAGCAATTTTTAATTGCTTAGGGTCAAGACAACTTAAGCATGTTTAAAAACCTGTTAAAGTACTGTAATTCATTCACGTATTTAAGAGAAGAAGTTTAGAGAAATAATCAAGTGTTTTTCACTGGATTTAACTGCAGATCAAATTGCTAGTTTTACTAGTTTAAATAGAAACACTATTAATAAAATTCTTACCCTTAATAAGGGTAAGAATTTTTGAACTGTCACAAATTCAATCAGTTCCATTAGTTGGGCAGATTGAAGTAGACGAGAGTTATTTTGGCGCACGGCGCGTCCGCGAAAAACGCGGCCGTGGCGCCAGAGGAAAAACCATGGTATTTGGTTTGTTAAAAAGAGGTAATGAGGTATATACAGAGATAGTTCCAGATTTTAAAAGCGCTACTCTACAAAGGTTTATTAAGGGCGAGACTGGCGTAGAGAGTGTTATTCATTCAGATGGCTGGCGTTGGGTATAATGGGCTTGTAGATTTTAGCTATAAAAAACACTTTAGGGTGCATCACGGAAAGAATGAATTTGTAAGAGGTAACTCTCACATTAATGGCATAGAGTCCTTTTGGGGCTACGCCAAAAATAGACTAGTAAAATTTAAAGGAATGGATAAAAAGATGTTTAATTTACACTTAAAAGAATGTGAATTTAGATTTAATAATCGCAAGCAATCATATTAACTTTTTAAGGTGAAATTTATTTATAAAAAAATACAAAAAGAGAAAGTTTTTTTAATAGGGGAGTTTGGTTATTTTAAAAATTTATGCGTTAGAATTTTAAATTTTAAGCGTGATATAGTTCCTTATAAATTAGATGATTTTGATTCATGTAATTATTACGATAATAGGATAATATCCAGAAAAGTAGTTGAAGATTATTTCAAATACATGGAGAATGGCGAGGCAGAGAAGCAGCTGCTATTAGATTATGTAAAAAGAACCATATGTTATGAATACGAAGAGCTTCATGCGTATATTAATTTTATTAAATCTAGAAATAATAAAATTGTACATTTTTATTCTAAAAGAATTTTAAAAAATATCTATTTAAAGAGAAAGTCTAGGCTTGTGTTGACAAATGTTTTTGTTTTCTCACTTTCTTTTGTAAAAATGTCACTATGGATTATTAGAGCTTGTGCCATAACCTTATTTTACAGAGGTAATTACAAGCTTCCAAAAATAGTTTACTTAAGAAGAGCCTCAGGTCCAGACCCTTTTAGAGAGCAAACTTATTTTTTTGAAGAAAATAAGTTTTCATTTAACACTGTTGCTTTTGAGTTTAATAGAAATGTAAAAAAATGCAGTGTTTTGTATTTAAATTGTTTTAAAAAATCTTCAATATTATTTTTAAAAAGCATGTATTTTTTCTTAATGCAGATTTTAAAAGACTTTAATACACTTGTTAAGATTGACTTGGATTTTAATTTTTACTTTACATACATGAAGCATTTGTTCATGAGTGTCTATTTAACAGAAATCGGGTCAAAAGTTATATTTGGATCCTTAATTGAAAGAAATTATGGTGTATTAATATATAGAAATAAACATTATAAGCAAAAAGTTTTTATGTTTAGCGATGGTATGCATTTTCCACCAATTCCTGGACCTGATTATATTTATGCCGATAAATATTATTATCAAAACAAAATAGAGCTTGAAGGATTAAATAGAAATGGCGGGAATATAGTTAGCTTTAAGAAATCAGGATTTTTAAGGTCAGAAGTTTTTTTTCCATCGAACGGAATATCTAATGATATTAATGAGATTAAGGCGGGTTTTAAGAAAGTTGTGTTAGTTTCTCTTGCAACTGTCAGAGAAGGGTATTACCCAAACTCAAAAAAACATATTAACTTATTTATGCAAGAGATTTTATTTATATCAACAAAGCTAGATGATGTCTTGTTTATTGTTAAAGGAAAGAAGGGGGAGTATAGATATTTTGATGAACGTATAAAAAACTCTGTAGCCTCCAGAGGGAATGTTTATTTTATTCCAGTGGACAAAGTAACTTCTTGTAAATTTAATCATTTTGAAGATCTTTTAAGTATTTCTGATCTTGTTGTTTCAATGCATTATGCGTCAACCACAGTTTGGCAATCTCTTAGCAAAGGAGTTCCAGCAATAGGGTACAACTTTTGCGATGCAAAAACTTTTTTTGACTGTGTGGAAAAATTTATAGCAAAACCTGGGGTATTGCTAGAGTATATTAATTTTTGGCTTAATTTAGAAGATTTTGCAGTTGATACTATAAATAAAGAAAAAAAATTTTATTGGATAAACGATAGAAAAAACTTTGTTATTGAAGTTTTTGAAGATATTGCAAAAGAAGCACAATTATCTAGTGTGTAATTTTTTACATAATTATAATTCCAAGGTTTTGTTATAAATGGACTTAAAAAGCAATTATCACAGCATTAGAACTTTGTTATTTTTTATTGAAAAAAAATGGAAATTTTTATTTATTGTTAATATTGTGCTAATGTTTTCCGCGTCTTTTTTTGAGCTTTTTACACTTGCAGTAGTATTTCACCTAACTACTGAATTATTTCAAACCTCACAGTCTTCGTCATATCTAACGCAGTTTGAATTTCTTGGAGTTTATGAGACTTCGTACTTATTGATAATTAGCACAATGTTATCTTTTTTAGTAAGAATTGTGCAAATAAAACAATCTGTATCATTTTCTGAGGGTATATCAAGAGAAATTACTAATAAGTCTTACTTTGGAATTGTTAGTCAGCCGTATTTATGGCATCTTGGCCATTCTTATACTCAAATTTTAAGCGATTTATCGGTCAAGTCTATGAGAATTCTTCCTGGAGCGTTCTCCTCACTTCTTAATTTTTTCTCGTCACTTATTATTTTAATAATTTTCATTTTTGGAACTTTTCCATTAGTTGGTATATACCCTTTTGTTGTCGGTATTTTTGTTATTTTTTTATATTTAATAATTTTAAAAGCGACCAAGCAAAAAGTTAAAAACCTTAGTAAATTATCAGCATCAGCCATAAATAAGATTAATTTAATTCTAAAAGAGTCGCTAGCTGGGATACGAGAGACAATATTGTATAGTCTTGATAAAAATTATAAAAAAGAAATTTCCATGGCAACTTTTGATGTTATGGATGCAAATGTTAAGTCGAGCTTGCTTTCAAATTATCCTAGATACTTTATTGAATCGTTAATTTTTATTGTTTTAGCTGTTTTTATGATTATTTTTTCAGGTTATAAAAAAGAGGTGTTTATTGATTTTCTTCCAGAGTTGGGATCTATAATTCTTCTTACTCAAAAATTACTACCTTCAATACAAAATGTATTTAAGTCATTTGTGTCAATCGGAACATCTTCTCAGTCTGTTTATGATGTAAAAATATATTTTGAACTTGATAGTAAGAAAAGTGTTGATACTAATGCTGATTTTAGTGATGTGAAAGAGATAAAAATAGCAAGTCTAAAATTCCATTATCCGAAAAATATCAATACTCAAATTATCATTAATAATCTAACGTTAAAGTCTGGAGAGTGGGTTGGTGTTATTGGTGCATCTGGATCGGGAAAGAGTACATTTTTAGATGTTATTTCAGGCCTTATCTTTGTACAAAAATCAAAAATATATTTTGATAAAACATTGATTGAAAGTTGCAATGTAAACTCTGTTAAAGATGTTTTTGTTTTTATCCCTCAATCTTCACATATTTTTAATGCTTCTATATCGTTTAACATTTCACTGTCTGTAGCGGATATTGATTATAAAAAAATGGATAAAATAATAAAAATTGCTTGCCTTGAGGAATACGTAAATTCTCTTAAAAATAAATTGGATTCAAAGGTCGGAGAGGATGGGTCTTCATTATCTGGAGGGTTAAAACAAAGGATAGGTATAGCTAGAGCTTTATATCGTGGCGGTAAAGTTATGTTGATGGATGAGGCATCATCCGCTTTAGATGAAAAAACAAAAAATAAAATTTTTAACAAAATAAAGGATGAGTACCATGACCTTTTAGTAATAATGGTTTCTCATGATTTAGGTTTAATAAATAATTATACAGATAAAGTTATAAAAATTTCAAATGGTCATCTATCATTTTTTAAATAAATAAATAAGGTAAAATTTTTGCATGGAAAAAATATATACAACTGACAGCAAGGTTATTCATTTATCTAGCAATCGAGATATTAATCAAAAACTTGGCGATATTATTGGTAAAAAGTTTGTGGATTATAGGAAAAAGTGGGATTTAGTCCATGAAAAATTTCTTGAAACTGACTTCCCTCTCTTTCTTCAAATTCACCCAAATCAAAGTTGTAATTACTCATGCCCGCATTGCTTACTTGGAAATGACTCTGTTAAAAAAGAGTATAAAGAAAAAAGTTTGAGTTCACAACTTTTTATGAGAATTGTTGACGAGGGGTATGAGCACAAGTGCCCTTCTATTTCTATTCAGGGCTGGAATGAGCCACTTTATATGAAAAAGATATTTGACTATATTGATTATGCCAACAAAAAAGATTTTATTGATATTATGCTGAATTCAAATGGAAGTCTTCTCGATGAAGAAAAGATTAAACGGATCCTTAATTCTGGATTAACAAGAATAAGATTTAGTATGGATGCTGCCACCGAGGAGACATACAGAAAGGTGCGGTTAGAAGAGGGATTTGACAATATCAAGAAAAATATATCTTCTCTTATGGATGCAAGAGAAAAAGGGGGGTACAAACTTCCTCTTGTTGGGGTGAGTTTTTGTGAAATTTCTACAAATACTCATGAAAA
>Ga0257119_1002623_pt1 | contig 10520 bp, 9 predicted proteins | sample SI112_200mmetaG_FD_190179 | JGI IMG/M metagenome (GOLD analysis project Ga0257119, IMG submission 190179) | Marine microbial communities from Saanich Inlet, British Columbia, Canada - SI112_200m | ecosystem: Environmental > Aquatic > Marine > Inlet | place: Canada: British Columbia | collected... | reverse complement strand
CATGCCCAAGATCGTTTAAGGCATTTGTTACAGCTATATCAATATCTTCGGGTACAACAGCATTTATTATTAATTGTTCAATTTGCTTTGCCGTTTGTTCCAAAGATGTGGACGTGTTGATATCAAGATCAGATAAGAGTTTATTAATAGATTTTTGTAAATTATTGGTTTCCAGAAAATAATGAAAAGCATTGGTTGTGATAACAAATCCAATGGGTATTGGCAGGGCAAGTTCCTGTGTCAGATGGAATAAGGAGAATGCTTTTTTACCTGTAATGGTTTCATTAAAAGATTCATCAGTGTCAAACCCGATGGTAAATGGTGGTGAAAAATCAAACGCCGGCGGAGCAAGCATGAACCGGTTATAAAAATCAAATTTTTTAAAATAATCTTTTAAGCTCCAATTGCTTGATGGACACATTTTTAAAAGCTCATCAACCATTTTTGAAACAGAGTGCCCAAGGTGTTCATATGTTGTGACAACGGCCTGAAAATCATGTTTTTTTTGACTATAATACATGTCTTCCAGGGTTGCCATATACTCATGTGCAGCCTTGTCATGTTCCAGCAATGCTTTAAAGGATTCATATTTTTCCCTTAAAACGGTTCCCGGAGAAAACACCTGAAATGTCCAGTATCTGAATAAATTCTTAATCAGCATGTTCTATACCTTCTACTTTTTTATGGGCAAAAAAATGAGCCGGGTTATTTATGCAGCATTAAAATCGCATGCAAAACTTCTTTTGCAAAAATCTGCTGAAAATTTTTTGCTTGTTATCCTTAAAAGATAATATCAGGTAACTATAATAACGTGACATATTATTAAGGTCAAACTTTATTATATCTTTGTCCATGGCAAAAGCCTTGTTGGGAAAGCTCCCTATACAAAAGAAGAGAATCAAATTTTTTAATGGCTTTCATATTATGAATGCTTGAAAATTTTCATTTTTTATTAATATCATTCTTTAAAAACATTTTTCTCTTCTTTAAAGTCGCAATAAAAATATTGCGTTGCATGGTTTTTATTGCGCTTTTATCATAACTCTTTTTTTTATCCTGACCCCACATTTTTGATACCTCTAACATTGGTCCCGCTTTAAGAGCATTTTTTTTTATTTTCAAATAAGGATCATACCTGGCATGATTCTGGCTACAAGTAGGGGTTGACAGAGAATAGTAATTTTTTATTAAGGAGAGCAAATATGACAAATAGTTCTGTTTTAACTGTTTGCGGCATGTGCACGGTGCGCTGCCCAATAAAAGTGCAGGTTAAAAATGGACAGGTATCCTTTATCGAGGGTAATCCCCATGTTCCTGCAATGAAAGGGGCTGTCTGTCCCAGAGGTGCGGCCGGTACAGGTCTGCTATATGATAATGAACGGCCCCAGACACCACTGATCCGGGTAGGAGAGCGTGGAGAGGGTAAATGGCGTAAAGCATCCTGGGATGAAGCATTTGATTATGTGGCTGAACGTCTGGGACAGGTCAAAGAAGAATATGGTGCAAGGGCTATTTCCCTTTCAGACCGGGGAGGTCCTTTCAGGGATTTTCACCGGGCATTTCTGCGGGGTCTTGGAAGCCCCAATTATATTAACCACGATTCTTCCTGTGCCCGAAATGTCCAGCATGCAGCTTTGTCTCTGACGGGAAAGGGCCGCAAGGCAGTGGCTTATGATTTTAAGAACAGTAAGCATGTGGTTCTCCAGCTTAGAAATATTTTTGAGTCTGTAAATGTCCAGGAAGTCAATAATCTCATGGATGCCATGGAAAAAGGATGCAAACTCAGTGTCATTGATATTCGTTCCAACATATCTGCCTCCAAGGCCCATAATTTTATGAAGATCCGTCCTGGAACCGATTATGCATTTAACCTTGCTGTGATAAACGAGATCATCAGTAAACGATTCTTTGATAAAAAATTTGAAAACCAATATATTGAAGGATTCAAAGAACTGGAACAATTTGTGGAAGTCTATACGCCTGAATGGTCTGAAAAAGAAACGGGTATACCCGCAGACCAATTACGCAATTTTGTCAAGCAATTGGCAGAGGCCGCACCGTCTGTGATCTGGCATCCGGGATGGATGGTAGCAAGATATACTGACTCTTTTTATGTTTGCCGCACGATTTATATCATCAATGCCCTGATGGGATCCTATGGTGTAAAAGGTGGACTTCCTTTTGTGAGCAAACCCGGTGATGTTGGCCGCAAAGGCTTGAAAAAATTTATGGATCTTTATCCAAAACCCGAAGAAAAACGAGCAGACGGCGTTGGCTGGAAATACAAGCATTTTCAGGAAGGCCCGGGCCTGGCCCATCTGCTTTTTGAAGCAATGGAAAAAGAAGATCCTTATCCTGTAAAAGCCTACATTGCGTTCCGGCACGACCCTCTTATGGGGTTTCCTGAACCGGAACGACTAAAAAAAATGTGGGAAAACCTTGATCTTCTGGTTTCCGTAACCTTTAGCTGGTCTGATACTGCATGGCATTCAGATGTGGTCCTACCCATGTCAACATATCTTGAAAGAGAAAGTGTTATTGCCACGAAAAATGCTTTGAAACCGCAATTTTTCATGCGTAAAAGGACTGTGGAACCCTGTTATGATACCAAAGCCGACTGGGAGATTTTTTCCGGGCTTGCCAAACGCATGGGTCTTCCTGAACTGGTCTTTGAAACTGCTGAAGATCTCTGGAATTTTCAACTGGAAGGAACGGGTGTGAAAATTGAACACTTTGACGCAAAGGGAATGGTTTCACTGGCTGACAAACCCGTATATCTTAACTTTGACGACTACAAGTTTAAAACGCCCAGCGGCAAAATTGATATCATTTCGGAAAAATTTGAAGACAGCGGCATTGCTTCACTTAAACCCTATGAATCTCCTAATAAACCCAAAAAACAAGGAGATTTCCGACTTACTTTCGGCAGGTGTGCTCTGCATACCCAGGGACACACGGTAAATAATCCCATGCTGTCGGATCAGATGTCTGAAAATGTACTCTGGATACATACGGATGAGGCCCAAAAACTGGGAATTTCAGATGGTGAAGTCGTTAATGTCACCCAGAATGATTATACGGAAACCATTAAAGCCAAAGTAACTGATTTGATTCATCCTGAGGCTGTTTTTGTTATCCATGGTTTTGGCCATCGACTGGAGGTTGAAAGTATTGCTTTTGGTAAGGGCCTGGCAGATAACAAATTCATGGCAGGCGGTATGGACATATGGGACAAGGCAGGCGGCGGGATTGCCTATCAGGAACATTTTGTAACCGTATCCAAAGCTTAGGCTTAAAAAATAAAAAAGCCCTTTTTCAAAATCGAAAAAGGGCTTTTTTTATTCTTAGTGTATAGCCGAAAACCTGAATTTTTTTAATAATAGACGGGTGGGCACTCCTTATCCACTCTTTCCAAAAGGACAAACCGGAAATCTACAGGGGTCGCAGTTAAGACACAGGCCTCCGTGGCACAATTTTGCAAGATCCCTTTGTACGGGTTTTTCTCCGGCCATAAGTCTGGGTAGTATCAGATCAAAAATTGTTGTTTTATGGTATAGACCACAGGCAGGAAGCCCCATTATGGCAGTATTTTTATGATAGCCTAAAAGGAACATCGCACCGGGTAAAACGGCTGCCGAATAAAAAGTCTCTTCAAATCCTGAATCTTCTATCCCGGCCTTTGTCACATCGTCCGGGTCAACGGACATGCCCCCCGTTGTGATGATAATGTCCGTGTCTTTTTCCAGATAGGTTTTTATCTGCTTACTGATCATTTCATGGTCATCGGGCAGGATAACGACTTCTTCCAGTGTTGCGCCCAAGGCGGTTGTCTTTTTTTCAACAATCGCCTGAAACTTATCTTTGATAAGCCCCTTATACACCTCATTACCGGTAATGATCAGTCTTACTTTTGCCGGATTGAACAGTTTAACTGAAAATATCGGATAATGCTGCCGCGCAAATTTCACAGCTGTTTCAAGATCATTTTTCTGGATAACCAGGGGGATTGCCCTTGTTGCGGCAAGGCTGTTATTTTTTTCTACAGGACTGTTATTATGGATAGAAGCGCACATAACGTCCTGGATCATATTAAATTCAGTAAGGGCTTCAAAATCCACTTTAAAAAGGCCGGGGTATTCTGCTCTCAATTCCAGTTTTCCTTCCCTGGGAGCACCGGAAAATGTCACACCCGGCCCTGAGAGTACGGATGCAAGTTCCATCACGGCATCATCTTCATGGACTTGATCGTCTTTTAAATCCAGGACATAAAGATTATTTTTGCCCATGCGCATTAAACGGCATAAATCACCAGAGGTCACTTTGTGGCCTTTTTTAAATGCCGGGCCCTTAAATTCCCCTGGTATGACCTGGGTCATATCATGAGCCAGAGTGCAGCCGACTGCCTGATCAATGGGTATGGTTTTAAAAGGTATAACTTTTGTGCTCTCACACATTTTAATTTCCTTTTTTTTAAGGACCGAAAATTTTATAACTTGAACGAAATTGCTTGTCTTTTGGCCCATCTACTTTGTTGCATCAAAGGCCGAATACGTATAGTATGCAACCTTTAATGCGCCTTGTATATGGGCCACCAGATTTTAAAGATTGGCCTGCGCTATTTCTGCTCAACTTATTTCATTTGCGGTCCTATTGATTGATAATAAGTTCCCAATGCACAGGGTCTGCAAAGGATTTCATTATTTTTCATGACTTCTCTTTTGTCCCTGACAACCTGGCCACATTTTGCGCACACTGATTTAAATCTTGTGGGACCCGGCATGTCGCATGCTAGAACATCGATTATCACTTCTTCAATGGTAAAAAGATCGTCAAGATCCATTCTTTTATATGCTTCAAGTTGCTGCTGGGCGCTGTCTGTAATTTCTGGGGCATATTTTGGGGCAAGATCCCTTGACTCTTCTGTGGAACAAATCCTAAAAGCAATACCTGTCTCAAGGTTTACAAAGGAAGCGGCCATAATGCCGTTGTCCACAAACCTTAAAGAACGTCTTCCAAGCCTGACACCGGTTACAAAGGAAATCGCATCAGTGGCACATCTGTCCATTTCCACATAAACGATGAGTTTTTTTATCTGGGGCATATCTCTCGGATTATCCAACCCGATGAGGCGGCACCCTTCCATTGCCATGCGTACCCCCACCACTTGTCCGGGACAAAGATGTCCATGAGCAACCGCAGATCCTTTTAACAAAATTTCAAAGTCTTCCATTTATTTTCTCGTTTATGCGATAAAATTTGAACTTTCAATTTGAACTTTCAATTTGAGCATTCAATTTGAGCATTCACTGATTATTGACCTTATGTTAAATTTAACATAAGGTCAATAAAAAAATTAGCGGCAATAAACCCTAACGTTGCAATGTTAGGGTAACTATGAATTTTAAAAACGTGTACACAATAATTAAAACCCTGTATAAACAGATTGTATAAACAATATAAAAAATTTGAGTCTCTACAAATAAAATCTTAAAAAGGAACTTAATGAAGCTTAAATCCAACCAATTGCTTCTTAATAATGATGGAGACATCATCATGGGTACTGGGAGAATGACAATCCTTGAATCTATTGATTCAACAGGTTCCATTAACAAGACCTCAAAACTGCTGAATATGTCCTATAAAACAGTTTGGAGTAAGATCAAATCCACGGAAAAAAATTTTGGAAAACCGATTGTTCTTGCCGATAAAAAAAAAGGTACAAAACTGACGAAAGACGGCAGAAATCTCCTTGAAAAATACAGACAACTCAAGCAGGCTTGTATTGAGGCGGATGACATCATTTTTGAAAATATTTTTTCAGACCGGACTTAAGGACTCACTCAAAAATAACTTTACATTTTTGAGTGAGCCCTAAAAAGTTTCTGCTTGAGATTGTTAAGAACAGGACTTCTCACGAATAAAAATACAGTAAAAAAGATAAAGTAAAAAAGATGCAGTAAAAATAATGCGCCGCAATATATTTATTGCACTCTAATTTTTTTACATTATACACAGTAGATAATACATAATAGCCCCTTTTATTAGGCTTTTTAATAAACAATTGAATATTATCCAAGTTGATATTAATTGCGGTTTTTTTCAGAGTTGTTTTCCCTTTCACCTGCTCTTCATTACTTTTTATTGCTTAAATCAAACATAATTTCAAATAGTTATCTAAAACATGTGTGTATTTTCATAATGGAACATCAGATTGGCATGTTTATCGCTATGTAATCATGTGAACCATTGCAGGATAAATGGTTTAAAGGAAAAATAAGAAATAAAATAATACGTGTTTGATAACAAAAAAATCTTTAACCAGATTCCATTTCGGAGGCTTTGAATGAGTAAATTTTATCTTTTCCAGGACACTAAAAAATGTATCGGATGTCATACCTGTGAAATCCAGTGCAAGTCCAATAAGAATCTTCCCGTGGGGCCGAAACCCTGTCAGGTTATTCAGGTGGGTCCAAAATTAATCGGTGGTCTACCAAAAACATCATTTGTTTTCATGCCTTGTTTTCATTGTGAAAACCCTTGGTGTGTGTCTGCCTGTCCCACTGGAGCCATGCAGAAAAGAGCCCATGACGGGATCGTGTTCGTGGACAAAGACCTGTGCGTGGGTTGTAAAACTTGTGTTTCTGCCTGTCCATGGGGTGCTCCACAGTGGAACTCGGATACGGGCAAAGTTGAAAAATGTGACTATTGCAAAGATAGGGTTGATGAAGGACTTGAACCTGCCTGCGTAACAACATGCACCACTGGCTGCCTGAATTTCGGCAAGGTGGAAGAAATGACACAGATTCGACGTGAGCGGCATGCTACAGCCGTGGCATCCTATGAAACGGCAGCTTTTAGTTGAGTAAGGAGTAAAGATGGTAGAGAAAACCTGTCCAGTTCGAAAAACCGGTATCTATCTTGCTGAGCAGATTAGTTCCGGATATTTAACAGACCCCAGGGGAAGGAGAATCTCTGAACAGATTTTAATGTTGACAGAAGAGATTTCCGAAGGGGCTGCAGGTAATGAACACCTTTCTGCCATTGATTCTCTCATTGACGAATATTTTTATGCAAACAGCCCTGAGCAAAACCAAAAAACAGGTAAAGCCCTGAAAAATATTATAGATGACCACAGAGAAGTCTTTCAAAGTCATATTGAAACCAGGAACTGCCCCTCCCATGATTGCGAGCAATTGACACCTTCTCCCTGCCAGATGGCATGCCCGGCAGGGATTGATATCCCGACTTACCTGAGCCTTATAGCCGAAGGCAAGGATGCACAGGCAATAGAAGTTATGCGCCGGGATAATCCATTACCCTGGGTTTGCGGACTTATCTGCACAAGGCCCTGTGAAATGATGTGTGTCCGTGCCCGTATTGACACACCCATCTCCATAAAATTTTTAAAAGCATTTGCAGCAGAAAGAGCCATGTCCAACAGGGAATATAAAAACCCTGAAAAAAAGGAATTTAACGGCAAAAAAATCTGCATTGTAGGTGCCGGGCCGGGAGGGCTTACCGCTGCCTATTATCTTGCCCTTATGGGATATAAAGTAAGAATTCTTGAAGCGCTTCCCATACCCGGCGGAATGCTCATGGTGGGAATTCCCAGATACCGGCTTCCAAGGGAAGTAATAGATAGGGAAGTGTCCATGATTGAGGACCTTGGGGTGGAGATTTCCTACAATACTCGTTTTGGTGTGGATGTCACTTTTGAAGAATTAAAAAAACAAGGGTTTGATGCGTTTTTCATTGCAGTTGGAGCCCATAAATCATGGCCATTGGACATTAAAGGGGAAAAAGAGTTTCCCCATGTTTTTGATTCCATTACTTTTTTAAGGGATGTGGCCCTGGGAGATCACCATGCACCGGGCAAACGTGTGGTTGTCGTTGGCGGGGGAAATGTTGCCATAGATGCTGCAAGAACAAGCCTGAGACTTGGTGCGGATAAGGTCATCATTGCCTACAGGCGATCCAGGAACCAGATGCCCGCCGATATTGAAGAAGTTGAACAGGCTGAAGAAGAAGGGATAGAATTCTCATTTTTAACCATTCCCAAAGAAATCATAGGGAAAGGAAAGTCTATATCAGGACTTTCCTGTATTAAAGCCGAGCTGATAAAAAAAGAAGGATCTGACAGGCTGGCTCCTGTACCCATTTCAGGCCAGGATTTCATTATTGAGGCAGATGCAGTGATCAGTGCTATTGGTCAATATGTTGATGACCAGGGGCTGGAAGCTTTTGACCTGATGGGCTGGAGTCGAAGAGGGACCATTGAGGTTAACCACGCCAGTATGGAGACAAGCATGCCGGGTGTGTTTGCAGCAGGAGATGCAGTATCAGGACCTGCCACAGTGGTTGAAGCCATTGGAGGTGGTAAAAGGGCAGCAGATGCCATTGATCGTTACCTGAATCATATCCCCCAGCCAAGGATGCCTAAAATTCCTGTCAGACATACAATAAATACACCCATTGAAATTTCCGCCAGCCGGAAAATGACACTTAAACACCCGGAAATGCTAATGCTGAATATGGATCGGCGGAGAACAACCTTTCAGCAGGTGGAATTGGGTTATGATGAACAAAGCATCCGCCAGGAAGCAGCCAGGTGCCTGCGGTGTGATATCTGTCGAAGATGTTCTAAATGTGTGGATATCTGCCGGGATAAGATGGGAATTGATGCCTTGCAGTTCGGATACATGAATTTTGATGATCCCACTGAAACAGATTTCAGGACAACAAGTGAAAAATGTATTACCTGTGGTGCTTGTGCGGCAAATTGTGAAAACAAAGCTATTGTCATTGAAGAAGAGGATGGTCAAAGGATGCTGAAGCTTTGCGGTACAATATTGAATAAGCAGGCCATTCAATATTGTGAAGAATGCAATGCCATCCTGCCATCTGTAGAATATCTGCAGTTTATTTCTCAAAAAACTGAAAATCTTACAAAAGTGGCTGAACAAAGACTCCTGTGCAATAATTGTCAGCGTAAATTAAGTGCAAAGATTAATGTTGAAACAAGACCTGTTAAACCAATACCGATTAAACCAACACCAGTTAAACAGGGTTAAATAAAAAGGAAATCATCATGCAATTCCAGAGAGGGAATAAAATCGAGGTGTATAGAAAGTCTGAGGATGAAGCCTGGGAACCTTATATGGATGATTTTATAGGGCTTCATGGGTTTGTAACAGATCCAGATACCACCATCAATGATCCGGATGCATTAATTGAGGTCAGTCTGGAAGCTAAAGGCACCCATAGACTGCCCCAGGATTGTTTAAGGCTCGTTGGTCAACCGTAACATTGGTCAACCCTAACATAGGAATGAAGATTTCATGAAGGTAAAAGATCTTTTGGAAGATTATAGCGGGTCTTTTCATACCATAAAACAGGACCAGACCGTAGAACATGCTCTGAAACTGATGTCAGGCTATAATGTTTCTGCTCTATTGGTAATGACCGACAAAATATACAAAGGTATTTTCACTGAACGGGATCTTGTGCGATGTCATATTCTTTTTTCCGGTAAAGATATTATAGAAATCCCGGTCAAGGACGTGATGACCACCAAACTCATAGTAGCTGACCCAGACGATACAATTGAAGATGCAATGGGAATGATGATTAAAGCAAAAATTCGACACTTGCCCGTAATTTCAGATGAACAAATCAATGGGATGCTTTGTCTGGAAGATCTTGTCAAAAAGCATGTCCGTGTTTTGACCAAGGAGCTTCATTATCTCAAAAACTATATCTCAGACCTTCAGGATGCAGCCCATGATTGATATCACAATAGATAATAAGAAAATTAGCGCAAAAGAAAACCAGACAGTCCTTCAGGTGGCAAAGGAAAACGGAATAAAAATTCCTCATTTATGTTTTCACCCGGCACTGAAGCCGTCCGGTTCATGCAAACTTTGCGGTGTTGAAGTGGCATCTCCCACAGGCAAACAGGTGGTAATGCTCTCATGCATTATTAAGGTCAAAGAAAATTTAGTAATAAGGACCGATTCAAAGTTAGTGAAAACTAATCGTGCAAAAGCGTTTAACAAGCTTTTGCAAATGGCACCTGACTCGTCCAGGATCAGGAGTCTTGCAAAACAATTTGATATTGTTACAACCCCGCCGCCAAACGGTTGTATAAGGTGCCGCCTTTGTATCCGGGTCTGCAGTGAAATCGTAAAAGCCAAAGCCCTGAAAATGGTGAAGACTGAAAATGGAAAAATGGTGGTTCCTGAGGCGGGTTGTTGCATCGGGTGCGGAACCTGTGCCAACCTTTGTCCGACCAATATTATAAAGGTGATTGATCATGACAGTGTCAGGACTATTTCCATAAAAGAAGAGATCATAGGTCAACTGCTTTTGGAAAGATGTGAGTGCTGCGGAAAAATGTATGCAACGGAAAGCTTTCTCAGACATGTGGGAGAAAGCACCCTTACCCATCCTGATACCAAGGATCATCATAAGTTGTGTACCTCCTGTATAAAGCTCATGTCAAACAGGACCATAACTGAAAG
>Ga0257119_1002617_pt1 | contig 10547 bp, 13 predicted proteins | sample SI112_200mmetaG_FD_190179 | JGI IMG/M metagenome (GOLD analysis project Ga0257119, IMG submission 190179) | Marine microbial communities from Saanich Inlet, British Columbia, Canada - SI112_200m | ecosystem: Environmental > Aquatic > Marine > Inlet | place: Canada: British Columbia | collected... | reverse complement strand
TAATTTAAAAACTAATAAAAAGGAAAGAAAAATGGAAAAAAATGATAACACACCAAGCATCGATGCAGCAACAGTTGCACGCGATGCAGTAGCGGCGGATCGCGCACGCTCACAAGAGATTGATGCAATCGTTGCAAAGCACCCTGAACTTAAAGAAGTTGGTGCGCAATTTAAAGGCAATGATCGTTCTATGGATGAATTCCGTGGCGTAGCATTGGATTCAATCACTAAAAATCAACCTAAAACAGCGGCGATTGAAGATACTAAAATCGGCATGAGCGACAAAGAAGCAGACAGCTTCTCAATCGTACGTGCGGTGAATGCTTTGGTTACTGGCAATTGGAACGATGCAGGCTTTGAACGTGAAGCTTCTGATTCTATGGCTGGTAAATTAGGCAAACGCGCACAAGGTTTTTACATTCCAACTGACGTATTAATGCGTGATTTGAACGTAACAACTTCAACAGCAGGTGGCCACACGGTTTCTACTGATTTATTATCAGGTTCGTTCATCGATATGCTTCGTAACAAGATGAGCGTTGTTGGTTTGGGCGCGACAATGATGAATGATTTGGTTGGCAACATTGCTATTCCACGTCAAACTGGCGGTGCAACTTCTTACTGGGTAGCTGAAAGTGGCGCGGTAACAGAATCACAGCCAGCGTTCGATCAGGTAACTTTATCACCATCAACTGTGGGTGCATTCTCTGACGTTTCACGCCGTTTATTACTTCAATCATCTATGGATGTTGAAGCATTTATCCGTAGCGAGTTGGCAACAACTTTAGCACTTGAAATTGACCGCGCAGCGATCAATGGTTCGGGTTCATCTAATCAACCGACTGGTATTTTAAATGTATCAGGCATCGGCGCAGTAGCAGGTGGCACGAATGGTGCAGCACCGGATTGGGCAGACATTGTTGATCTTGAATCAGCAGTATCGGTTGACAACGCAGACATGGGCGCATTGGGTTACTTAACTAATGCTTCTGTTCGTGGTAAGTTGTTACAAACTGAGAAAGCATCATCAACTGGTCAGTACGTTTGGGGCGAGGGTAACACGCTACGTGGTTACAACGCAGCCGTATCAAACCAAGTACCGTCAAACCTTACTAAAGGCTCAGGCACTGGTTTATCAGCAATCTTATTCGGTAATTGGAATGATCTAATTATTGGTACTTGGGGTGGCATCGATATTAATATCGATACCTCAACAGGTTCTGCATCAGGCACGGTTCGTGTGGTTGCATTACAAGACGTTGATATTGCGGTTAGACATGCAGAAAGCTTTGCAGCAATGCAGGACGCAATAACTTAATATTAAGTTGTTGTTAAGTGCTGGGGTTATGCCTCAGCACTCTTTTAAAGGACAAAATTATGAAAATACAATTATTAACATCAGTCGGCATTAAAGGCAAAGACATCGCTAAAGGCGAGGTCGTAGATGTGGATGCAAATTTAGCAGCCAAACTAATTCTTAGCAATAAGGCACAAGCCTCAAAAGCTAAAAAAAAATCAAAGAAATAATTAATTATGTTTACCGAGGATTTGTCAGAATTTTTAGATGCAACTGAGATGGCAGACAATGCCACCATCGGTGCATCCACTGTGGCTGGAATCTTCGATAACCAATTTGTAGAAGTACACGGCATCGAGGGTGTAAGACCGGTATTTGTTTGTGATGAATCAGACGTAAGCACAATTGATCACGGTGATTCTTTGAGTGTTAAATCTACTTCTTATGAAGTTATTGGCATTCAACCGGACGGCACAGGCTTGACTTCATTAATACTTGAGGCGCAATAATGGCTCATGTAAGGCAATTAATACGCGACAAAATGAAAACCCTTTTAACGGGTTTATCAACAACGGGATCGAGCGTTTATATCAGCCGAGTTTACAATCATAAGACATTGCCAGCATTGGCTATTTATACGCACGATGAACAATCAAGCGATGATTTGGACAACGTAACTTTTGGCTCAACCAATCAACATCGTTTGCTAAATATTGTGGTTGAAGCAAGGGCAAAAGCCACAGCGAATGTGGACAAAACTTTAGACACGATTTCAGCAGAAGTTGAAACGGCACTTTTTGCATCGGGTGATACCACATTAGATGGCAAGTGTAAGTATTTTGAATTTAATGGATTAGAGATTGAGTTATCCGGTGAGCAAGAGCAACCCGTTGGCTTAATGACTATGCGGTTCTCTGCCCTATACAGGGTAGATAAAACAGATGTAACAACCTTAATCAGCTAGGAGTAAATAAAAATGGCAACAGTAACAGGATACAGCGGATCACTTAGAGATTCGTCAGGTAATAAAATTGGTGAACTTACTGCGTTCACTTTAAACATTACCCAAAACAATGAGCAGTTTAATTCATTCGGCAACGCTTGGACATCAACAACAGCAACCACTAAAGGTTGGTCAGTTGATGGTTCGGGCAATTACGATCCGGACGATACTTATCAGACTGCGGTGGTGGATGAAGTATTAACCGGCGACGCTTCTTATGCTATTGCATTAAGAGCAGAGGGCGACACTACTGGTGATGATGAATTTACCGGCACTATTAAATTGAGCGAAGTGTCAATTGAAGCCAGTGCAGATGGCCTAATCGCTTTTAGTTTTTCAGGCGCAGGCGATGGTACTTTAACTAAAGGTACTGTTTCGTAATGGCATTTAAAGCGATTGATCGTAATGAAGTTATTGAGGCAGTTTCAGTGGATGATCCTGCCATCGATCAAAACAATTCTGATATTGAAGCTTATAAGGACTCACACGACATAAAGCATTTAAGTTTTATTGAGGGTGAGCAACCAACGGTGTTTCACATAGGCACGATTTCTTTTATGAAGTTTGCAGAAATAAAAGATAAGCACATTAGTTTTGATTTGGGCGGTGATGGTCAAGAAATTAAAACCAATTTATTTGGTTTAACGGCCGATGCGCTACGATATTCGCTTAAAAAAGCCGACAATTTACCTTTTAAGATTAAGATTGAACGCAATCGATTGTCAGACACCACGATGGATAAATTAGCCCGTTTGGGCATTGTGGAAGAATTGGGCAATGTTGCACTTAATGTAAATGGTTTTGGTGACGAAGAAGAAAAAAAATAGTAGGCGCAATCATACAACAGCAAGTCAATTATGACTGCGCCAGTTGTTCGGATCATGACAAAGAAGTTAGAGGGTGTAGTTTAAAGGCATCCACCATTGTCATGGCACATGGAGTGAAAGGATATGCCACACGCTGTCCGGTGATTGATGCTTGGGAAATAAACGATTATTTTCGCATTCATAAATACTGGCAACAAGGCCATTATCCAAACCCCGGCACATGGGCGCAGCAACCCAATAAGTTGGTATTAATAATAGAGGCAATAGATGGCTACACAACGAATGCAAATACTGATCTCGGCACGAGATAAAGCAGGAAAAGTAATTCATGGCATCCGCCGAAAACTTAAAAAGTTAGGGAATACGGCAAAAAAAGTCGGCCGTAGTATTACCGGTGCTTTTGCTAAAGTGGGTAAATCATTATTTAGTTTTAAATCTGCCTTAATTGGTGTGGCTGGTATTGCTGGTATTGGGTACTTGATTAAACGATCACTCGATGCTACTGATGAAATGGCTAAAATGAGCCGTGCGATTGGTGTTAGTGTTGAAAACTTACAACGCCTTAGACACGCCGCTTCTTTAGGTGGTCTTGAGGCTACACAATTAGACAAGGCCGTGCAAAAACTTGCTGTTAATATGGCTGATGCCGCTAAAGGCACTGGTGAAGCTAAAGATATTTTTGAAAAATACGGTATTAGTGTTACTCGTGCTGATGGATCTCTTAGATCAGTTATCGATGTTATGGCTGATGTTTCTGATGCCACAGTAGGGATAAGTAATAAAACAGCACGCGCAGAATTGGCTTATCGTTTATTTGGTGCGCGTGGTGGCAAGATGATTAACGTCTTAAAAGGCGGATCAAGAGCATTACGTGAATCTATGAAAGAAGCCGACAAATTAGGTTTTGTCATGGGTAAAAAAACCGTTGAAGGTGTAGAAAGGGCCAATGATGCGTTCACCAGAATGAAATCTGCGATGAATGGTGTATGGGCAAAACTTAGTGCATCACTCGCACCAGCTTTAGAAAAGTTTGCTACATGGTGGGCTAAGTTTACAGGTTCGTTTTCACAAACAATCCAGCCTTTGTTTGTATGGCTTCAAGCGACTCTTGAAAATCTTGGTGTAGAATTTGGAACAGCAGAAGATGCTGGAAAAAAATGGGGAAATACGATTGGGTATCATACCGTTGAAATTATAAAAGGTATTATCAACTTCTTTACAGAAGTTAAAAAGGGAGAAACAGATTTTGAGAGATTTAAAACAACCGGCTCAAACGCGCTTACCACTATAAGTGATGCAGCAGGATTATTATTAAGAACATTTAGATGGATATTGAACGTGGTGCGGGATATATCAAGAGCTTGGGATAAGCTTGGCTCTATTGGAAGGGATTTTGGTATTAAGGTTGCAAATAATGTGTCTAAAGGAGAAAACATCGTTAGCGCTACTGGGCGTGCGATTGGAAGCACCTTGGCTGACCAGCCAGCAGACGGCTCATTGTTGGGAACAAATACAACCAACGTAACAAACATTTACACACAGAACTCCAGACATGGAGTTGATAATGCTATTAATAGTAGAGGCAATATGACTTTGCAGGTTGGTCGTAAATGGGTGAATGGGGTAATGCAATGAGATTTGATTACCCAACAGTAGTATCAGCAACCACATCATTAGTATTTAATAATAATCCTGAGTCACCTTATGAGCGTGAAGTTATCAAGCATAATTCAAGCGTTCAGATGGAAGATGGCTCAATGTTTATCTATTCAAGAAGCGTTACTAATTATCGATATTCTATAAGTGTAGTATTAACCAGTGAAAGTGAGCGAGATGCTTTGGAATCGTTTTATGATTCAACGGTTAATGGTGCTGAAAAGACGTTTGAATATACTGATCCTTATGGTGATGTTTACACAGTTAGATTTGATGAAAGTATGCGTATTAGCGAGATATTTAAAGACCGTTTATATCGTGCTACATTTACCTTGTTACAAACAGCATAATGAGAATATTTAGTTCAGGTTTTCAATCTAAATTAGATTCAACATCCTTTAATCCAATTGTTTTTATTGAATATGAATTAAAGGAATATATCTCTGGCAGTGAGCCAGATACAGGTAGTTTAATCACCACAACTTATAGATGGTCTGAGCGTGAGATAACATACGGTGGCAACACTTATGATGCAAGATTAATAGCATCAACGCCATTAACTCAAACGCTTGATGATTCAAAGCAAGTATTCGGTGAAATGTCATTACAAGTTGCTAACAAACTTGAGCAATTAGTATCAATTATTCAGGCTGGAATGAAGTGTACGGTTTACCTTGGTTTTGAAGATTCAATTGGTGCTGGAACTGTTACTGATGCTGAGGTTATGTTTATTGGTACGGTTGAGGGTGCTATTGAGTACACAGAAGATTCTGTATCGTTCAACTTACAAGACTACGCATACAGCTACGATAGACAGATACCCAACACAATAACTGACTCAAACTTCCCAGCGTCTGGACGTGAAGATGTGGGTATGCCTTTACCGATTATTAATGGTAGAGTTAAAGACCATGTGTGTCGTTCAGTTACTGGACATTTCACCACGTTTTTAGCTAAAGGTATATCACCAGATTGGTCATATAATTGGATTATGTACCAAGATCATCCGAACGGTAAATTTAACCAGACAACCGACCAGTTATCATCTTCAACTGCTGGCGGTAATTGGTTCGCTTATGAATATGATACGACATTAGGTTTAAATGCCACTTGTGAAACTGCTGGAACTGGATTAGTTGTATCACCAGTTAAAGGTAGTGCGATTGATCGTGTATTTAGAACTAACACATTAGCGTGGGATTTACCATTTAAACCGCTTCATTACTCTGAGATAATTGTTAATGTATCAAGCTGGACTGCTGGTTATTTCTATGTTGATGGTAGTTTTGTAAACCACAACAACCCAAAAGATTCATGGGGATATACTGATTTTGAGGGTACTAAAGTTCGTTATGCTTTAGAGGATAACTATGCACATTATTTCACATTAAAGACTAATGATGCGCCAATACATTCTTTAGATATTGTTGTTTCGCCAGACTTTGATGGAACGGTTGAATTATATAGGGTTGCTGAATGGCAACAAGATGCCACAGACGACTATATTTATGTAGCAGATGATATATCACATTGGTATCGTGGAAACGTCACTACAAACCAAACTACGAACGCCACAGAGGTAGATTTACCTATTATTATTGAGCATACAGTTAATGATGATGATGAAACGTATTTTGAAGGATATGATAAAGGCTCAAGGATTAAGGCTTCATTCAACGTAAAAAGCATTGAACACATAACCTCTGGAAAATCAGTTGTAGTAAACATTCTTAGTGGCTATAACACTACGTTAATTCATAGTTTAAATACAATTGAGGGTAATAGTGGCTGGGCAGATGACTTTATTATTGGCGATTATATTGCTTTAGATAATGGCAAGATGGCTGACATGGATAATCAACCAACAATGGGTAGTGACGAGGGTGGTATTGGTACTATTACTGATTCTGAAATAACAAACTCATTAGCCAAGATTACAGATATTACTGGTGACATTATTACCGTTGATGCGTACTTGTTAGCAGATTCTCCTACTATCTCTGAGAATACGTACATGGTGGATTTTGCTTGCGGGTTTGAATGTACCATTACATCAGCGTTTGATGATTTTGGTATGCTTGGTTATCTGACTGGTATGAGTATTCAAGTGGCTGATACAGACGACAATGATGGCATATATACAATCACTAATGTTTCTGGTGGTGTTATTACCGTTAGTGAAATGCTTACGGCTGAATCAGTCCCAGCATCATTAACTGGTTGGATGGGTTTAACTACTATCAATGAGCCAGTAACTTATACAGTAGCAACTTATCCGCTTAACCTTTGGAAGCTACAATTAACTACGCCAATATTACACGGGTTTGATGTGGCTGATATTGTCAAGCTGGAGAATGATGCTGATGAGGTATTTGTTATTGCTGATCATCCAGTTGAAAGGATTAGTAATGTTAAGATTAATGGCGTTCCTTTTTACAATACAGAAACGTCTGAATCATTAGCCTATTTATTAAGCAGCACTAGCTATTCAAAAGATGGCAAAACAAGGTCATATCTAACAATCCCAGCCGAAGAAATAACTAACGTAGTTTCCAAAGCATTACAGATTGATGAGAGCAATAAAAAAGTGCTTGATGATAGCTATACTGATGATGATATTACCTTAGAAGATGATGGTCATTCTCATACATCTGGTGGTTCTGCTACATTTTCACATCAATGTGATATTCATTGGGGTGTAGGCTCTCACATAGCGACTAATTTTGGATACAATGTTAGTGTTATATCTGGCTCATTTAATCAAGTTGTTGGTGGTTACAATAACCCGATAAATAATCCGATTAGTTTCACTTCATCTTCACCAGATGTGCGAATTACGTTTATAGCTACTGGCTCGGCAGCAGTTCCTTGGCAATACGCCACAGCATCATTAATGCGTTCTGATAATTCTTCTGGTGAATTAGTTTACGATTATCAAAGTGGCGGATCAAGTAATTACAATATTATTTTATCTTCTAATTACCCAGCACCAACAGATGGCTCAGTAGTTGGCACATCTCCAGCAGAGGTGATTAAAATTGGCGATGCTAATTCTCGTGGTGATAATGCCGATACTGGTTACTTATATTTCAGCACACCGATATCAATCGCTCAAGCACGATCTAACCTTAGAATTACTTGTGATGTAATTGGTCAAGTAGATGGCTCTACTGGATATAAGATGCCACATCAACAGATTAAAGCATTGATTAATAAATACGCCACAAATCCAATTAATGGAACTGAGGGAAGTGCTGATATTGTTGAGTTTGTAAATGAGTCAGAAATGGTCACAGCTTTCTCTAAGGTGTATAACACGCTTAATGATTCTGATACTGCTTCCAGTGTATATCCAAAGATGCGAGAATTAGTAACTAATACGGGTGCTTATAATCCATCCCCAAACAATGATTTAGGCAATTCAATATTATCATCTTCAACTGAAACGGTGAACGGTGTTAGCCCTATTTTATACAATGAGAAATCAATACACAGCTTAGACTTTGCTTTAAATAACAGCAATCAACTGCGTGAGGTTGTTGGCGAGATGTTATTGCATTCTAATATAATTATTAATTGGCGTAACGGCATCGCTTATATGAAGTATTTAGGTGATTCTCCAAGTGCTGATGCGACATATACCAATGCCGATATTATGATGAAATCAATGTCATTATCAAGAACGCCAGTATCAGAGTTGGCAACTGATATTACAATTAACTTTGACGATAGTAATGGTGGTTTTAATCGCAATTATCACTATGTGAAACAATCGTGGAACAATGGCGTATTGACTGAAACCCAATTAGATGCTACCCGTAAATATGGCTCTTATGCAAGAGATAAGTTTTTTAATTTACCAATGATCCGCGAACACGTTGCTGCTGAGATTATGGCTAAAAGGTTTTATAAAGAATATTCAACAGCTAAATTTAATGCCGGATTTTCAACAACACTAAATAATTTAGCAGTTGAAACTGGTGATTATTTAACTGTTCCAATACCAATTCATACCGATTCAATGATGGACAAAGGATTAATAACTAAAAAGGTAGTTCAATTCGGATCAGCAATAACAAGACAGGCTGATTTAATTAATTTAGAGATCAGGGAAAACCATACAACGTCTGGCTATTATTTGAGTTTAATATTATGAGTGATTCAATAACCATTACTGATGAACTGGCATTTGTTTTAAACGATGCCAATACATTATTCCATACATTAACTGACTCATTAACTGCTGATGATTCGGCTTTATCTTCATCATTACAACCAGTATTGAGTGACACACTTTCATTTAGTTCAGTAATAGCGTTTAATAAAGAATTTAGTTTGTTTGAGAACTTCTCTATTACAGAGGACTTTCCACGTATTACAGGCTTACTGTTTGGCTTTGAAGAAATAACCGACACAATGGCATATTCTGACGTTGTAGTTGGTGAAGAAAGGGACTCAGTCTATGAAACTGGTGATTATGGTGCAAGTGATGTATTTGTCCATACTGATTTAGATAATGTGGGAGTATTTGAATAATGGAATATGATTTAACTGGTGGCAACATTCAGCACATCTACTTCCCAGTAGTACCAGAGCATAAGATTGTTAAGGCTCAAGCTACGTTAGACGCTAAAAAAGCAACCTTTAAAGTGGTCGTTAATCTCAATTATGCTGGTGAAAGTTACTTTGAAGATAGCATTATATTACAAGACAATGATTCAATTTACGCAGAGCCAGATGGCTTAGTTGTCTTGAGAGATTCAGCACAGCCAGAGGTTAATTTAGATGGGTGGAATGGTCAATATATCCATATTGCTCAATATGTTGATGGTGTTCTCTTATTATTTGTTAGTAGGGAGCCATGAAGATAATAAAGCCAAAGAAAGCAGAAAAGAAGTCAGTCGCAAAGCAACATTTAGAGGGGCAGATTGCAAGTGCCTTTCCAGTTAATGAAGAAATGCGATTGATTAACTTAGGTATTAAGGATTCAAACAATGCTGAGTATGTTGAATACAGAGCAAAGATTGATGAATTAATTGTTGAATATAAATCAAAATTTAATTAGGAAATAAAATGGTAGAAAATATGAATATTAAAGGTAAGTTAAAAATTGAGGTTATCGGTAAAGATGGCTCAATCAAGCAAACGCTAGAAACACCAAACACTATTGTTACAGCTGGAAAGAATTTAGTCGCTACTTTAGTTGGTGGAACTGGCACAGCATTTACACACATGGCAATTGGTACATCTTCAACGGCTGTTGCTGATGGAAATACCACGCTTGGTAGTGAAGTTGGTAGAGTTACATTAACCTCTAAAGCGGTGACTAATAATGTTATTGCTTATGTTGGTGACTTCCCAGCTGGTACTGGTACTGGCTCTATTGTTGAGGGTGGTATCTTGAACGCTTCAAGTGCTGGTACTATGCTTAATAGAGCGACATTCTCAGCAATCACAAAGAGTGCTTCAGATGCGTTAAAGATAACGTGGACTGTTACGTTCGGCTAATAGGGGAAGTATATGTCAACCATTGTAACTAGGTCAGGTAAGGGCGTTCCATTAACAGCAACAGACCACGATAATAATGTTAATAATTTAAATACCGATAAGGTTGAAACACTTGCGGATTTAAGTATCACTTCAACAGCCACAGAGATTAACTTACTAGATGGTGTTACAGCTACAACAGCTGAACTAAACTACGTTGACGGTGTTACTTCAAACATCCAAACACAGTTAGGTACTAAGTTACCTCTAGCAGGTG
>Ga0257119_1002604_pt1 | contig 10579 bp, 4 predicted proteins | sample SI112_200mmetaG_FD_190179 | JGI IMG/M metagenome (GOLD analysis project Ga0257119, IMG submission 190179) | Marine microbial communities from Saanich Inlet, British Columbia, Canada - SI112_200m | ecosystem: Environmental > Aquatic > Marine > Inlet | place: Canada: British Columbia | collected... | reverse complement strand
GCCAAGTAAATATTTATATAATTCACACAAACTTGCTGGTAGTTTTATCTATGAAACAGACCCTGGAGATACAATTACTTTAGGTATTAATAATGCAATTCCTGTTTCTTATGTTCCAACTAGTGGCCCTATTGTACTTAACAATCCTTCTCCTGTAACAGATTTGTTAGAATATGCTGATCAACAATATCAAATTAAGCAACAACTTGGAGATGTTGATGGAAAAAGCTTTACAACTATAATTACAAATCCTGATACTGGAGTTATAATTTATTATGATGAAAATGGTCAACCAATTGCTTATTCTATCGATGATGATGAACCTATCTTGTTTCCACCAGTTACTGAACAAACAGATGAAGAAATAAGTTATTATAATCTAGCAGAAGCATTAAAACCAGGTGTTAATGTTTATCAACAACAAGAAGCAATTGAATTAATAGAAGAAGAAGAACAAGAAACAACACAACCATTACAAGACAAACCATTGGTTGTAGTTGTTGACGGAAATGTAAATCATGGTGAACATGAAATATATTTTATTGAAAATAATAATCCTGGATATTCTCAAATTTATTTAGTTACTCCTAATTATGATGATATCAACTTACAAAATAAAGTTCCAATGGATGACCCTATAAGAAAAATGATTGGAGACGATGATGGGAAAGCTGATGCTCTTCCAGTAAAAATCGCAATCTTTGGTACTGGTAGTGGTTGTAAAAATAATATTTGCATTTATCATTTTAATAATAATGAATGCTCACAACATGGATCTTATTATAAAAACTATTGTTTAAAAAGTAATGGTTGTTATTATGGTTTTAGTATAAATATTAATGAAGAAGGTGATGGGCATAGCATAGAACCAGCATCAATGAAAGAAGATTCTTGTTCAGAATGCACATCAAATGGGTGTATGAATTAATCTAATTATTTTTAATAACCACTATTAAATAGATATAATAGTTAGTAAAATATATAAATCAATTTAATAAATATACTATTATTACTATGAAATTTAAAAAAGGGTTGATATTAATAGTATTAGTTTTAGCTATTTTAATTCCTTTTTCTTTGGCTGAACAATGTTATATTCCTAGTGCTAAGACTTGTGAAACAATTGATGAAGATTTTACTCTTGAAATGTGTGAAAATACTGTTGAAGATGGTGGTGCTGAAGGAAAAATTGCAGTTGATGAATGTGATACTGGTTGTTGTTGTGAATTTCATCAATTAGATGATAGTTATACTGCTTCTACAGGATATTTTAAAGAAACCTGTACTGAAATTTCTAATAATTTATTTTTTAAGGATATTCCATGGGTTACGTTATGTGAACAACAATGTCAAGAGCTAACTGATATTTTACAAGCAGAGGGTGGCTTACCAGCATGTATGGATAGTATTGATAATGATGAAGATGGTTTAATTGATATGGCTGATATAGATTGTTTAAGCAAAGAAGATACATCTGAACATCCTTCTGCAGAAGATACTGAATGTAGCAACACAGTTGATGAAGATGGTGATGGGTTATTAGATTATTTTGGATTATATGAAGACGGTGGTAGCTATTCTGATTATTTGGATGCTGGAATTTTACCTGATCCATGTTGTACAAAAGAGTTTGGTGTTTCTGAACTTTGTGATTTTCCTGAATGTGATGTTGGTAATAATACTGAATTATGTACTTGTGGTGGGAATGTTTGTGGTTTCCCATGGCAAATAGAGGGTAATGAAGATTATGATTATGAAAATAAAAAAGATCTAGATCCATATAGTAAATATGTAACTGGTTCATATTGTTGTAATGGTCAATGTAGTTTTACACCTTGTGGAGATTGTATAGAAGGCCAAGAAACATTTAAAAAAACAGCAGAAGGTTTAGAAACATATACTTGTGAATGTGATAGTGATGGTGTTTGCGCATATGGTGAACCTGTTATTACAAAGTTAGGGTTTCCTGAATATTGTATTGATTCTTTAGGTTTTGATGGTTATGGTATGGATGAAGACGAGGATAATAAACCAAATTGTTTAGATACTGATTGTTTTGGTGTGTCATGCAGTAATGAACCTTTAAATGTAGAAAACAAATTTCCTGGTGGTTTAGTTATTCCTCCGAAAACTTGTTCATTTGATAAAAACAAATATCCTGATTATTTTAATCCAATCACAGCTAAGGAAGAACCAATTGCATATTATGATGCTAACATAGAAACATGGGTATGTTGTTTCCCAGACTCCAATAAAAAATCAAGAGTTAAGGATTGTAATGATGATAGTGTTCCTGATACTTGTGGGGAATGTGCATGTTTAAATTCACATAAAGAAGCACAACAATTAACAGTTGATCATGTTCTTGGCAAGCAACAATTAAACATTAGTTATTTCTTTGCATGTCAACATGAAGATATTAGACTTAAACTAATGAGGTGTGATAATATTCCAGCACAATGTGGTGTTGTTAATGGTGAAGTCCAATTAGAAAATAGTAATTTATTTACAGATATTAGTGATGGGTTAACATGCGATCTTCTTGATAATGGAATTGTTCAAGAAGACCAAGAAAATTGTCTAACTGAAGATGGTTTATTACAACCTGGATTATTAACTGATTTTGTTGGGCTCTTTGATAATAATATACAAACAAAAAAACATTATACTTATATTATGAAATCAATTTATCCAGATGGCATTGTAAGTTTTTCAGATCCTATACATATAGAAACAGGAAATAATCAAATTTGTTTTGATAATACTGGACATTTTTGTATTCGAGATGAAGATTTTCATGAAGATTCTGCAAAATATAGGTATTATTGTGATGATAATAATGATTTACATGGTGGCCAAGATGCAGATGATGAATATATTTGTAATGATAATGAAGTTTGTGTTGAATATTTAACTGGTTCAAGTGGTAAAGAAACAACTTGTCAAACAAAAATGCCTTGTATATTCTGTGGTTCGCCATTTAACACATATGGTTTTATAGATAATGCAATGATTGATCTTACCACATTCCCTGATGGTTTTATGGAATTAAATAAAGAAGATTTTAATCCTGATTGTACTATCTCAGAATTATGTTATTATGATTATACAGATACAATAAAGGATGCTTATGAAGATTGTTCAAGAGTAGATAATTGTTATGATTATAGGTCAGAAGATGCATGTCAGGGTTATGCAGGCGAACAAAATAATAAATGTTTAACTCATTCATGTACATGGAATGCCACTAAGATGGATCTTATTGATGATCTTGATGATGCTTTAAGTGGATTAGATATTAATGTTGGCTATTGTCATGATCCAGATGAAAATGTTAAAAACTGTCAACTATGTAATAAATTATCAAATAATGAAGTATTTGCGTATTGCAGTATTGATATGTGTCGTGGGTTTACTACAGATGACACAGATTGTTACTTTAATTCTACAATGGAATGTGATTCTTCTAATCATTTAACCTGTACAAATTATAATCAAGGTTATCCAGGCAATTTTAATAAAATTAGAACTGATTGTTTAGGTGAATATGAACAACCACTAGTCTTAGATATAATCCATGATCAGAATGATAAACCAATTTGGGGAACAAATGCAGTAAAAGTTAAAGGAAATGATCTTCTTGGTTTTGGTGTTTGTGATTTTGATGAAAGCCAACAAAAATGTTTTAAAGATGGTAATGATGATAATAAAACAGATCCAAAAGGAAAAAAAGGATCAGATATTACTCCACCTGTAACAGAAGTTATTGCACCTGCTAATTCAGATAAGATTGAATTAAAATTTGCAATTAATGATCCTATTGTGGATGGGAGATATCATTCTGACCCTGAGGATATTAAAACATATTATTGTTTCCCTAGTGATAATCATATTCCTGAAGTTATACAAGATGGACTTATGGAAGGTAATTTACCTGGGTATTCAGATTTTGAAAGTTATAATTATGATGGCGATGGATTTTTAACTGAAAAAGAATTAGGTGAATGTTATCCTAATAACTTATACAAACCAGATGAAGACCCATTAATTCCAAATGGTAATGGTTATCACAAAGTATTTTACTATTCAATTGATGAAGCAAAGAATATTGAAGAAGTTAAATCATTTTTATTTAATGTTGATATTAAACCACCTGAAATAACTATCACTCCTTATGTTACTAATGATTTATCAGCCCCTTATGATGATACACAAATTTTATTTTCAGTTGAATTAGATGAATCAGCAAAAGAATGTTATGATATCTTTGAAGATTATGTTGGTGTTAAAGAAATTAATTATGAAGGTGGTCAATATTTCCAAGCTAAATATACAGGACTAAAAGATGCAAGTTATTTATACACTGTTGTTTGTACAGATTTCTTAGACAATACAATTAATAAATCTATTACTGTAAAAATTGATGCTGATCAGGAAATTCAATCACCTCAGCCAACAGGGGTATTAGATTATAGTCCTGTAAACTTAGAAATTATCACATTAAAACAAGGTGATTGTAGGTTTGGCCAATCATCAACATTTGCTTTACTAACTTCATTTGGCGAACCAGAACAAATTAGTACAGGTCCTAGTTTATACAAATACACTCATCAACTTTCATTAGAGGAACAAGGGTTACAGAAATATAGAGTTATGTGTCAATTTCCAGGGTTGTCTGGAGAAAGAGAAGATGAAATCCAATTTGTTCTAGACACAACTCCTCCTACAACTAGATTAACAGATCCAAAAGGTAATGATTTTAATACATCTCAATGGTATTCTGGAGAACATAGCGGAGATATGGCTTATTTACAATGTGTAGATGAACCTGAGTTTGGTTTTGGTTGTGATGAATTACAAACACACTATTGTTTACAAAAAGGATCATTGAAATGTCCAACAAGATTAGAATTCCCTGGTCAAGAAAAAGATACTAGTTATCCATTATATACTCCAGTTAATATTCCTAATATTCCTGATGAACAATGGTTATGTTATCATTCTGGAGAATTAACTGATAATAATATGGGTGGTTTAATAGAAGACAAAACTTGTGTTAAATTATTAATGGATTCTTCACAAGGTCCTGATATTAATGTACCATTATTAAAACAATATACTGATTTAACTAATCCTTTCTTTTATGGTTCTCCTGTGCTTGAACAAGGTATAACTGTTGCATTTTTATTAGAAGGGGAAGTAATTGATGGTGATGCAGCAACATCTCCTCCAGATAATAAATTAAATATTCAAGTTTATCCTTTATCTGAAGATTATTTAGTTGGTGTTGCATTATTAACTGCCTTAACTGAAGAAATTGCACTATTAGAAGAAAACCAAGAATTTGAAATTGGTGATCTTGGTGCATCAGAATTATTTGAAGATATCCCTTCAAACAATGCATTTTCTCAGGAAATTAATTTAATGCCTGGTCTGAATAAAATTTTATTAGAAGCAGTTGATAGATCTGGTGAATGGACAAGTAAAGAATATTATATTATGGTTAGTCCATTTAATGGTGAGTTATTAGAAATTCTTGAACCACCTAAGGGTGTTTCCAAAGAAAAAGAATTTGATTTAATTGTAAAAACATCAGATGATCTGCCACCACCAGAAAAATGTATGTTATCACAGAATAAAAATATAGGTTATAATTATGAAATGGAACAAATTGAACCAAGGAAATTTAAGAACCATTTTAATTTATCAGGAATGATTAGTGGTATTTATTATACTACTTTTATCAGATGTGATTTCCCTGGTGGTATATCTGATGAAACTTTTGTTGATATAATTTGGGATAATAGTGCACCTGCTATTGCAAAATTCTTTATTAATCCAAGTGATGGGAAGGAACCACCAGCTGTTGTTGAACCTCCTTTTGTAACAAACTTAACAGTTGTTACAGACGATAAAACAAGATGTAAATATTCAAAAACACCTGGGACTGATTATTTTTCAATGACCCCGTTTGATGATTATGAAACAAAAAATCTTAGTTATGTAAATGAACATAAACTAACTAATCTAATTGATGGTCAACAATATACTTATTATGTCAGGTGTGATAATGGTCCAACAGAACCAGCTTCAACTCATATTTCTGAAGAATCAGTATTAACATTTATGGTTGATACAACTCAATTTACTGGCTTTGAATTAATTACTCCTGAAAAATTCACTAGCGACACTTCAATAGACTTTGAATTACATACTACAAAACAAGCAAGTGATTGTACTTTTGGTCCAGAAGAAGAAACAGTAGATCTTTACTTAATGGAAACTGTTGCATCTGGTGTGGATGCATTTAAAGTCCATTATGGTGGTCCAATCTCATTATTAGAAGGCGAACACACCTTTTATTTTAAATGTCTAACTTTATCAGAAGGCCATGTAATGGATAATTACAAATTTTCAATTGATGTAACTCCACCATCACTTGCTATTAAAACAGATCCTTATACTTCTTCATTATCTACATTATCTGCGAGTTGGGAAGGTGAAGAAGAATATAGTGAAGTTGAAGAATATAATTATTCAATTGGTACTGAACCAGGTCTGGCAAATATTTATGAGTGGGATAATACTGCTGATTTAAATGAAAAAGAAAACAATCTTAATCTTTCAAACGAAACAACTTATTATTGGAATGTAATTGCAATGAATTCTGTTGGATTATGGAGTGATATTGTAAGTAGTAATGGTACTTATGTTGATTCCACCTATAATCCTGGTTATGAAACTTTTGAAGATAATGTAGCAGTTTGCGCTAATAGTATTAAAGACTTAGGAGAAAGCGATCTTGATTGTGGTGGGAATTGTGGTAGTTGTAGTAATGGTAAAAATTGTGAAGTCAATAATGATTGTGTTAGCAGCCAATGTATTAGTGGGATTTGTGTCGGATCTTCATGTGATGATGGTATATTAAATCAACAAGAAGCAGATATTGATTGTGGTGGTCCATGTATTAGTTGTGATAATGGTATGGATTGCGATGTTAATAGTGATTGTAGCTCTGGATATTGTAATGTGGGGACTTGTCAACAACCAACTTGTGATGATGGTATTAAGAATGGGGTTGAAATTGGTGTTGATTGTGGTGGAAGTTGTTTAGGTGAATGTGATATTCCAGTTGGTGGGGAAGTAGATGAAGATTGTTATGATGGTATAAAAAATCAAGATGAAGAAGGAATTGATTGTGGTGGTGCTTGTAGTAATTGTGAAGAAGCACCAGAACCAGTTGAACCTAAGGATGATTCATCATTCTGGTGGGTATGGTTAATTTTATTATTAATTATTACAGGTCTTGCAGGTGGAGGGTATTATTATTATCAAAGTGTTTTCCTAAAACACACACCATTGAATAAGACGCAAACAAGAGCACAACAAATTCAACAATCTCAAAGAACTCAACAACCACAACAAGTATGGGGTTCTACAAAAAAATCTCAAAGACAAAGAGTAACTTCCTCTATTTCACCAACTAAATCAACTCTACAATCAATCTCACAAAGTTTAGGGGCTACATCTAATACTTTTTCTAAACCAAGTTATAGTAAAAGAAGACAACAAAAACAAAACAAAAGAAATGCAATTTTAAAAGCATTTGATGAAAAACCTAAAAAGAATGAAAGCAAAATCAAATTAAAATTAAAAGATCTGGATGATAAGTCACCAAAGACTAAGAAAAAATAATTAAAATATATAGAAGGTGTAAAACATGAAATCACAAGTTCAACAAATGTTTTTTTATATTTTGGCATTATTTGTAATTGGAATGATTTTATTATTGGGGATTAAGTATGTTGGAAAAATAGTAGAACAAATAGAAACAATTGATTTAGTAGAATTTAAGACTAGCTTAATTGATGATTCCGATGTTATGTTATCTAAATATGGTAGTTGGCAGAAAAAGTCATATACTGTTCCAGAAGGTGTTAAAAAAGTATGTTTTTTCACGATTAATGAAGATCAACACCCCTGTGTTGGAGATTTAGATTTTATCATGTGCGATGCATGGAACGACGGGACACAAAATGTCATGACTATTCCTTGGTCAGATACTTCAATAAACCTTACAAAGATGACTGTTGATAGTACAAAAGATTATTTGTGTTTTGATGCTATTGACAGAAAAATTACAATTAGGATGACAGGTAAAGGTAATGGTGTTTTAATATCAGTGCCATAACCTTATTATATGTAATTTAATTGTGCTTAATTTAATTATCTCTATTTTTGTCATGCACAATTTAATTATGTATTGTTATTAATATTATTAAGACTAGAAAAACTAAATACAAAATGAAGCATTCTAAAAAAGCGGTAATTGAAATGCAATTCAATTGGATATTTATCTTTGTAGTTGGCTCTGTTATTTTATTGTTTTTTGTGTTTATTGGTAAATCATACATGGAAAGTTCCAATATGAAACTATCAGGTAAAATCCTATTTGAAATAGATTCAATTATGAAAGGTGCAAGTTCATCTTCAAAATCATCATCTGAATTAGAAATACCAAAATTGGAGTTGGGATTTACTTGTTATCCTGAATGTAGTGAAGAAGGTTGTGATTCTGGGTTTGCTATTGGAAACACGGGAGTAAATAAACCAACTCCTCATGATATTATTTTTGCCCCAAGTGAAATCAAGAGTGATTTTTTATATACATGGACCTTAGATTGGACATCACCATTTAGAGTTGGAAATTTTCTTTATTTAACAAGTCCATCAATAAGGTATGTATTTGTTTATAATGAGGATTATTCTATGTCTAAAACCATGGCTGAAAAAATATATAACTTATTTTTAGATAATGAATTTATTACTGTTGATTTATACAGCGAAGAAGAATTAATGGATGACTTTGAAGCCACTAATCATAAACATGTAAGATTTGTTTTCTTTTATACATTTGAAGATGATCTTGACTTAGATATTGGCAAATCTGATTTTGATTTAGTTATTTTTAGTGATCCTAATCCAAACTTTAATGGTCATGTATTGTTTTTAAGTGAAGATATGGCTGCAGAAACAGGTGATTTTGATGATTCTGTTGGTTATTTTGGAAAAGAATCAATGGTCGGTGCAATTTTTTCAGAAAATCAAGATTTTTTCGTTTGTAATATGCATAAGGCATTTAATAGTTTAGAAAGAATATTTGGGATTTATAAGATAAAAGCCCTTTACTTAAAGACTCAAGCAGGTGCATGCGGTGGCATTTATGAAAATTTTGCTGCCTTTCCTCTTCCTGAAAATTTTCAATATCCAAGTAGTTTTGAAGAAGGTGATTATGAGAAAATATCTAGTTTATTAAAATCTATGTCATCATCAGCAGAAAAAGCAAACAAAAATGCAATATTTAACTCATGTCCTAGACTTTATTAACTAATTAAATTATATCACTCAAGAAAATAATACAAGAAAAATGAAAAAAACAAAATCACAATTAAAAATAGGCGAATCAATAATGGTTTTAATTATTTTTTTCATTATTTTAATGGTTGGTTTAGTTTTTTATGCTAAAGTTCAAAGTCATATTGCGATTAAGGATGCAGAGGAATTTAATGCAAAAAGAACAATTGATATGGCATTATCAGTTAAGTTTATGCCTGAACTACAATGTACTGTACAATCAACAGAACAATTTGATTGTATTGATTTATTAAAAATAAATGCTTTTAAAGCAATTATGCTAAACACTGAAAAACAAAGTTATAGAAGATATTATGCAAGGATGTTTCCCAATGCAAAAATTACTATCAAACAATCTTTTGTTCCATTTGGAGAAGGTATTGAAGGTGGAGAAATAATGTTATTTGATAATACATATGTTGATGAGGTAAATGCATCAGGTGTAATAAAAATGTCCATACCTGTAACTATTTTTGATCCAATTAGGGATTCAAACAGCTTTGGATTTATTGTACTTGATACTTATAGTTAATATTAATCTCCTAATCAATAATATACCAAACTTAATATATTAAACAAGAAAATTAAAAATGAATACAACAACAAAAGCACAAACAGAAATCATGGGGTTAATGATTATTGTAGTTATTATTACATTAATTATTTTGTTTGTTATTTCTGTTGTTTATTTTAAACCAGTAGACGATCCTTTAAACAGCTTTATCCAGAAAGATCTTTCAACAGGTATAATCAGTGCTATGTTAAAAACAGATTCAGGATGTACAAAAGATACCACACTAGAAGATTTGTTTATAGACATTACTAAAACTCCACTTGGTACAATTCAATGTACTTCTGAATTAACTAATGTTTTAAGTGCAAGATATCCAGATAATGAATTTTGTCAAGATATTATTATGAGCCGAGGTGCTCTAGAGTGTGGTGTTTCTCAAATCTTGTATACTTTACAAATAGACATTAATCGGCCATATCATTTTAAGGTCAAAAGTAATGATAATAAATTTCTAGAAACAGATGGTCTTATTCCTTTTCCACCAAGTAAATATTTAGAAGAAGAATTTTCAAGGGCAACAAGTGTTGATGTTACTCCATATTCATTACCTCTTTATCCTAGTATCGATGTTTTAGAAATTTGGTTGTGTAT
>Ga0257119_1002587_pt1 | contig 10632 bp, 10 predicted proteins | sample SI112_200mmetaG_FD_190179 | JGI IMG/M metagenome (GOLD analysis project Ga0257119, IMG submission 190179) | Marine microbial communities from Saanich Inlet, British Columbia, Canada - SI112_200m | ecosystem: Environmental > Aquatic > Marine > Inlet | place: Canada: British Columbia | collected... | reverse complement strand
GAGAATGATGGAGCGGGTTGGTTATGAAGCGATCAGGCTGATTAGAACTAAGTTTGGACCTTATTCTCTGAGTGATTTGGGTGATCAGAGTTGGATTGAGGTGGAAAAGAGATAGAGAAATTTATTTATAAACTTCTTTGTGTGTGCCAAGTATATAGACCACAACTTCTCCATTTTTTCTATCAGAATAGTAAAACAAAATACGATAATCAGTTCCCACAGAAATACTCCAAGAACTGCGTAGTTTTCCCTCCAATTTGTGGAGGCGCAATGACGGATGTTGAGGATTTTTGATAAATAGTTTTAATTGTTTATGAATTTTAGTAAATAATTTAGGATTTTTTCTTTTAATAAGCAGTAGTTGCTTTTCAGCTTTAACTGAAAAATGCATCTAGGTCTCCGACTTGGATTAACTTCCCATTTTTTTCATCTTCTTTGGCCTGTTGATAAGCTTCTTCTGTTTTATTAGAAGCTTGATAAATAGGAGCGTCCATAGCTTTTATGTCATCTACGATTAAATTTTTGACATAAGAAGACATGGTTAAACCATATTTTTGAGCCCTACTTCTCAAAAAATCTTGAAGTTGAACTGGAAGAGTGACTTTAAGTTGAACTGTTTGCATAATTGTAATAAATTTATATTAAGGCCTATTTTAGGTCTAAATATAGACTTTGTCAAGTCTTAATGAGGTCTTTTTTCTGATTCCGAGTTAATTTTTTTATGGCACACTCGCGTTTGAGAGCTGTCGAGTGACTTTCACATCCTTCACTATAAACCAATATCACTGGCAAACGTGCTCGAGTATACTTAGCTCCTTTGCCTAAATTGTGCTGTTCCACTCTATTTTTGAGATCATTACTCACTCCCGTATAGTAAGTGCTATCTGAACACTTAACCATATAGACACACCAATCTTTAGACATAGTAAATCAAGTCTACAGTGTTTTGGGAGTTTTGGGAAAAAATGCGGAGGTGGTGGGATTTACCCTAGTCACGCACTACGTGCTTGATCGGGCATCTTACTTCTCATCCCACTCATACTGTCCATCAACCACTAACTTCGTCAGTGTTGCTGGCCAGTGCGGAGGTGTGTGTACCAAGTTAGAACCTATTTTATTTCTAATAACCTAAATAATCAGCAAATTTCTTTTTAGCTAGCTCCCAGCCAGCTACTGTTTGAGCACACCATATTTGATTTGATTCAACTAATCTGTCCATTTCTTTTGGAGTAACTGTTATTACTTCAATTTCTTCTGTTGGATCAAAATGTTGTTTTGAATTAAATTCACAATCTTTTGCGATATAAAAATAAACTATTTCAGATGCTTTTGTTGAAAAACCAGAAAATTTTGCAAACTGAGTTAACTGATTGAGTTCAACTTTAACACCAACTTCCTCTTCAAGCTCATGTTGTGCTAATTCGTCAAAATTTTTATGATTCTCTTCAAGTCTTCCTCCTGGAAATTGCAGAATAACTTCATCTACACCAGGCTTATACTGATTTACTAAAATTATTTTTTTGTCTTTTGTAACTGGAATAATTAATGAAACATCGGAGAGTGTTGAAACAGTAAAATCATCTACTATTTTCCCATTAGGTAATTCATAAATTCTTTCCTCAATTGGGAACCATTTGCTTGGCGATACATCTTTTTTTGAAAGTAATTTCCATTTTTTAGGCTTCATATACAGTCCTTTGGGTTCTAACTTAGGCCCATTCTATCACAAAATATCACACTACTACTTGAGGAAAATTGCACATGCGGAGCATGTGGGTCTGGAACCAGTATGTCCCATAGCCACAAGACCTTTCTAGAGGTGATTATATGAGAAATGAGACAAATGGGACAGTATAAAAAGAGGGGTGTTTAAAACTAATGATATATTCTGATGTATTTGTCAAAAATCAAACAATATAGCCAGTTTTTCCATAACACTTATTTCCATATCCATCTTTATGAACATTTAATTTAGTGCTATATGGTAACTTTTTTCTATAAAATTCTTTATTACAATATGGACATGCAACTTTGTATTGATAATTCACGCCTCTCTTTATTGATGATTTTGATCTGCTTTTACCAGCTGATTTAAAAGAGGTAGAAAAATATCCTTCTCCAGGTTTTTCCCCCATTTTTGATAACTCAATTTCATACTTTGAATCAAATTTTTCTTCAGTTTGTTCAATATTAACTACTCCTTCATTAACAAATGTTTTCACACCTGGGCCACTACTATTTCCACCAGTTTGGTCATACACATATAGATACTCTCGTGCCAACCCATCTTTTCTTTTTTTGAATACTAGTGAATATGGTTCCACCATTCTCGTTCTATTTTGATAGTTGATTTTCAACAAAGTAGAATTTTTTCCAGCGTCCAATATCAAATCTCTATCTCGAGCAGGAAAATAATGTGAAATTTTGTGGTGACCATAATTAAAGTTTTCAAATAAACCATTGATCATTTCTACCAATAAGTTTGTCTCTAGGTGAAAAAAATCTCTAGCTTTTTTAGGACAGATAATATATTTCTTCCAAAGTATCTTCAAACCTTCAAAAGGAAGTTGTAAAAAAAGTTCTTTAGCGGCTACTGGACTTTGCTCAAATATTGTCTTCTTTAAGAAGACATGAACTAAGTCTGATTTGTTGATATTCAGATCATTTTTAATCAACAAAGAGTATGATAAATCAAATAAATCAGATGCCTTTCTCCTTTGAAGCAAACATTTGAGCTTATTAGCAAGTGCTTCCTCTAATTGCAGACAAGAGATTTCTGTCCTACATTGTTCACGATCTGAATAGGGATGAATCAATATCCTCTTATTAATAGGTAAGTAAATTTTATCAAAATCGGTTATATCAACCCTAATGCTTATAGTTATTTCACCTTGTTCTCCAGAAAAATCTACAAAATATAGTCTAATTTTATAAACTGTTTTGTTTCTTTCATTTTTTCTTAACTCAATAACTCGTTCACTTTTGACTCTATTTTCATTGATGATGAATTGTACTCCAGTTAATTTTTGAACAATTCCACATACTTCATTAAATTGATTTAAAGCCCAATTGGAGTCGATCTTGCTATCAGTTGTAAAATCCAAATCATCAGAGAAACGAGTTTCAGAAAAGTAAGCCTTCCTAAATACATTACCGCCTTTTAAAATCAATTTCTTGCCAAGATCAGACTTTGAGTAAATTGTTGAAAGTATCCACCCGAATAAATAGTCTCTCTGTAAATTAACTATACTAATATCAAATTCTTTTGCTTTTTGTCGTATTTCATCCTTTTTTATCATTATTGTCCAGATTCTACTAATTTAATTAATTCTTCCTCCCTCTCATACGCCTTCAGTCTCCCGCTCAGTATTCCCAATCTATAGCTAACCCCTTCACTCATCAGCCTCCAGTTGGTGTTTCTTAATGATTTCTTAATAATTCTTTGTAGGCTTATTCTACTATCATATTCCTCGCGCTTATCATTTGTGTCATTTGTAGTAAATTCTACAGCTACATATCTACTCATATCTGGCTTACTGAATTCAAAATCAGCATAATCCTCATCTTTAATGGCTTTAATAATTAATTCTTTGAGTTGATTAAGTTTTAATTTTTTTAGTTTCATCGCTTTTTGATAAACAGGATCTTTGTCTTTAGCTTCCTGCTTTTTCCAACTATCAACTATTCTTCTAATGCCATCTACTGATTCTAGATATTGAGGACCTCTTTTATCATCTAGGCAGAATTCTTTGCGGTATTTTTGGAGTAGCGCTTTGTTTTTAGCGTCTTTTTTTTCTCGTCTTTCACGATCTTTTTTATGATCCATGACATCAACTCTTTTAAATGAACATTTAGGACAATAATCAGTGACAGTGAGTGTTTCCTTCTTTTTATTTCGCCTATATTTAGTTTCAAGCTCAACGTCACAGTCTTTACATCTCTCTCGCTTAAAATCCCACTCAGAGCCATCTTCATAAAAGATTTGCCTTGTAGAACACTTGAGACACTCAAATATAAACGACATTTTAGGATCATCGTCTAATCCATAGTGCAAAGTTTTACTAATTACCTTGGTGGGTGAATAACACTCATGACAAACAATATCTGGAGGAGGTGGAGTGTTGTCATATTTATCTTGTCGCTCTTGATCTCTATCCATCCACTCTTTAATTTTCTCTGCTCGATGTCGATATCTCTCACCCTTAATAACATTAACTGTAATGCTGCAACATTTATGAACTTCATGATCAAAGTCAGTCTTTGGCTCTTTGTCTTTCAACTCACCTCGATGTTTTTCCATGCCTTTTCGCATTCGCCAATACCAATCAAGACATTCCTCAATGGTATGAAGATCGTACTGATCCTCATAGAATTTTTTAGGGTAAAGATAGTTCATCCGACTTTGAATTTTAGTTTATCTAACTTGCTTTTAAATACTTTAGTCATTACTAGTGTTGTAAACTCAGTCACTGCTTCAACATCTTTGCCAAAATTCATCACATATTCCTCAAAATCTTTATTTTTTACCAAGGTATAACAGTGATGAAGTTTCTCTGGCCACTTACCATCATTTACAAAATCCCGAGTAATTCCTAATTCATTCAGTACTCCTAGCATGGGGTAGGTATATTTCTTAAGCTGATTCCCTTTAACCATTGGCCAGTTACCCATTATTCTTCCATCTCCCAGCCAAAATTGAACAAACTTCCCCTCATTCCCACAGTCAAATATGAGAAAGTTGCAGTTTTTGCACAGTAGTATTGCCTGAGTAATAAATTCTTCTACTGATAACTCTTCTTGCAGTTTACTAAGAGCTATTTCTATTTCTTTAATATATGTTTCATGATCAGCCCAACCAATAGCGAGTTTCCAATCTTTAAATGTGACAGACAAATGATGGTTATTGTAGTAACTTTTTTCAAAAAAAAGTCGTTTTAAGCGAAAATATAAAGTAAATACTTCAACCATTAATTTATTGATAAGAACAACAAATGGATCTGGTTTTGAATTACTTTTCATGTTTTTAACTTCGCTCACTTTCCAGCTCATCAATTAAGCCTTCGGCATCTTCAAGGTTACTGGAATCAATCAAATCTTGAATCTCATCCCTTTCTTCGTCAAAAGTAACACCTTCTAAATCTTCTAGTCTAGAAATCAAGTCTTCTTTAGTGTCTTCTGACATAGTTAGTTTGATTATATAATCACCACATGACTTTGACTAAATCAAACTTTCTAACTTTTCTTGATTCACCACTTCATTTATGGGCAGATGCTAATAATCAACTAGAAAGCAAGGCTTTCTCTGTTTATGAACAACTCATAGCTAGACAAGGTTACGAGGTTGAAAAACTAGCTAAAGAATACCTGCTACAAAGAGTTGAGAATGAGTACCCAGCGGGCAGCACTCTTGAGTTTCAATATCAGTTAATAGATGGTAACTATGAAGCTCAAATCGATGCATTAGTTCATGATGTAGTCAACGACACCCATGATCTTTATGAAATTAAAAGCAGCACCAAAATAGATAAACAAAATAAGTACGATGTCACCTTTCAGTACTTAATTGGCAAATCAACACTTAAGGTTAATAAAATTTATCTAGTTCATGTAAATAGTGACTATGTGAAGGATGGCGAGCTGGACTTAAGTGAGTTTTTTGAAACTGAAGATATGGAAAAGGTAATAGGCAAGTTAGAAAATGAGGTATTTGCTCTAAGATCTCAAGCTTGGGAGGTAATGAATCGACCTGAAGCTATGTTAGAAGAACACTGCTACAAGCCTAAAACTTGCCCCTGCAAGCAATTGTGTCACCCAAACTTAAGTGAATACCCCATTTACGATCTAAGTTGGTGGAAAGTTGGTCAATATGAAAAGTTAATAGCCAAGGGCTATCAAGATTTAGTAGATATTAGTGAAGAGGAAGAATTAAATCCCAAGCAACTTCTTCAGGTTAGATCAATCAAGCAAAATAAACCTATGATTGATGAAGGGGGTATTAAAAGAGAGCTGGGTGATCTAAGTTTCCCCTTATACTTTTTAGACTACGAAACATATGGACCAGCCACTCCTATTCATGATAACTACAAACCCTACCAGCACATTACTTTCCAATATTCTTTACATGTATTAGAAAGTCCTGATGATCAACCGTTAAAACACTATGAATTTATTATTGATAATAAAAGTGAGTCCAGCCAACAGTTGATTGAGGAGCTGCTTAAAGTAATTGGCGATGAAGGCTCAATTATTGTGTGGAATAAAAGTTTTGAGATGAAGCGCAATGAAGAACTGGCCTTACTTCAACCACTCTATGCAGCTGAGATGGAAGCTATTAATGAGCGAGTTTATGACTTAATGGATATATTTAAAAAGAGTTTGTTTGTTGATTATCGATTTCATGGGAGTGCCTCTATTAAAAAGGTTTTGCCAGTTTTAGTGCCAGATCTTAGTTATGATGGAATGGATATTGGTGAAGGAGCTACTGCTATGACAAAGTGGTGGGAGATGGTGGATGGAAAAATTACCAATAAGGAAAAACTAAAAATCAAACAAGACCTGTTAAAGTATTGTGAGTTAGATACGCTAGCGATGGTGGAGATTTGGAGGAAGCTATATGCGAGAAACTAAAACTAAATTTATTTTTTTCCAAAATTTGTCACCAACTGAGCAAAGGTAGCTGGGGTATATTTTTCATAATCTTCTTGTTTAACATAAAGCGCAGTGTATTTAACTTTGTTTTGAACTAAATTGACATCATCGCACCATTGATATAAGCGTTTTATTTTTTCTATATCATCTAAATCTTCACGGCCTTTTGTCTCAACAATATATACTTCACTCTCAGACACTTTTACGAAAAAATCTGTGTAGTAATCTTTGATGTTTCCATCAGCATCTTTGTAGTCAATTTTAAAATGCACTGCGAAGTAGTTTTTGGCATAAGAAATTATGTCATCACAGTCTTCAAGAAAGCTAGCAAACTGAAGTTCAAAATGACTATCTCCAACAATTTTATTAAACACACTCTTTTTTGGAACAATAAATCCTTGTTCTTTAATAACAAACGGTCTTGATTTGCTGATTTTAATATAATCTCTTATTTCTGCCTCTCCCTTATCAACAACAGTAAGTTCGTTTACTTCTTTCTTAAATGTTTCAATAATTGTTTTTGTTGCCTCTAGTTCTGATAGATTGCGCAAAATATTTAAATCCTCTAAATCAACCCGTTTCTCAAAAAGAAAATTTGTTACAAATTCTTTAACTTTCGCATATAAAATATCATGACCACCGACTAAGCGCAGTTCTTTCCTGATAATTTGCGCAAAATAACCCACAACACTTTGATAATTGGGGATAAAATCACTATCAAGTTCGGTAGTGTGTGTTATTTCCCCAGAAGTAATATCGCGAAAAACAATTTCTTTTTTTTCTTTATCACTGAATTCTTTTACTTGTAACTTTTTATATTTAAAACTAGTTAGATCAAGCTCTGAGATATTTTTATATTCACGATAAATCCTTGGTGATAAAATTGGAATTTGAATATCAAGTTTTTCAATATCTTTTTTTACATTTTCATTATCTATCTCAACGATAAGAGGGGCTTTTGGCTTTGCTCCTTCTCCCATTTTCTTTTTCTCCAATTCAACTCCCTCATTTCTAATAGATTCTACAAAATCCATAAAAGCATCTGTGCCTACCACACTTACATATTCTGTAACATCAGAATTTCTATACATTCTTCTCAAGCCTCGACCCAATGTTTGTTCTGGAAGGATATTGCTCTTAGAAGAATAGGGGCGAAGTCCTACGATTGTAGTCACATTTTTTGTATCCCAACCCTCTTTCAGCATTAAGACAGAAATAATTGCCTTGTATGGACTATCTATTGCGTCAATCTCATTTGATGCTTTTCTAAGCTTCTTAAGTTCTTCTTCCTTTTTACCACTTGCTGCCTCTGAGATTTCTCCATTGTTTTTGGTATGAATAACTAGAGTTGCATTATTAAATTCTGGGTAAGTCGTTTCGAGATACTCGGCTACATCATCGCAATTTTTTGTATCATCAGTCATTACAAAGAACACAGCTTTTTTATTAAGTTTTATGTGCTCTTTATAAACCTTTTTCCATTCAAGATAGCCAAGATGGATATAATCTTTGTATCTCTCTGTAAATTTTGAGCTTTTATGTTCTTGTAGTTTGGCACGACTAGCAGAATCTGGGAGCACCGGGTGTTTTACAACATTTTGATAAATTGCCTCAACGAGTGGATAGTCGGAAACCGTTTGTACGAAAATAGCTCCATTATTATGCTTTGGGGTAGCAGTAACATCAATTTGTAAAGATAAAAATTTGCTTTTCATCTTCATGCGATTGCTAATATCTTCAATTGATTTGAACCATGCCAACCGCTCATCATGAATATGGTGAGCTTCATCATTGAGCACCATAAGTTCATCGATGTCTCGCACAATTTCTCCAAGATTTACCTTTGAATCACTTGTCTTGGCAACAGGCTTATCTCCCAAAAAATAATCCATTGTGTTTTCATCATCAAAGTTTGGAATATTATTTTTACTATTGTAAACCCGATGAATATTTGTCAAAAAAATATTTCCTGTCTTGCGAACAGTACCTATCTCATCCTGCATATGAATGGTAACTTGAAAATCATCTTTCCAATTTTGTCCTTCAAAACCATTATTTGGCAAGATTGGATCTTGCCAAAATATTTTTAAACCCTCAAAGTCTGATTTTATGCGGTCTAGAACGATAATATTTGGAGTAATTAGTAAAAAATTTCTTGCTAAATTCGAATCATCCTCATACATTTTATGAAAATAACTCCACGCTATAAGTAAACTCATCACTTTTGTCTTGCCGCTTCCAGTTGCCATCTTAATCACCATACGAAGCCATTCCTCAGAAAACATACTGGAAGAAACCGCTCCTGAGCTGTCATAGCGAATGAGGTCATATTTATCTTTTACTTTGGCTACTTCGTACAAATAAATTATTGTTTCAATGGCCTCACGTTGAGCAAAATAATACTGAAAATTAATTGTTCCATCCGGTGTTTCCATTGGGTGTTTTGTTTGAAACCACCAATATAAAAGTGCTTTACTAGTATCACTCACACCCTCATAATTAGCATCGCGCCATTTTTTCACTTCAATTCGTAATTTATGGACTAAAGGTGGAAGTAGTTTTTCATAACCTTTTTCTCGTAGTGCCTCATCTGCAGGGAACCAACGAATAGCTGGATCAAGCACAACATGTGGTGATTTAGGGAAATTTTTATGTAATGCCATAGTTTTTATACATTGATTTCAACTACTTTTGTTGTATCGTTACCAAAAATATCAACAACTTTTATTGCAATTTTATGACGACCCCTCTCGCACTCAAATGGAACGCTTTTTAGTTCAATTGAGCGATCTTTTTTTGTTCGGAAAGATTGCCATTCATTCTCAAAAATATAACCTCCTGTCCAAACTTCTTCAAATTCATCCAACTTAAGTTGCTCAGGATCAGGTTTCCCCACCAACTTAGCTTGCATTGGATTTTGTTTTTTTCTTCGAATAATTTCTTTTTTACTTTCAAAATCAAAATCAACTGCCCAATAATCAATCCAGTCAGTCCATTTTTTTGTTAAGACTTCTTTAGTTACAATACCGTCTTTATCTTTGGAAATTTTTATTATGTTTCCTTGTTCTACCAAAATTTTATTTCTACCTTTTTTAAGACCAGAAATGACATTGTCAACAATGTCTTGGTTGTAATAAACTGAAAAATCAGTCAGCTCTACTGCCACCTTACCATTGGTTCGTTTGCCAGCTGGTTTTATATGTGGTTTTACTTCAATGTAGGAAACATCATGAAATTGAATTTGGTTTTTTTCAATTGCTTGTTTATCAAATACTTCTCTGGGGATATGTTTAAGAGCAAGATCGATTCCTTTTGTCTTAGCTTCTTCTTGGATTCTTGGAAATAATCCCATTTCATATTCGAAAGAAAGAATATCCACTTTGGTAATTTGTTTTTCGACACATTCTTTAATAATTTCTTCTACAAGAAGTCGTGAAGCTGGTAAATTAATTGGTCCTACAGCAACTAGTCGTCCGGCTTTTTTTGCAACAAATGTTTTAAAATTGTTTATTGCTTCGGCCTTATATGCCTTGATTATGAGTTTAATGAAATCTGCTTCTTTTTTAGCTAATTGTTTTTGTTTTTGATCATCGCGCAAATTAACATTTACTCCGATATAGTGTTGGCGCTCATATCTTCCAAGGTTTAATATTTCAAAAGCTCTGAAATCTTTTCCAGATTTTTTCATTTCTCTTTGCACACCAATCATTCTTTTTCTCGTGGTATGAATAGAAAATTTTCCAAGATCAGAGCCAATCCATTTTCTTCCCAGTTTTTCGGCTACTGCCAAAGTTGTTCCAGAGCCGCAAAAAAAGTCAGCCACGAGATCATCTTCGTTAGAAGAGGCTCTGATAATGCGCTCAAGAAGAGGAAGTGGTTTTTCTGTAGGGTAACCCGTTCTTTTTACTCCATCAACTGGATATCTAGCAGCAATGGCCATCTCCCACCAATCTTCTGGCACTTTCCCTTCTTTCAATTTGACGC
>Ga0257119_1002561_pt1 | contig 10699 bp, 10 predicted proteins | sample SI112_200mmetaG_FD_190179 | JGI IMG/M metagenome (GOLD analysis project Ga0257119, IMG submission 190179) | Marine microbial communities from Saanich Inlet, British Columbia, Canada - SI112_200m | ecosystem: Environmental > Aquatic > Marine > Inlet | place: Canada: British Columbia | collected... | reverse complement strand
CAAATAATATTAACACAATAATTCCCGCTTGGTCGAATAATGCCATTAGGATATTATGCGCGGGGATAGGAATATTGTAAAGATTTGGTATCATGGTAAACCTACCAATACCATTTCCAATCAGGGACATATTAAAATATTCATTAAAGTAAGTCTCTATTAAATCAACTCGTACCATGACATTACTTAATTCAAATATTTTTGCGTTAAGTGCGAGTCCTCTGAAGCTGAAATATTGCCATATAACATTTCCTGTTGCCATAATAATGATAATTGCTACTGAAAATATCTGAAGGAAGTATTTTCGTTCATTTTTCCATAATACTAAGAGCCCCAAAAATATTAATGCTAAAAATGCACCACGAGTGAACGTATTTAGCAATTCTATAAAAAGAAGTACTAATAATATAAGGTAATATCGCTTAAAATTTGATCTGTATAGAAATAATGTAATTGTAATCATTATACAAAGATACCCACCATATGATACTGCAGGTCCCATTGACCCCCCCCCAATCCTGATGAATTCATCAGACAATTTTTGCATGAATATTTGCTGCTCGCTAAAAACTCTCATAAGCATATTTACAAAAACGAAACCCAACATGCTTTTAAATAATGACTGTAGTTTGCTATACGATGTCACAAGTGAAGAAAGAATATAGTAAATAAAGATATATTGCCAGATACCACCAATAGATAACCAGATTGCACTAAATAATGAGTGATTAAACAATTGGGTTATTGTTAAAGTTACAGCATATAATAAAAGAATTCGTTCAAAAAGTCTCCACGATGTGTTCTTAGGTCTATTGATTTTACCCTTTGATAATAAAATACTAAATAGAATCATTATTAAAAATGTGGTAATCGAAACTTTCTGAATGAAGTCTGCTGAGTCAACAAAAGCGTTAATAGCAAAAACAGCCCGAGCCTTGAATGTTATTGGGAATATAATTATTTGCAAAAATAATGCTTTCAAGTATTCCTTTTTGACAAATACAATATACAGCCAAAATATTATAAAAATGGGTGCCCCCAAAAGAATAATGACTTCTGTATTTCCTCCCTTTGAAGATAAAGCAGATTCCATAATACTAGATATTTGATATGAGACTTGAGACAATTTGAGGGATGCTAGGATTGCAAAACCAATTACAAGGTAGAATATTGTGATATTTCTTCTGCTTTTTGGAATAATAGCCATGCTAAGGAAGATTTACGTTAGGTTTATTAATCTTTTAAAAATTATTTATCGTGTGGTTTTTTAAAATTAAAAAATGTCGAAAGTAAATGTATAATATACTTTAAGATAAATTTCAGATTTGGAATATTATTAAAACCAGTAACTAGAGTCATAAATGAGAGTGTATTTACAAGTAATCTTCTAGCTTTTTGTCTATCGCCTTGCTTAATCATATTCTTTGAACGAATAATATCATCTATGAATTTGTTAAATTCATACTGCCTTAGAATATTATCCACAACTCTCTCTACAGGAAATTGGGTCTCCAAGATATTATCTAACACGCTAAAATGATTTGCCCTGGTTACTTTAGAGATACTATATAGATTTGATCCTTGATGGATACTTACTCTTCTTTGTATTAGCCGTTCATTAATTATTGCAATGTCATGCTTTTGAGATATTCTGAGCCACAGATCTGTATCACCAGCAGATCCTGTTGAAGCACCAAATTGTTTTGTGTTGAACAACCCAACATTCTCGAAGATATTTCTCCTGGCCATGAATGTTGGGGCAATCAAAAATGATGGAAATTCTTTCAACATCAAAGGAAACAATTCTTCAAAACCAATGCTATTGATTTTTGATAAATAGCTCGGATATTTGGCCCCAGGTCTGACATATCTTCCATTCTCATCAATAATATTATCCAGGCAAAATACTGCACCAATCTCGGGCTTATTTTTCAAAACCCCTAACTCTTTCTCAATAATTGAGGGCTCATAGATGTCATCTGAATGATATATCGCTACAAAATCAGACTGTGCTAATTCAATACATAAATTCCAATTCGATAGACAGTGGATTGTCTCCAAATTTCTATGATAGCTAATTCTTTTATCGCTGTAAGACTCCACTATTTCCTTTGTATTATCTGTTGACGCATTATCTACAACAATAATCTCTATATTTTTGTATGTCTGATTGATGATTGAATCTAACGTTGAACTTATGAAATTAGCATTGTTGAAGGTGGGTATACATATACTAACCAATGGTATTCCAGACGATATATTCACTATTTTATCTATCTTCTTCATGAAGTTACTATCCATTAACCTTTATTATACCAAGAACACTTTATCTCAAATCACATATTGAGTACATTCAAGAATTAAAATTTCTCCCGGGATATTAGTTTCATATTGAATCCAAATACTCAACCATAATTAATACTGCTATTTGCTCAAACTTACAAATGTGATCACCCTTCTATTCAACATTCGAAAATAAAAGAGAAGCAAATATATTCTAATCAAAATATGCGATAAGTAATCCAAACACTTGCTAAATATTTATTCCCGAGTACAATGTAAAAACATTTTTCTTACCAACTTAGATCACAGAATTACCTGCTAATACTCTGTAGCAATCCTATGATCGCTCGTTTTTCTGTTTCGCCAAAAACTCCTATCCAATATCCAATCGATATATATAAGAACTCATAAATAGCAATAACTCCAAATAATATAGTCCATGAATGGATGAATGGTCTGGATAGCCAAATAATTAATCCCAAAGATGCACTTAAAGCTATGGGCTTGAAGTATGCCCTAACCATGATCTGTAAAAATGATATTTTTAGAAACCGCTTGAGTACTATAGCAAAAAATACAACATCGACAGAAGAGGTGATTAGTAGGGCCCATCCTGCTCCCATTACCCCCATCGAAGGTATAAAAAAGAAACAAGAAATGGCTAATACGATAGCTCTTATGGTTGAGTAAATCGTAAACTGCCTCATATATCCAAGCCCAACCATCACATGATTAGCAATTGTAACCATTATAGTCCCGATATATCCTGCAAGGAGAAGCAAATGTAACACGCCCGCACTAGATTGCGCAATACTTGGAACCCATTTAAAAAGAATTATATCACCAAGAATAAATATCGGAAAATATATCATCCCCGCAAGCGAAGTAATAAATTTCGTTGCTCGAACAAAAACATCACGGAGACGATCATACTGACCTAAGCTTTGCAACTCGCTCGCCATTGGAAATATAAATCCAAGCATGAAAGCAAGCATGTATCCAAAGCTATTTGCTAATAGAAAGGGTACGGAATAAACACCAACTGCACCAACTCCAGCCCAGACCCCTAATAAAGTTTGATCCAACCGACTAACTAGACTACTAATAATTCTATTAATTGTGCTATATCCCACAAAAGCTCTAATACGTTTAAGAATTACCATATCTATTCGCCAATCAAATAAATAATCTTGAAGCGAATATTTTATAAGGGAATAGTATATTGGCACCGATAGGAAAACAAATAAAGTCCTCGTAAATACATACCCAACGATACCATAGCCAGCATAAACTACCGCGATTCCAAAAATCGTTCCAAGAGAAACCATGGGCACTGATACGCCGTAATTCAAATCGAATCTTTGTAAGCCCATCATGACTGCCCGCCCCCAGGACATCCACATACTACCTAAAAAACCGAAACCAGAGATAAAAAAAACGATTTTTGCCGAATTCACAAGATCAGGAGGTACTTTAAAAGCTGAAGACGCAAGCCAATTCGAAGATAATAATATTATTATCAAACCAACAATTCCTATAATCGTTGAAATTATGAAAGTAGTATTCACTAATGAATTTCGTGATTTATTAGCTCCCACCGAATTGTCAGCAGCCAGGTATTTAATAATGGGCTGAGATAACCCCAAATCCATAAGAGCTACATATCCAATAATTACGCCAACCATGCTCTGTACACCGTATGCTTCAATGCCTAATGCTTTCAAGAGAAATGGTGTGCTGACTAATGCTATAACCATGGGTATAGCATAGCCAATCAGACTTGAAACCATATTTATCGTTGAACGAGAAAGCTGATTATTCATTTAATCACCTTTAACACTTTTGCTGGGTTTCCACCTATGATTACGTCAGATGGAACATTTCTCACAACGACAGAATTTGCGGCGACGATTGTGTTTCTACCAATTTTTACTCCTTTTAGAATAGTCACGTTCATTCCAATTTTTACATTATCCTCAATGATAACGGGAGCATTAGGGACGAAGTTTTGCTTGCTAATTTCACTCGAGTATTCACGTTTACTAATTTCATAATAGTCATGAAAATCAGTATCTATGATAGTGGAATTTGCTCCAATTATCACATTTCGTCCAATAGTGATTCTATTTGCACAACAAATGGTGACTCCACTCATACCAGTATTTTTCATAATTATGATCGCAGCATTTTTGCCTAACGTCTTAATAATACTACGCTTATTAATCCCTAATGGGTTTGAGTATTTCCTTGAAACTATAGTTACATTCTCCGCAATTGAAAGAGAAGACACTGGATGTAGTTTAATTACAGGGAGCCCTACACAATTAATTCCATTTGAAGGAGTTTTTATTTTTGAGTGAAAATATAATAGTTTTATATATCCAACGAACAACAAGGAAACCAATCTATTTTTCGTGACCAGAAACCGAGTATATGTTGCATCACAGTAATGATAACATCTTTTTAATTTGGAGGGGATAAAATGGCTCCTTCCATTAATGGTAATTTGGACAACTCATTCTCACTATTCAAGAATGACAATAAATTAAAGACCTTTTTACATTGGCGTAATTATATTCTTATTCTGGATTACCTTGGCAACATGTGATAAAGAATATTTTCCGTGAATCTTTCTGCACTAAATAGTAATGCCGAATCAGAGTTTAGATATTCTTTAATGTTAGATACATACTCTTCGTATTCGTTTTCGCCCATCGTTGCAATATAATTAAATAAATCTTTATAATTATTAAACTCTCTCTTATCAATAAAAGTATTCTCTGGTATATAATCACCTATGTTAGGGGCACCGAGATAAATGGGAACACAACCAGCAAAAAAACTATCAAATATTTTCTCAGTGATATAACCAGGAATATCTCTCGCATTTTCATAGCAGAAAGAGAATTTATATTTTCTCAATTCTTCCATTTTTGATATTACAGTGCCCTTGTATGAAGGATATTTGGGTTTAAATAATTTTCGAATAATATCATATCTATTTAGATATGATATTTCCCCTGTGAAATTATATTTATCCCAGCCCATACCGTATAGATCAAATTCTTTAGGATGGTTTCCCTCAAACCAGCGAATCGCTTTAATTCTTTCAGAATATAGCTCCAAAGGATGTTTATTTTGCTTGTGAGCTACAATCATCGTACATAGTCTATCCTTCTTTTTTATGTCATAATGTGTATCAGGTGGAATTTTATTTGGCCAACAATATTTTATATATTTTTCCCCGTCTACAATTGTATCATTCCATGTAAAAATTTTACTGAAATATTTATGGTTTTCGGTGTCCCAATTATTTGGCTTAATAAGTTCAGATTCAAAAAGCACTAAATAAAGATCTCTTTCTCTATTTGATTTACTTTTAATATTGAATTGTGAAGAATTTGGTATATCAGGAAAGATAATTTTACTATATTCCTTATCTCGGGAATGATCATATGTTGTTAAGTCAACTCCATGCTCAATGAATTTATTTTTTAAAAGATACCAATGATAGAGGTTGTTATCCCTATTGCTTATTGTATCATTAATATTAAATAGCCTGTCATCTCCATAATATTCAGGTACAACAACGCCATATTTTATCATACTCCGATTGTCCTAAATATTTTCTCAAATCTTTTCTTGTAAGTATGATTTTCTGCTTTATGGTATCCTGCTGTTCTTATGTTTTCCCTCTCTAGGTCATTTTCTAAATAGTACCCGACCTGCTTCTTCATTTCATCTATATTACTAAATACGGCAATTTCTTTTCCGAAAATAAAGTAGTCCTCTATTGTCGGGGCATAGTGCCCCAATTGAAAACCTCCACATCCAGGAATTTCGAAATTACGCATTTTTATCTGTTCATAAATTTTAGGACTTTTACTATTTAATATATATCGCCATGGTATTTTCAATAATTCGATATACGTTTTAAGTTTTGGCCTAAGTAATAATTTGTAAACTAAATGCCTCAAGAATTTCCGATATCTTATATCATATGTTCGACTGTTTGAGAGATTCAGGTTTATTTTGGAATTTAGAAATATACTTTTCATCTCATCATAGCTAACCGTTCCGTTTTCCCAACCATAACCAAAGCAACTTACTTTGAAACCAGCTTTTTTCAATTCATAGATATACCATTCTCTAATTGGATTTTTTCCTCCCACGAAAGACACATCATATTTGTATTGCACATTACTGAAATCTATATCTGTGATATAGTCAAAAGTTGCCCACTGAGATAGAATAACATTATCACACCCTATTTTTTTATATAGAGGAAGACTATATTTATCAACAGTTATAGAATATGACAATTGGGGTGCTACATACTTTGTAAATGTTTCAAATCTCCATTGATCGTCACAAAACCAATTAACTGTTAAATAATTGTTGCTTAATACTTCAATAGTTTCAATCGATATCTCATCACGCATCAGGATAAAAAATACAATATCTGGTTTTTCTTGATTAACAAATTCTATTATCTTATCCTGTAGACCGTTCCTATCTTCTGGGTACCCATTATCTTCGAGCCAGAATGGTATGACTACATCAGCCATTTCTTTTAATACAGGAAAAAATACTAGTTTTTCTAGACTTTCACCTCTTTCCTGCTTTCCATATCCATATTTTAGCAATACGGGTACTATCTTCACTAATTTATCCTTTCTATCCGCCATATATATACTAATCGAATCCTCCAAGAGCCCTTTATACTAAATTTCAAATGTATTAGTTAAAATGCTAATGTGCTTCGAATTAATAAAGAGAAGTGGAGCTCGATTATTTGACAATTTCTCTTTAAGATCTGATTTATAAACATCAGTATCATTCATCATACTTCCACAATGCTCTTCGAAATATTTCATTTCCGATATCAGCATCTCGAGTGAATGATTAGATCTATTGATATCGAAATAGTCGAGCCTCATTGTAATTGAATACCGGATTATTATAAGTTGATTCTAGCGATCATATTGTGATTACTTTTTCTATAGTGACATGCCTAAATAATCTGATTAGAATAATTTCGCGGTCTTGATATATCTCTCTCTTCAATCCGATCTTAAGGTGGTTTATTATAGATGGACTCAAATAAGTATCATTATCCCATTTTTTGCTCATACAAGTTTCATATTATTGTATATATCCATTATTTTCTGTGAAAGCTGGCTACTACTTAATCCAGCAATATTTCTCAGATATTTTTGCGAGCCAACTTCTTTATTTAATTTATGATTAATACCAAAGCTGATTACTCTCGAGTCTTCATACTCAAGATATTTTTTTACAATTGAACCAAATCCCAGGACTTCACAATGTTCTTCTATTGTAAAAATGTATTTATGCGTTTTTGAAATCTTTTGTATTCCGTCATTAAATTTTGTATCAATAATAGGGACTGAATATAAACTCACGTCAACCCCTTGCTTGATCATATTAATACGAACATTATTTGCTGTATCTAACATATTGCTGGTTGACACTATTGCTACATCACTTTTTCCTCCAGCGTGTATGCAGCATATAGGGCTATACTTATCATTTTCAGAGTGTATGTTTTCCTCACCAGTTTTACCTAATCTTAGATATTTTGGGTTTGAATTATTTGATGCGTATTCTAAACACCACTTTGTCTCGATTGGGTCTCCTGGTAAAAGTAAAGAAATATTTGGCATACTTCCCATGATTGCAATATCCTGAATTGCATGATGGGAATATCCCAGACTCCCGTAACTTAATCCACCACCTACACTGACGATGGTGACATCCAGGTTGTGGTAACAAATATCATTCCTAATCTGCTCCAGACATCTTAAGGTATTAAAGTTAGCAATTGAATAGGTAAATACTTTATAGCCTTCTAGCGCAAGGCCAGCCGCAATTCCAGTCATGTTTTGCTCAGCAACACCACAATTAAGAAATCTGTCTGGATATTTATCTGCAAAAGGTTCTACTACAGAATAGCCCAAATCACCAACTAGAAGGAAGATATTTTTATCCTTTAGAGCTAAATTAATTAATTCGTTGATGAAAGTATTACGCAAGTTCTAATTCCTTTAGAGCCTGTTTGTATTCTTGTTCTGATGGAGAATGATAATGCCATGCCAAATTGTTTTCCATCATCTTTACTCCTTTACCTTTAATTGTATCAGCAATTAATAGTTTTGGTTTATCTACAGAAGATTCTTCAAGGGATTGTAAGGCATCATAAATATCTTGATGATTGTGCCCATTAACTCTTCGAATTTCCCAGCCGAAACTTTGAAATTTACTATCAAGTGGTTCCAAATTTATAACTTCATTCGTATTTCCCAGTGCTTGTATTTTATTATAATCAATAATAACATACAAATTTGTTAAGGCTAAATGAGATGCCATTAATAATGCTTCCCAGTTTGAGCCTTCATTAAGCTCTCCATCACTTAATAAAACTACAGTTTTCCGGTTTTCTTTATTAATTTTTCCAGCTAAAGCGATTCCCAATCCAACGGGTAAAGCGTGTCCTAGAGAACCAGTTGAGAACTCAACTCCTGGAACTTCAGAACTAATATGGGACATCAAAATACTACCATCTTGTCCATAACTATCCAATATCTTTTCCTTAAAAAAACCAGCCAGAGATAGAGTAGCATATAGGGATGTACATGCATGTCCTTTTGATAATAAGAATCTATCTCGTAATGGATGTGTAGGATTATCCGGATTATATTTCATAAATCCTTTATAAAGAACTGACAGTATATCTACCATCGAAAAAGCACCACCAATATGTGAAGCTTTCGCTCGATATATCATTCCTAACGTTCGGATACGGATTTCCTTTGCATAAGTGATGGATTTTTCGCAATTGAAATAGGTTCGAGTATTCATATAATTAAGCTTTGAGAATTAGCTTTAAGTTTTCACAGATGTATTCAATCTCTTCCTGATTTCGGTCATATCCACTGGGTAGATTAATCCCATTATTTGCGATATGGCTGGAGACTTTATTATCATACCTTTTGAACATCGGAAAAGAACTCATTTGCGGAAACATAGGACGGGTATCAATCTGTTTTGCTCTTAGTTGCTCGATAATTTGATCTCTTGTAATCCCAAAATCATTATTCAGAACAATTGAACTCATCCAATATATTGATTTTTCATTTTTTGTATTCAATTTATTCATACTAATTCCCTCAATACCTTTGAGACCCTCACAATACCAAGTGTATAGTTGTATTTTTTTTTCAATTAATTCGTCAACTCGCTCCAATTGGGCTAATCCAAGGGCCGCTTGTATATTTGACATTTTATACTTGAAGCCAATGTCTGTAATATCAAAACCTGATGAGGATCGACCATGCTCAGAAAAATGTTTCACGCTTTCATAAAGTTCAGTACTATTAGTTACCAACATTCCCCCTTCTCCAGTAACCATCAGTTTTGCTCCTTGGAAACTAAATCCAGCAATATCACCAAAGCTCCCCGTTCTTTGTCCCTCAAATTCAGCCCCAATTGAAGGTGCAGCATCCTCGACAACCTTAAGACCATACTTTTTTGCAATTCTGACTACTTCTCTCATATTTGCTGGTTGCCCATATAAATGGACGGGAATAATTGCCTTAGTTTTTGAAGTAATTCTTTTTTCAAGACTAATTGGATCTATACACCAAGAATCATTAAGTATATCAGCAAATACTGGATCAGCACCAACATATCGAACCACACTAGCTGTAGCAATCCAGGAAATATCAGGTACAATCACCTCATCTCCGTTCCCAATACCCAATGCGGCTAAAGCTAAGTGAAGAGCTCCCGTACAAGAGGATGTGGCCATTGCGTGCTTTACACCAATATATTCGGCAAACGATTTCTCAAATCTTTTTATATAGTCTCCCCAATGATTATTCCAGCCATTGATGACAGCATCATTGACATAGTCTATTTCTTTTTGAGTGATAGAAGGACCTGCTGTCAATATCATTTGAGATGGTTTCATCTTTTTTCTCCAACTATTTTTACAGGGGTAATATTTATTTCTCTATACTCGAGTCTTTTTAAATCTTTCGTTATGAAGTAAATCTTCTACTATTACTACTTTTACAGGGACTTTATAAGCTGTCAACTTTTCCCTGCATGCTTTTTTCACAGCTCTTATCATTTCTTTTGGATCTGCGTTATCATTAATTTTAATGTTTGCACAAACGATATTACCCATAATTCGATTCCTTTCGCCATATACAATAACATCAGCAATATTCTCTATCCCCTGGATAATATTTTCGACTTCCTGCGGATAAACTTTTTCACCCCCAACGTTGATAATTTCAGATTTTCTTCCCAATATTTTTATATATTCACCTTTTTGGAGCACCTCATCACCGGTAATAAACCACCCATCCTCAGTGAAGGGACTATCAGC
>Ga0257119_1002550_pt1 | contig 10728 bp, 9 predicted proteins | sample SI112_200mmetaG_FD_190179 | JGI IMG/M metagenome (GOLD analysis project Ga0257119, IMG submission 190179) | Marine microbial communities from Saanich Inlet, British Columbia, Canada - SI112_200m | ecosystem: Environmental > Aquatic > Marine > Inlet | place: Canada: British Columbia | collected... | reverse complement strand
GCCGTAATAATTATCATCATTTATGTCACAATTACATGAACGCACCCCATGATATAGCATTCCATTTCTAAATTCTAAAAGGTATGTGTAATTATTTTCCATACTAATCGCGTCGTGCATCTTCCTTTCCTTCATTAGCGGCAAGTCTGTCTATATTGGGCTTAACTTGTAATGCGTAACTCATCAATGCATCAATCTTCACTAAGTCGTTATTCATTGTTTGTACTCTGTTATCTAACGCACCAATGATGTTTTTAAGCCCATGTACACCGCCTGTAACACCTGCTAAGATAAACTTAACAGTCAGGAATACAAAGTACCCTGCGGCTCCAGCGCCTGCTATTGGAAACCCAACTTCTGAAATAATTGCTAAAAAATCCATACGTTTTTTTGTGGTGGTAATATACGTATTTATAACCATAATGATTATTACAGCATTGTGAATTGTTTTATGTTAAGGTTTTTTAGGCAATAAAAAACCCACCTTTCAGTGGGTTTTTTGTACTTACTTTACTTACTCAAATATTAAGAGAAAGACAAGTTAGAAACAGCAACTTCACCTAAGTAGTCGCCTGCATTACCAAATGATGATGCAGTATTAGTAAGTTCTACGTAGCCATATCTCGTCATAAATGAAACTACTGGCTCAAACGTACTAGGGTCTAGTACTGTACCACTACTCATTAATGGGATATACGGACAGTAGAATGAAGGTGCATCAGATTCACTAGAACCTTTATAACCAACAAGTACCGCTGTACTATCTGCTGCATATGAATCAACATATACTTTCATTGCACTATTCAATGTACCAACAAACTTAGTATTTGTAGGTGCTTCAAAAGCGCCTTCTGTAGTACGGGCAAATGCTGACGTAGTTGCAGATTGTAAGATTGTTAATGATTGAGGACTAGTTACAGCCCAGTTACCAGCGCCACGACGAGTACGTTGTGCGATTAAGTTAGCAGTTCTGTTAATCATAACAGCAAGTGCTGCATGCTCATCACCAACGAAAGTTGCAGTACCAGATACTGCCGCTTGGTCAAATGTGAATTCAGTGTTTGCTAAAGAACGAAGTGATTGTAAAATCTCTTGGTCGATTTCAGAAGTAATTTCTTGCGCTAACGCCGCCATAATTTCTGCTTCAACATCAATACCGTGCATTGAATTAGCATCTTGTGCCGCTTCAAATGTCCAACGTGCTTGTAACTTACGTGTTTTTGCTTCAACTGCTTGTTTCAATAACTGAACACTAATGTTACGTCCGCCGTCACCTTCAAGTGATGATGTAGTTCCACCTGTGTAAGCCGCTTGTGTAGCACCTGTACCAGCAGAGTATGCTGTAGCAATCTTAAACGGACTTAAAGCCTCGTCGCCTGCTGTAGTATCGGTGTTTACTGCACTAGTATCATTCATTGTAGTACCATAACGTACACGCAATGTATGAATCTGACTAACTGGACCAGACATTGGCTGTACACCAACTAAGTCGTTAGCAATTACTGTAGGCATAACACGTCGAATTACTGGTAAGATTACACGGTTAAGTGTAGCAACGTTACCCGATGCTGTTGCACCTGCAGATGCAGATTCCGCTAAGTGATTACGAGTATTCTCTAAGATTACACTCATAGTTGTTCTTTTTGTACCTTGTAGACCTTCTAACAAGGCGTCTTTGGTTTCAACCCAACGACTTTCGATTAATTGTTCTGACATTATTTTCTCCTAAAAATCAGTTAATTAAAGACCTGCTAGACGCTTAATATCAACAATGTTGTCGATGCTGTCTTGGTACAGTTCTTTTGTTTCTTTTTTATTACCAGTAACTGTTGTTTTACTTTCAGTTAGTGCTTTCTTTCTTTTTACATCTGAACCTACAGATTTATTAGAAAGAACGGCTGGTAAATACTTTTCAAATGTATGTTGCAATCTTGAAGTTTGAACGTTTTCAAGTAAATTTTGCATGACAGTTGCTTTGTCTTCTTGTAGAGGACTTAACAGTTCATCCATAGTCTTAGCACGTACATTAGACTCTTTAATTGTTTTAACTTCAGCATTCTTTGATTCAACAAGCACTTTTGCTTTCTTGATTGTTTCTTTGGCTTCTTCTAACTTACTATCACGTGCAGTAATCTTAGCATTCAATTTACGAATAACAGCATTCTCATTTAAATGAGTACCTGTAAATTCAGTTGAAAAGGCTTCAAAAATACGACGTCCGAAGTTGTTCTCACGAGCAACCTTAACATCTTCATGTAATTGTGATAATTCAGTGTTTAGACGCTTGGTAATAACACTTCCAACTTTCTTTGCATTCTCTTTAACGAACTTCGTTTTAAGAGCATTAAGTTTAGTTTTTGCTTCTGCTACAAGTTTGACTTTAGTTTCAATAACTTCTTTCTTATCTTGTGCAAATTCGTTAATCTCTCTTGCAAGAGCCTTAACTACAAAATTTTCTAACTTAACCATGCCTTCAGTTTGGAGTTGTCTATCATTTCTTAAATCGTTAATTTCTTCACTTAACTTAGTAACCATAAATTTATTAAATTTATTAGAATTTTCAGTCATCTTAGTGTTGAACTTAACACGGTCTTCGGCAAGTTGTTCTTTCTCAGCAACAACTTCCTGAATTTCCACTTCAAGACTTTCGGATACCATGCGGTCTAGTGCTTCTACCATTGTTTGTTTGTCGTGCTCGTAACGTTGAGCGAATTCTTCGCGCAACTCAGTGCGTACTTCTTCACGAGTCTCAGTCAGTTTTGCATCCCATTCTTCTTGGATTGCAATACGTGTGTCTTCGTTGATAAGTTCACTGTCAAGCAAGGGTTTCATTGCATCTAGCATCAATATCTCCTATAATTTGAGGTCTTTAATAAGTTGCAAAATGCCACTTTTCAAAAACCTCTGTGCTGTGATACTTTCTCTAGCATCAGAAGCCATTTCGAGCAACTTAGAACCACCTTCCATATTCAACAAACCTTCATAGATGGCTGTTGGATAAGCGTCAGGTGCACTAGGTTGTGCTACTACGTCAACTGTTACTATTTCAAAATCACTTACATGTCCGTTGCTTTCGTTAACGTTTCCGCTACCTCGGCTCGAGACACCTAACTTTACTCCTGCTCCCAACATGGTCTCAACTAGTGTTCCCATTGGAGTAGGTAATATCTTTAATTTACCATAACCGTTTGCGCCTTCCATCCACATATCAGTGATGACGTGACTTACACGGTCTAGGTTAATTTTTAAATCATCTGGGTGGTCTAACTCACCCAATACAGAATATCCACCACCAATTTGCTCTTTTAATGTCTTAACAGCATTATTGATTTCATTAACAGGGTAGATACGCTGATTAGCATTCTTTACATCGCCTTGGATGCAAAGACCTTTCATAAAAAGATTTTTATCACCCTTTTCATCACGCTCAAGAACTATCTGAGCGGCATCAAAGGATAAACTTTCCTGTAAGAAAGACACTTAATTACTCGCCTTTTTTAGGAGCGGGTGCGTTAGATAATTTTGCGCCACCTTCTGGGCCATCAACACCTAAGTCTTTTGCTTTTGGTGCAGGGCGTCCCTTTTCAGTTGCTGTACTAGTTTGAACAGGTTTTGCATCTGTTTTAGATTTCTTACCTGCATCATTTGCATTAGCACTTGTTGTATTAACACTGCCTTCTTCTGATGTAACTGGTTTAGGAGCATTTACTAATTTAGCATCTTCTTCTAATTCCTCTTTGTCTTCAAAGGATAATTCTTCTTCAGCGTCTAAATCACCAAAGTCTTCACCTTCGTCATCTGTATCAACTTCAAAATCCATTTCAGCGTCATCTTCATCAGATGCACCAACTGTATCGTCACCGATAAGGTCATCAAACTCAGCCATCAACTCGTCAAGTTTGTCTTCCAAATCAACAACACGGTCTTCGATTTCAGCGTGGTCGTCTTCATTCTCTTCAGCATCTACTTCACCACCAAAGTCCATTTCAGTTTCTTCTGCATCATCTGCAAAATCAACACCTTCTTCGTCAGCAGAAACATCATCGATGAAATCATCAACAGTATCACCACCGATATCGTCTTGCATTAAACCTTCGTAAATTTCACGTGATTTACCTACAACAATATCATGGAAAAGGTCAGATGCCTTTTGGTCTTCGTCATTAATGACGTATTCAATCAGTTTTTCAAATTTGTTACTCATGGGTTACTCCAAAAAATTAAAAATATTCATATTCGTGTGTGTATTTAGACCACATAATAAAAAAGACACTGTAATAGTGCCTTTTTTAAGATTTTTGTGTGTTTTTGTGGGATTTATAGATTTTTTTATCTAAAATCCCCCACCCATTGGTTCTTCAATTGGTGCAGAATACATATTTTTAATCTTTCCAAGTTTCTCTTCATTCTCAATATTACGAATATCATTCATCTGTCGTAATTTATTGATTTGTTTTAAAGTAAGACGTGTCTTTCGTAAATCGTCTTTAGTGATTTGCGAGTTGTCATCTTCTAAATCCTGATAACCAGGAAATGCTTTATTGAATAGTTCGTTTAATATCATGTACTTATTTATGTTAATCCACCACCAACATCACCGCCCGATACTTGCGGTGGTACTTCGGATGCCATTGGGTTTAGTTCACCTGTTGCTTCACCGCCCATATCCATATCTTCGCCACCCATATCATCCATGCCTTCAATTTCTCCCATAGTATCAATATCAGATTCAAATCCACCAGGCATAACGCCAACGCCACGTAGGTCAGAACCTTCAACATCCGTTGCTTTCGCCTTAGCGTTTTCTTCTTCCCACTGTTCTTCGTTCTTAACCATTTCTTCTTCGGAAAGGCCTAAGTAACGCTCCAATAAGAATCTCTTACTAAGATAAGGGTACTGTTCTAAGTTAGCAAATGTGCCAACACGGGTTGCATCTAGTTCACTTTGTCTATAACTAGCAAAGTTCTGTGGTTCATTGAACTTAACATCAAATAAACTACTATCAATATTAAATCCACGGAATGCTAAGTAAAGTTTAAATTCAGTATTAAGTACACGTGCCAACGATGCTTGCATGCGCTTACAATATTGGTTAAACCTAAATTCTTGTATTAATGCTGTTCCTAATCTTCCGTCAGTTAATGGGGATGAATTATCATCTGGGCCACTAGGTAAGTAACTACTAGGCACACGTAAACCACGTGCTAACTTATTATTAAAGTAACGCAAGTCGTCAATCTGTCCTAAGTTTTCTCCACCGGGTAATGTATCTACTTTAGAACCACGCCCTTCTGCAGTTTGTGGGAAGAAGAAATCTTCATTTGTTGAGTTTTTGATGAATATCCCTGACTCAATTGCAAACGTATGGTACTCGTTATCTACATTTAAACACCCTGTATCCATTGTTTCAGTGAGATATTCTATTTTTACAATTTTGTGATTATAAACATGTACTTTTTTCTTAAGGTCTTTCCAACCTTTGAAACTATGTTGTCGGTACAGACGCTTTAATTGTGAATCTGTGAATTTATCTACATTGATTTTATAAAGTTGCCCTTTCTTACCTGATGGTTTATTGGCATCCTTCAATAGCGTCATGAACTTAGTATCCATATTAACTATTTTTATAGTATTAATTTTATTGGTATCATTTTTCTTGACTATTGTAATGAGTCTAGATACCATTGGTTGCGTCCATACAAATTCTTGATTATTAAAAGATACTCGCTTACCTTCTGCACTTTTTAAGAAGTTCTCTAACGATTTTGGATTATCAATAAATCGTTGCTTACTCCTAACAGACTGTGCTTGTAAATATTTTTCATAAGTCTTCACATTTAACTTGCGTTTTGTCCAATTTCCCTTATGCCACTGTGAACAATCCTTCGTAAATTGTTCCCTTTCTTCCTGTGATTTATTTTTCCAATGTTCTTTTACAGTTTTAGAAATTTTTGCTTTAATTAAATCAGTATCAGGATGTGTGTTCCATACAGATTTAGAAGCATGATATCTAATATGGTCACCTTTATTCATATGCATTAAATTACTAGGACTATTATTAAATCTATCGAAATCTACGTGATGAACTACATGATTGTAATTTTTATATTTGTCTTCATGAATAAATGTATCTAATTCGCAGTTTTCTTTAACCATTCTATGCGTGAACACCCATTCGTTTATTTCATGGTCAAATACTCTTTCGTATTTTATACCTTTGGTACTGTCATCCACCGTTCTGTGGTTAGTTTCAAATGAAATTAAACTTTCGTCAATACTTAAATCTTTCGCTTCCACAAATCCTTTACCGAGTACGGGTATTTTATGGTCTGGCGTACATGTTAATGTTTCACCATTGTCTAGGTGCAATTTAAGAACTTCAGCATCTTTCCTAGTTTCACCCGCCCAAGCAACTTTACCAGGAACAACCTTTCCTGTTACAGGATTGGTACTATAAACCCAATTTTCCTTACCCTCGTTGTGTTCATCAATAACATTAGTTAGTGACAATGTTCTACCATCTAACAATGGAATTCTAGTATTCAAATCAATACACAATGGATTATAAGTTGCATCCATTGTGTTACCACCACCGCCTTGAGTAGGGATACGTCTTTGGTGTATTTCATTCTTAACACGCTCTACAAAACTCATTGCCATGTGACTAGGCATATTACCAACATCAATATAGAATACACGGCGTTCTGGTGCTCTTTGAATTCTGTAAATTAGAATAGCATCTTCTAGCATTTCTTTTTGTTTAAACACTTTATAAATGTTCTCCAAAATACTAGTACCAAATGGCCAAGTAACATCAAGACCTTCTGTTAAACTCAAATGCACAACATGCTTAGCATCAATTACTGACTCTTTCATTGAGTTAGCAAAACGAGTGCCGTTATTGTTTAAGTTTCCGCCACTTACAGGTGCTTGGTTTGGTGCAGTGTATCCGCCTCTAGCAGGGTTAACTGAAAAGTCGTCTGTATTCTTTGCCGCAACTGTTAGATTTTGGAAGTTGGGATTGATATCCTGTATAACGTACTGCTCAGGTTCTTTGCCATCACTCTCATTAACAATTACACGTGATACTTTAGTAGATTCAACCCACATAAGTTTAAATGTTTCAGGGTCTCTAATGAATACTTGGTCACCGTACTTAATTGTGTTGCGGAACATTTTGAATAAGCGTTCATTAAATCGATTTAACTTAACCCACTGCATTAATTGCTCTGTAAGAATGTTAACTTCGTTATCAGTTGGTTTTTCTTTGTACTTAATGTCAAATGGACTATCAGTAATGTCATCTGCTTGTGTACTGAATTCGGAAATAATGTCTAAACAAGCATTTACTTCACTATCCATATCCATTGCTTCGTATTGATTGTAACGTTCAACACGGTTAGGATGTCCTGTGTAAACTTCAGGAAGTTTGCTTTGGTAGTTTCTAAATGCGAAGTTACTTGCTTGTGGCGTAGTACCACTAGCAATGCCTCCCAATGGACTAAACTGCCCTGATGTGTCAGCAACTTTAAAATATTTACGCCATGACATATGGATAACCTGTTTTAATTAATGTTGCTGTATTTATGCTGAATAATTAAGTATTGGAATTAACTCATTTGTACTACTTGCTTAATACCTTGTGTATTCTTGTTACCTTGATTTAGTGCAGTTACAATACTGTCTAATTTTTTATTAGATTCATTGTTCGATTCCGACAACGCATTCAATGCACTTGCTAGTTTTTCGTTGTTAGATACTTTGCTTTGTGTACTTGATTCAATTGCGTCAGTGTTTTGTTTACCTATGTTCTTTTTCCACTCATCGACGATTGGTCTGAGTAAATCCCAATTACGTTTGTCCCATGTATCACCATGCTCCCCATGTTTCATTTCATTAACCCAACCTTTAGGTGGGTCGTTCAGTAGGTTTCTAATTTGTTTCGCAATTTCAGTTGGAACTTTAGTATTTGCGGGTATATTGAATTTCTTCTCAAATTCATTTGGTATTAATCTCATGTTATTGGTCATACCCATACCAGTTCCCATGATTCCTTCGTAATCTTTAAAAACCTTCTCATTTAATAACCTACCGATGGTTATTGGTGATTTCTCATTTTGCTTAGTTAATGTAGTTACTAGTGCATTTAGTTTTTTAAGTTCATCTGCAATCTCTTTGCGTCTATCAACTATTGCATCAGTTTGCACAGTGGACCATGCACCGAACTTATCTTCTTGCTTTTCTAACTGGAATATTTTAATTCTTGCATTATTAATCTCAATATCTGCTTGGTTCTGGCCTTTGTTGACTCTATCTGAACCACGTAATAGATTTTCAGTCTCTTCTAATATTTCAGCAGTTTTAGTTACTATTGTTTCTATTGCACCTGATACAGTTTCAAAACTAAGTATCGACGCTTGTGCAGATGCGGCTGCTATTTCTAAATTCTTGGATGCACTTGTTAACTCCACTGTAATTGAATCCGCACCTTTGCCGTCTTCTCCCTTTTTATTGTGCATATTGGCAATGTCATTCGAAGTGAGTTTATTCGAATCAATCGCCTTCTTAACGTTACCATCTGCCATGGTGGTTAAATTCGCCATATCATTCATTGATGCTAAAATACCAGTATCACCAACCGCACGTGCTAAGGTTTCCACTGTTCCTACGTATTTCTTCGAACCATTCTGAATTTCTTGCAATGCAGTGCCCCAATCCATTTGATTAGAACGCATACGATTCATAACCGCCATAAACCCTGGTATAGATACCTGCCAACGTTTTGCCTCTTCTGATGTAATCATCCCTGTTGATGCATCCTGAATCGCTTTCTGTAAATCGGGCATACCTTTAGTTGCCAACATCAACGCTTCTATTTGGTCAGCCGCTTCAACACCATCCGCGCCTTGACGTCTTAACTGTCGTTGTGATGCTTGGTATCTAGCATTGAGCATCGCTTGTTTAATCTCATCTTTTTGTGCGTCACGGCTCAATCCTGTAAGTTTGGAAACTTCCTCGAATCGTTTGCCTAATTTTATAGCACCTTCTGAAATAACCATTTGGTCACGTTTCATGTTGTACACTTGATTAAACCCCAATAAACGTTGTCTTTCAACAAAGGTTGCAACCGTATCTCCGATTTCTTCAGATGTGAAACCCAAATTACGCAACTCTTGGTCTGATGATTTTTTCATGAATCCGAGTACAGATGCAAAACCATCAGCCGCTTTGTCTGCAGAACCATGCAGCATAATTAATTGGTTCTTATTCTTATCCAACATACTACTGAATTGCTTTAGTGGTATTCCCGACTTTACTATATTGTCAACTAATGTGTCAATACCCTCAGCACCCGAAAATCCAGATTTACTCAGTGCTTGGTACGACCCCAGTGCATTGTCCATTTCCCCAACCATGAATGCCATTGCACTACCAACACCATCGATTATTGTGCCAGCAACTTTTCCAATCGTTCCAAATGCTTTTGTAGCGTTTCCAATAGCACCCGTGACAGACCCAATGGAACTACCAAATGCCGATATACTGGCATTACCAGATGCTAACCCCTTGAACGCTGTGGTAACTGAACTTGCGGTGTTTGAAAGTCCTCTTAAGTTACCTTGAGCATCTCTGACTGCTTTTGAAAATTCTTTAGTATTACGGGATGCCTCATCGGTTGTTCTACCTGCTCTGATTTGTGAATCATAATATGATTGTTCCGATGATGAATAATCTGCCATAGTGTTATGCTCTATAAATATTGTTAAATTTTATTGTATTTATGGAAGAAATAACATGGCAGATAATCCACTTAGCAACTACTTCAGACGACCGAGCATTTACATCACTTTGCCAAGCAAAGGTAAGTTCTACCCAGAAGGAGCATTGGAATTAACAGAGAATGAAGAACTCCCTGTTTATCCAATGACAGCAGTTGATGAAATCACGTACAGAACGCCTGATGCGTTATTCAATGGTACATCGATTACTGAAGTTATTCAAAGTTGTATGCCAAGTATCAAAGATGCATGGGCAATCCCAAGTATCGATTTGGATACAATTTTATCTGCTATTAGAATTGCAACCTACGGACATACGTTAGAAATCGGAACTACATGTCCCAAATGCGAAGAAGAAGCAGAGTACGGGGTTGATTTAAGAAAGATTATCGAACAATTGGATATTGGTGAGTACGATAGTTCAATCAATTCAGGTGATTTGGAGATTCATATCAAACCACTAACTTACAAAGACATTAATGAAAGTAGTTTAGTTCAATTCGAAGAACAGAAAATTGCTTCTGTGTTAGAAGATACTGAAATGTCAGAAGAAGAAAAACTTAAATTACTATCCAAGACATTTAAAAAGATTTCAGAAGTAACAATCACAACAATATCAAAAAGTATCGAGTATATTAAGACACCAGAAACAATGGTATCAGATAGTGAACAGATTAATGAGTTCCTACATAACTGCGAACGTAGTGTTTTTGAAACAATAAAAAATAAAGTACTCACGTTAAGAAGTAACTCAGAACTCAAACCACTGCACATTAAGTGCATGGAATGCGAGAACGAATACGAACAACCATTTACCTTGGATATGTCTAATTTTTTCGGATAAGGCTCTTAGTTCTTGCTCCTGACGAAATCGTCAAGGAGATTGAAAAGATGGAAAAGGAAACTAAGGGCATTAAAGACGAAGCATTAAGACTTAGTTGGAACATGC
>Ga0257119_1002549_pt1 | contig 10730 bp, 7 predicted proteins | sample SI112_200mmetaG_FD_190179 | JGI IMG/M metagenome (GOLD analysis project Ga0257119, IMG submission 190179) | Marine microbial communities from Saanich Inlet, British Columbia, Canada - SI112_200m | ecosystem: Environmental > Aquatic > Marine > Inlet | place: Canada: British Columbia | collected... | reverse complement strand
GGTGTGAATCTGCGAGGACCACCTCGTAAGGCTAAGTATACGTAGTCGACCGATAGCGAACTAGTACCGTGAGGGAAAGGTGAAAAGTACCCCGGGAGGGGAGTGAAATAGTACCTGAAACCGTTGATCTACAATCAGTCAAAGCGTCGTCTCGAGTTTACTCGAGGCCGCAATGGCGTGCCTTTTGAAGAATGAGCCAACGAGTTACGGTGTGTGGCAAGGTTAACCCGTGAGGGGAAGCCGGAGCGAAAGCGAGTCTGAATAGGGCGTTCAGTCGCATGCTGTAGACCCGAAGCTGAGTGATCTATCCATGGGCAGTGTGAAGCGGAGGTAAGACTCCGTGGAGGCGCGAACCGACCTAGGTTGAAAACTGGGCGGATGACCTGTGGATAGGGGTGAAAGGCCAATCAAACTCGGTGATAGCTGGTTCTCCGCGAAATGCATTTAGGTGCAGCGTCGCATGTTCAGTCATGGAGGTAGAGCACTGGATGGGTTAGGGGGCCTACAAGCTTACCAACCCCAGCCAAACTCCGAATGCCATGACTCCAGAGTGCGGCAGTGAGTCCTCGGGGGATGAGCTTCGATGGACGAAAGGGAAACAGCCCAGACCGCCGACTAAGGCCCCAAAGTTCTGACTAAGTGGTAAACGAAGTGGGATTGCACAGACAGCCAGGATGTTGGCTTAGAAGCAGCCACCATTTAAAGAGTGCGTAACAGCTCACTGGTCAAGTGGTCCCGCGCGGAAAATGTAACGGGGCTCAAGTCAGACGCCGAAGTCGCGGACTTCTGCTTGCAGGAGTGGTAGCGGAGCGTCGAGTTCGGAGCGAAGCGGCGGTGTAAACCGACGTGGACCGGGCTCGAGTGAGAATGTTGGTATGAGTAGCGAGAGAGGGGTGAGAAACCCCTCCGCCGGAAGTCCAAGGGTTCCTGGGGAAGGCTAATCCTCCCAGGGTGAGTCGGGAGCTAAGGCGAGGCCGAGAGGCGTAGTCGATGCACAACCGGTTGATATTCCGGTACCACGGGTTGCGCGACAAACGCCGACCCGCAGTTGCTCAGGGGATGGTCGACCCTTCGGGGTTGACAGGAACTTGAACCAAGTGCGGTGAGGTGAGTGATGCGGGGACGCAGGTAGGTAGGTGATCCCAGGCGATGGTTGTCCTGGGGCAAGCGTGTAGGTCGGGGCGTAGGTAAGTCCGCTCCCCATAAAGACTGAGACGTGACGCCGAGCCGTTTAAGGCGAAGTCACTGGTCCTTTGCTGCCAAGAAAAGCCGCTAGCGAGTGCAACCGGTGCCCGTACCCCAAACCAACTCAGGTGGACAGGTAGAGAATACCAAGGCGATTGGGAGAACTATGGTTAAGGAACTCGGCAAATTGCATCCGTAACTTCGGGAGAAGGATGACCTTATTAGGGTGATAAGACCTTGCGTCTTTGAGCCTGACGAGGTGACACAAACCAGAGGAAAGCGACTGTTTACTAAAAACACAGCAGCGTGCTAAGTCCTAAGACGACGTATACGCTGTGACGCCTGCCCGGTGCTGGAAGGTTACGGGGAAGGGTTAGCCTTCGGGCGAAGCTCTGAACCTAAGCCCCAGTAAACGGCGGCCGTAACTATAACGGTCCTAAGGTAGCGAAATTCCTTGTCGGGTAAGTTCCGACCTGCACGAATGGCGTAACGACTTTCCTACTGTCTCAACCATAGACCCAGCGAAATTGAAGTACGAGTAAAGATGCTCGTTAGCTGCAGAAGGACGGAAAGACCCCGTGGACCTTTACTACAGCTTGGTATTGGTATTTGTTATGCGTTGTGTAGGATAGGTGGGAGACTTTGAAGCGTTGGCGCTAGCCGATGTGGAGTCAACCTTGAAATACCACCCTGCGTTTGACGGATATCTAACCTGGGCCCGTTATCCGGGCTGGGAACAGTGCCAGGTGGGTAGTTTGACTGGGGCGGTCGCCTCCTAAATTGTAACGGAGGCGCCCAAAGGTTCTCTCAGTCTGGTTGGCAATCAGACGTCGAGTGCAATGGCACAAGAGAGCTTGACTGCGAGACTTACAAGTCGAGCAGGTGCGAAAGCAGGGCATAGTGATCCGGCGGTTGCGTGTGGAAGCGCCGTCGCTCAACGGATAAAAGGTACCCCGGGGATAACAGGCTTATCTTCCCCAAGAGTCCATATCGACGGGAAGGTTTGGCACCTCGATGTCGGCTCATCGCATCCTGGGGCTGAAGCAGGTCCCAAGGGTTGGGCTGTTCGCCCATTAAAGCGGTACGCGAGCTGGGTTTAGAACGTCGTGAGACAGTTCGGTCCCTATCCTCTGCAGCCGGAGGAGATTTGAGAAAGGCTGTCCCTAGTACGAGAGGACCGGGACGGACGTAGCTCTAGTGTGCCAGTTGTTCCGCCAGGAGCATGGCTGGTTGGCCACCTACGGAAGGGATAACCGCTGAAAGCATCTAAGTGGGAAGCCCGTTTCAAGATGAGATCTCCCACCGGGAAACCGGGTAAGGCCCGTGGCAGACCACCACGTTGATAGGCCGGAGGTGTAAGCACGGCAACGTGTTCAGCCGACCGGTACTAATCGGCCGAGGGCTTGGTTACATAACATCGACCGTTGATTCCGATGTTCGTGTTCGCTATGGAGTGCTTGAGGGGTCCATGGACCGCTCTTTGACAACTGAACTCGTGCCCACCACCCCGCAGGGGTGGGCACAAAAGGTTTCGGTGGCTATGGCGGCGGGGTCACACCCGTTCCCATTCTGAACACGGAAGTTAAGCCCGCCAGCGCCGATGGTACTTGGGTCGAGAGGCCCTGGGAGAGTAGGACGCCGCCGGATTTCGCACGCTGAGAGCGGGGCCTTAGGGCCCCGCTCGAGCGCGTTTTGGGACGGGTTTCGTGTCAGCTGGGCGGGGTGAGGCGGCCGCTCGACCTGCTGCGTTCCCAGAGGAGACGCCAGCCGGTGTCATCACCCGTGGCCTTCCGGAGGGTGGCTTCGGCAGCTTCGCTGTCACCGGCCAGAAGCTGGGCTGCGGCCTGCCAGAAGCCGGTCTGGGCGTTGCTGAGGGGATGGCCGGCTGCTGCCTCGAGTGCGGTCATGGCCTCGTCGGTCCTGCCGGTGGTAACGGCGTTGATGCCGGTGCCCATGAGGTCGTACATCTCGTGCAGGTCGAGCAGGCGTGCCAACTCGGCTACGGGCTCGGGGTGGTCGTCGATTCGCAGGTCGACCTGTCGGGTCCACCCCGGTTCGGCGACCCCGCCGGGGGCGACCACCAGGGCGGCCGATGTGGAGCCTCTCAGGTCGCCACCTGCCTCGTGGCCGGCGGTAACAGCTGAGCAGAGCCTGCGTGCAAGGGGCCCTGAGGCACTGCCGAAGGCATCGAGCATCACGTCCCAGACTCCGTCTGCGCCAGCCATGTTGGCCACCGCCACAACGCCGTCGCCCACTGAGTGGCCGGCACTGGGGATGCAGCCGCTACCCGTGTGGACGGCGACCCGACCCTCGAAATCGACTATCGCAACCTGGCGGGACTCGGCATGGGGGTCCTCGGCGATCAGGGTGCCAAGGGCCTCGGCGGGGGAGTGGCCCGAGCGCAACAGGTCGAGGGAGCGTGGCCCGTAGGAGGCTTCGGTTACAGCCTGGGTGAGAACGGCACCCACGCCGGCCTCAACCCAGGGGACCTTGTTGCCGACAGCCATCCAGCCTGTGTGCACGGCGGTACCGAGTTGGCCGGTGTCCGGGTCGAGGGCGACGATCGAGAGGGTCATTGGGTCTCCTGGGTGTGCAGGGGGACGCTACCTGCAGTGCGGGGGAGGCTCGTGGCCGGCGCGGCGCCGGTAGCCTCATCGCCCATGGCCCCACCACAGGATCGACGCTCACCCCGTCAGGGTGGAGGCTCCCGGGGTGGCGATCGACGTCCCGACCGGGGATCCGGTGGGAGCCGCGACGGGCGGCGCCAGCGTGACGGGCGCCCCGACGGCCAGAACCCCGACCGCCGCCGTCGTCCACCAGACGATGCCGGCCCGAAGAACTGGGGTGGGGTGGCCCGGCGTGCGGCCGGACGCCTCGAGCGTGAAGAGGCCGAGGACCGCGACTGGCGCCGCGAGCAGACCGCCGAGCGGACCACCCGACCCGACCGCACACCGCCCGAGCGCTCAGACCGTCTGCGCCGCGAGGCGGCCGATGCCGTGGCACGTGGTGTCAGCCCGGCCCGGTCCGGTCGGGTTCACAGGGCGCTCGAGAGGCAACCGCTGCCGGATGCACCGAGGCGCCTACCTGATGCCGATGTCGCCCTCCGCAGGGCACTGGGCGATGGTGCCGGTTCGCGTGCGTCGGCCAAGTTGCAGGAGGCCGCACGCGCCTTCGACGACGAGCGCTTCAACGATTCCCGGCGCATCCTGAACTCGCTGGTCGAGCGTGCCCCCGAGGTGGTCGAGGTGGTCGAGCTCCTGGGCCTGACCCACTACCGAATCGGAAACTGGAAGGCCGCCGCAAAGAGGCTCGAGGTGTTCCGGGACCTGACCGGCGGAACCGAGCAGCACCCTGTGCTGGCCGACTGCTACCGGGCCCAGGGCAGGTGGGCCGATGTCGAGGTGCTCTGGACCGAACTGCGCGATGCGTCGCCTGGTGCAGCGCTTGTGACCGAGGGTCGCCTCGTGGCTGCGGGTGCCCTGGCCGACCAGGGTCGCATGGCCGATGCGGTGCGTGAGCTTGAGCGTGGCTGGTCTGTTCCAAAGCGGGCACGCGACCATCACCTGCGACGTGCCTACGCGCTTGGGGACCTCTACGAGAGGTCGGGCGCAACACCCCGGGCCCGAGAGTTGTTTCGCTGGATAGCCAGCCGCAACCCCGACTTCGCCGATGTCTCCGACAGGTTGAGGTCGCTCAACTGACACCGGCGGGCCCTTGTCACAGGCCCCGCCTACGGTGCGTGTGTCGGCTTCCCCGTCAACAGTGGTCCGGGTGCAGAGCCCGGATCCGAGCGAAGGGAGCCTCGATGGCTGCCAACGAAGCGTCCATGTCCGAGTCGGGCCCGTCCGATACCAACCTGTGTGTCCTGGTGGGTGAGTTGAGCAGCGACCCCAGGCCGCTCGATCTGGAGTCAGGCAGCGTGCTCCTGCGCTGCGAGGTCACCGTGCGCGCCGGTGGGGCGACCGACTCGGTCCCGGTTGTCCGCTTCGACCCGATAGCGAGCGAGAGGTCTCTCTCGGCTGGCGACAGGGTGGCCGTGGTCGGCAGGGTGCATCGGCGCTTCTTCCGTGCAGGTGGCACCACGGTGAGCCGCACCGAGGTGGTGGCCGATCGTGTGGTTCCGGTACGCAACGGCGTCAGGGCCTCAAAGCTGTTCGAGTCTGCACGAACCCGCCTGGGCACGACCCTTCCCGTCGGAGTGGCGTCAACCTGACGGCGGGCCAGAACCTGTACCCGCGCGTGCCCGTGGTCGGCGTATGGTGAACCGGTGCCGTGGCGGCAGCGTCACGGCGGTCATCCAGTTCATGATCCGGGAGAAGTCAGGTGGAACTCGAGAACCTGTTGGGCGGCGATGCCGCCTACCTGTTGGAGCACGAGGCGAAGGGAATCCCGGCCGACCTGCTGTCGGGCCCTGGCCCCGACTATGTCTCCGACGTGCTTGCCCAGACCGACCGGTCACCACAGGTGCTGCGCAGCATCCAGTCGCTCTTTGACCACGGTCGCCTGGGCGGAACCGGCTACGTGTCGATCCTGCCGGTCGACCAGGGCATCGAGCACTCGGCGGCGGCCTCGTTCGCACCGAACCCCGCCTACTTCGACCCGGCCAACATCGTTGAGCTGGCAATCGAGGGCGGCTGCAACGCGGTCGCCTCAACCTTCGGTGTGCTGGGGGCGGTGTCCCGACGATTCGCCCACCGGATCCCCTTCATCGTCAAGCTCAACCACAACGAACTCCTGACCCTTCCCAACACCTTCGACCAGGTCATGTACGGCTCGGTCGACCAGGCATACGACCTGGGTGCTGCAGGTGTGGGCGCCACCATCTACTTCGGGTCAGACGAGTCCACCCGCCAGATCGCCGAGGTCTCAGAGGCCTTCGCACGGGCCCATGAGCTGGGCATGTTCACGGTGCTGTGGTGCTACCTGCGCAACTCGGGTTTCAAGGTCGACGGTGTCGATCACCACGCCTCGGCCGACCTGACCGCCCAGGCCAACCACATCGGCGTCACCATCGAGGCCGACATCATCAAACAGAAGCTGCCCGAGGTGAACGGCGGCTACAACGCCATTCCGGGTTTCGGCAAGACCCACCCGCTCGTGTACGACGAGCTCACCAGCGACCACCCGATCGACCTGTGCCGCTGGCAGGTGGCCAACTGCTACATGGGCCGCATCGGTCTCATCAACAGTGGTGGCGCCTCGTCGGGTGCCGGCGACCTCGCCGAGGCGGTACGCACGGCGGTCATCAACAAGCGTGCCGGGGGTATGGGCCTCATCAGCGGCCGCAAGGCCTTCCAGCGTCCGATCTCCGATGGAGTGGAGTTGTTGAACGCAATCCAGGATGTCTATCTGGACTCCTCGGTAGGCGTGGCCTGACGCCTGCTCCACGGGTCGTCGACGTTGCCGGCGCTGTGACCAACATCGCAGAGAATTGCCTCCCCGGATCACTGGCCTTTGGATCGCGCGTGGTTATGGTTATGCGCGTGCAGGGGACGACCGGCAACGAGGCCGGAACGCCGATGGGCATGAGACGGCAGGTGGCGACGTGACCGATACAGCGGCACCCCCCGATGCGGTATCTGTAGACAAGGTCATCATTCGCTTCGCCGGCGACTCCGGCGACGGAATGCAGCTCACCGGCGACCGTTTCACGAGTGCCAGCGCCCTTTTTGGTAACGACCTGGCGACCCTTCCCGAGTACCCGGCCGAGATCCGCGCACCAGCCGGAAGCCTCGCTGGCGTGTCCGCCTTCCAGGTCCAGGTTTCAGACCACGACATCATGACCCCCGGCGACGCCCCCGACGTTCTGGTGGCGATGAACCCGGCGGCACTCAAGTCCGACCTCCACATGCTGGTGCCCGGTGGCACCCTGATCGTGAACGCCGACGCGTTCGACGAGCGCAACCTGGTAAAGGCCGGCTACGAGACCAACCCGCTCGACGGCTCAGACCTCGACGGCTACATGCTCATCACGGCGCCCATGACAAGCCTCACCAAGGAGGTCTGCAAGGACCTCGGAGTCAAGCCGCGTGATGCCGAGCGGTCCAAGAACTTCTTCGCCCTTGGCCTGGTGTCGTGGATGTACAGCCGCCCGACCGAACCCACGATGGAGTGGATCGACACCAAGTTCGCCGGCCGTGACCTGATCATCGCTGCCAACAAGGCGGCGTATCGGGCAGGCCACGCCTTCGGCGAGACCGCCGAGATCGGGCACCAGCGTGTGGTTGTGCCTGCTGCTCCCCAGCAGCCCGGCACCTACACGAACATCAACGGAAACACGGCGCTGGCATGGGGTCTGGTGGCTGCCGGCGAACTGTCCGGGCTTCCGGTGTTCCTCGGCTCGTACCCGATCACACCCGCCACCGACATTCTCCATGAACTGTCAAAGCACAAGTCGTTCGGAGTCACCACATTCCAGGCCGAGGACGAGATCGCAGCTGTCGGCTCGGCGCTGGGGGCCTCGTACGGCGGCTACCTCGGCGTCACCACAACGAGTGGCCCCGGAGTGGCGCTCAAGTCCGAGACAATCAGCCTTGCGGTCAGCCTCGAGTTGCCCCTCGTGATAGTCGACATTCAGCGTGGTGGTCCGTCGACGGGGCTCCCCACCAAGACCGAGGCCGCTGACCTGCTCATGGCCATGTACGGCCGTCACGGCGAGGCACCGCTACCGGTGGTGGCTGCCTGCACCCCGGCCGACTGCTTCGACGTGGCGATCGAGGCGGCCCGCATTGCGCTGACCTACCACACCCCCGTGATCCTCCTGTCCGACGGGTACCTGGCCAACGGGTCCGAGCCGTGGCGCCTCCCCGAGGTTGATTCCCTTGCACCGATCCCCGTGGAGTTCGCCACCGAGTTCAACCACACCAACGCCGACGGCGAGCCCGAGTACTGGCCCTTCCTGCGCGACGAGAACCTGGTGCGCCCCCTGGCGCCCCCGGGCACACCTGGTCTGATGCACCGAATCGGAGGCATCGAAAAGCAGGACGGTTCCGGAAACGTCAGCTACGACACCGAGAACCACGGGCACATGGTGGCAGTCAGGGCCGAGCGCATCTCGCAGATAGAGGTGCCCGACGTCGAGGTAATCGGCCACCCGGAGGCCGACGTGCTGGTCGTGGGCTGGGGTTCAACCTGGGGTGCCATCACCGGAGGCGTGCGGCGTGTCGTAAACGCCGGTCACAAGGTCGCCCAGGTTCACCTGACCCACCTGAACCCCTTCCCGAAGAACCTCGGCGAGGTGTTGGCCCGTCACAAGACGGTCCTGGTTCCCGAGATGAACCTGGGCCAGTTGGCAAAGATGATCCGGGCCGAGTACCTCGTCGACGCCCAGGCCATCGGCAAGGTGACCGGCCAGCCGTTCACTGCGGGAGAGATCGAACAGGTAACGCTCGGAGCTCTCGATGACTGACGCTCTCAATGTCGCCACAACCGATGTGGGTGAGGCTCCCGAGACGAGCCGATCCGACTGGCAGAGCGACCAGGAGGTCCGGTGGTGTCCGGGCTGTGGCGACTACTCGGTGCTCACCGCCATCCAGCTCCTGCTTCCCGAGTTGGGGGTGCGGCGGGAAAACACCGTGTTCATCTCGGGCATCGGCTGTGCGGCACGCTTTCCCTACTACATGGACACCTACGGGGTGCACACCATCCACGGTCGTTCCCCGGCGTTCGCCACGGGTCTGGCCATGGCCCGCCCCGATCTCGACATCTGGGTAATCGGTGGTGACGGCGACATGCTGTCGATCGGCGGCAACCACCTCATCCACGCCCTGCGGCGCAACATCAACCTGAACATCTTGTTGATCAACAACCAGATCTACGGTCTCACCAAGGGCCAGTACTCGCCAACGAGTGAGACCGGCAAGGTCACGAAGTCGTCGCCGATGGGTGCGACACCGCGGCCGTTCAACCCGGTCAGCGTGGCCCTCGGTGCAGAGGCCAGTTTCGTGGCACGCACACACGACATGGACCGCAAGCACATGCAGGAGACCTTCAGGCGGGCCTATCTGCACGATGGTGCAGCTTTTGTCGAGGTCTACCAGAACTGCAACGTGTTCAACGACGGGGCGTTCGGTGCGATCACCAAGAAGGACGCCCGCGACGACATGCTCATCGATCTGATCCACGGCGAACCGATCCGCTTCGGCACTGAGGGCGAACGAGGTGTTGCCCGCCGTGAGGGTGGCGTTCAGATCGTCGATCTGGCCGACGTTGGCGAAGATGCCATCCTCGTGCACGACGAGTTGCTGACCGATCCGTCCACGGCGTTCTCACTTTCACGTCTTGCTGAGGGTCCGCACACACCGACCCCGATCGGCGTCTTCCGCGCCTGTAAGCGCGACGAGTACGGAAGGGCCGTGGCAGATCAGATCGCCAACGTGACTGCCAGCCGCGGCAAGGGCGACCTCTCGGCTCTTCTGCGTTCCCTTCCCACCTGGGAGGTCTGAGCGCAACGGGCTCGCGCCCGATGCCTCCATCATGAGTTGGGCTCTGGATCTCGACGGGGTCGTCTGGCTTGGGACAGATGACATCCCCGGTGCTGCAGATGCCGTGGCGCGCCTGCAGGCTGCGGGCGAGAAGGTGCTGTTTGTTACCAACAACTCGGGCCGCCGGGTGGTTGACGTCGAGGCCAAGTTGGCCTCCCACGGAATCGATGCCATGGGCGGGGTGATCACCTCGGGCATGGCCGCCGCCCGGATGGTTGAGCCCGGGGAGATCGTGCTCGGCATGTGTGGGGCCGGTGCACGTGAGGAACTGGAGGCCGTTGGTGCCATCGTCGTGCGCGAGGGTCCGGCCGACACCGTGCTGGTGGGCATGCATGAGGACTTCGACTACTGGCGTCTGACGGCTGGGGTCCAGGCGGTGCTGGGCGGGGCCCGACTCCTGGCCACCAACGAGGATGTGTCGTGGCCGGCCGAGGACGGCATCCGTCCGGGCGCCGGTGCACTGGTGGCCGCAGTTGCCGCCGCAACCGGTGTCACCCCGGTGTTCGCCGGCAAGCCCCATCAGCCAATCTGTGACCTGGTGCTCGATGCTGCGGGTCCGACCGGAACGGTCGTGGGCGATCGGCCCGACACCGACGGCCTCCTTGCGCGGGCACTGGGATGGAACTTCGCCCTGGTGCTGTCGGGGGTCCTCGGGGACGCCGACATGCCGTTTGACCCGGTTCCCGATTCGGTGCACGCTGATCTGGCGGCGGTTGTGGACGAGGCCCTGGGGTGAGCCAGCGTCGACGCCTCGATCAGGAGATGGTTCGGCTGGGCCTTGTCGAGAGCCGCTCGGTGGCCCAGGCTGTGATTGCCGATGGCCGTGTCACGGTCGATGGTGCGCCGGCATCCAAGGCGGCCCGTCTGGTGGACCCGGCACAGGCCGTCGTTGTTGCCGGCCCGCCCGCGCGGTTTGTGAGCCGTGGCGGGCTGAAGTTGGAGGCGGCTCTCGAGCGGTTTGGTCTGGACGTTGCCGGCCTGGCGGCCATCGACGTTGGTTCGAGCACCGGTGGGTTCACCGACTGTCTGCTTGCGGGCGGTGCCGAGTCGGTGGTGGCCCTC
>Ga0257119_1002534_pt1 | contig 10782 bp, 14 predicted proteins | sample SI112_200mmetaG_FD_190179 | JGI IMG/M metagenome (GOLD analysis project Ga0257119, IMG submission 190179) | Marine microbial communities from Saanich Inlet, British Columbia, Canada - SI112_200m | ecosystem: Environmental > Aquatic > Marine > Inlet | place: Canada: British Columbia | collected... | reverse complement strand
CATCCTGACAAAGATAGAGTAGTATATTATTCCTCATCTACTCCGCCACCAGGTGGATTGACGTTAAAAATAAATATAAACAGACTTAAGCCAAAACATTTTAGTGGTGTAATGGACTTGAGCTCTCCGCAACAGCAATGCATGACTGCTTATCATCAGAAATATGGTGATGAATGGATAACAAATATTTTTGCTGAAAGCCCAGTATCAGTTCACATACATGAAGATAGTATGGGAGTCATAAAAAGAAAACTTACAAATGTGCTAGCGTTATCTTATGACGGAAGTACCATAAAAGGAAGAGGTGTTTTTGATTCGCACGTTGGAGAGTCTACTGCGGATGATATAGCAAGAGCTCTCGAAAATGCTAATACTGTAATAATAGATACATCACATCTTGCTGGCAGCGCAGAAATTCTTGTTGGAAGTATTCTTACACATACTGTGTTTGATAGATATAGAAAATATAATCAAGATGGCACATTGAAGCAAAAGCCTGTTATAAGCGTTGTTCTAGAGGAAGCACCAAGAGTACTTGGAAAAGCTGTGTTAGAAAGAGGTACAAATGTATTTTCTACGATTGCAAGAGAAGGAAGAAAGTTTAAGGTCGGATTATGTGCAATTACACAACTACCATCTTTGATTCCAAAAGAGATTCTTGCTAACATGAATACAAAAATTATTCTTGGTATAGAAATGGCACCAGAAAGACAAGCAATAATAGAATCTGCGGCGCAAGATTTATCGGATGATAATAGAAATATAGCATCTTTAGATAAAGGAGAAGCTATCATAACGAGTAATTTTGCGCGTTTTGCAACACCGGTCTCTATTCCTTATTTTAAGGAGGTTGTAAAAGAAGCAATAAATAAACATAACAGAGAAAAACATGGCATGGTGGAGTCTCCAGTGCAACCAGCATTTAATGAGTTAAAGTCTTAGTATTTGCTGCAAGAATTTGTTCACGGTATGTTTTTGCCAGTTCTTTATTTCTTATTATCTTAAGTTCAATCACAGCCGGATGAAGAATTATACGCATTATTTTATCAAGATCATAGTGTTCGTCAGAAGCAGAGTAGAACTTGTTAAGCATGTCTAAAAGTTTTTTTGGAATTTCAGATATAAGTACATAGGGACCAATAACCTCTACTACCTCATTGTTTTTTTCTTTTTTTATTGCTACAGTCCTTTTTCTATTTACGAAATAATCTTGTGCAATATAATCAAGTTTTGAATCAGAGGTGATCCAGCCATAGTTATCTTTGATACCTGTCGTGTCCATTTCGTGTATGGTTGATTCCTCTTCCATTGGGGCACCAAGTAGCCACCATGCATGAGGATTTTTCCAGTAAAGACTTTTTTCTTTTAACTTTTTTGCAAGTGCTATGATTCTACTTGTCCAGAATAACTCCATGTCTCGTAGACATTCGAAGCGCGCAACCGTCATTGATGGAGAAGTGTATAATGTTTGTCCTGATTGACCCATTGTATGATGTAAGAGTCCTTCTATCATGAGTTTTTGTTCAATGAGCCAATGTTTGTTGATGTGATATGTAAGACCGTTTTTTTCTAGCATATTTTTCCTTACCATTTCACTAAGAAGTTTGAATGTAGCTTGGTAGGAGTAAGAAATTCCATGAGTTTTTTTTAATAATGAATGTATATGTTTTGCTTTTGAGTTTGGATGTTGCACGACAATGTCGATTATCATTGATTTATGACTCGACGAATCCAATAAACCTATGCTATTCATAATAGTGGTATAGCAAGCTAATTAATAAACCTTTTTGTTGATTTTTGTTTAACCATAGTTATAAAACAAATCGAGACTGAATAATATTTGATTTTTTGGTTAATAATCCGAAATTTCAGAGGTGGTGCCCCATGAACAATAAAGATCTTGAGATAATATCTCATTTGCGTCAGAACGCGAGAATGCCATTGACAATAATGAGTAAAAAAACAAGAATACCTGTATCAACCATATTTGGAAGATTGAAAACTCACGCAGATAATGTAATAGCAAAGCATACTTCATTGTTGAATTTTGCGCTTCTAGGTTATTATGCACGGGCAAATATTACTATTAAAGTTGATCGAGACGACAAGCAGATTGTGAAGGAGTACCTTACGAAGCATCAGGCAGTGAACTCATTGTATAAAATAAATAACGGATATGACTTTATGATAGAGGGAGTATTTCGGCAAGTATCAGATATGGAAAATTTCCTTGATGAACTTGAAAATAAATTTAGAATATCAGATAGGAAATCTTTTTTCATAATTGAGGATTTGAAGCGTGAAGCGTTTTTATGTAATCCACATTTAGCTATTATGGAATGATTTTCTGATGTGTTTGAAAATATTACGAAAAGTAACGATAAAGGCATATAAAGATTAGAGCTAGAGTAATAAATATGGTAAAAGATAAAGAATTTGCGGTTCTTCGCCAATTGCGAGGGAATTCTAGAGATAGTCTTGCAAAGATAAGTAAGAGAACAACAATTCCTGTGTCTACCGTGTTTGATATTCTAAAAAAAATGGAGAAAGATGTAATTACAAGGCATGTTTCATTAATTGATTTTTCAAAGGTTGGTTATGGAATACGCGTGTTGTATATTCTCAGAGCGGTTGCAGAAAAGCAGATGCGTGATTTTCTCATGAATACAGAAAACGTGAATACATTATCGTTTACTCATGAAGATTATTTTTGTGCTGAGTGTGTTTTTCGAAACATGAAAGAAGTGCGTAATTTTAAGGACGAGATAGAAGGGATAGGAGTTTTTGAATATAATGAAAATATTATTACAGAAGAAGTAAAAAAAGAAGAATTTTGTTCGGTTTAGATAATGGTGATATAAATGTCAAATGTAAATGAAGAAGTACAGCAATTTATGCAAGCTCATGGGCTTCAAAAGATAGTTGCATTCTCAGGCGGCGCAGATGAAAGTAAGAGCGAAGTGGAGAGTATAATATACAGCGCAATGGCACGTTTTAGAGATAAGCCAGTTGCAATTTTAACAGGTGGAACCAAGTGGGGAGTTCCAAACTATGCATCTGGAATTGCAAAAGATTGTGGGCTTAAAACTATTGGTGTAATGCCTGAAAGAGGAAAAAAATATGCATTGGAAGCACTTGACTTGCGAATAGTTGTACCTCCGGTTTATGGACAGAGTGAATATGGTGATGAATCGAGCGCATTTGCAAAACTTGCTGATGGTGTTGTGATGATTGGTGGATCAGCAGGGACTGCTGTAGAATTTTGGCATGTCATGAAAATTAATACTCGAATTCAGGAATATCTAGCAGAAGGAAAAACGGATGAAGCTATTAAGTTAGTCGTGCCAATGAAGGGAGTTAGGGGTTTTTCTGAAACGGTTATGGGGTTAGCTATTGCAAAAGCAGTTCCAGAAGCATTTCCTACAACAGATGTATACACGGGAGACTGTGCAGGAACTTATCTTGTAGATAGACTTGTTCCTTAGTATTGTCCAAGTCTTTTTTGGACTCCTACTTCTTTTATTAAGATGCTACTAGATAGCATTTGAGAAATGTCATAATTGAATTTCTTTTTTGTAAGTTTTTTTGCGTATTCAAACATAAGCTCTTTACTACTAAATTCAATTGGTTTGTTTGCAAGTGCTTTTCTAACAGCTTCTCTAACTACCCATACGCCTAAAGGGGCATAGTATTCATCTGTTATTATACGTATTACAAGAACGCTTGATTGCTTCTTAGTTTTTTCCATTATTTCAAGTGCTGGAAGTCTTGCAGCGTAGTATCCTCCAGCACATTGTTCTGCATATTTTGTTCTTCCTGAAAAGGATTCATGATCCGTAGTGTATTTAGGACTTTTGTAATGTGCTTCAAAAAGTTCATATGAATATAAATCATCAAGGAAAAGCACTATAAAGTAATTTCCCAAATGACTCCCGAAGTAAGCTAAATTTCCTGTCATATCATATGTTCTTATTGTTTGTAACATACGTTTGCCAACGTTATCATCGACAGCTGTTATTGACCAACGTGTTGGCACAAGTTTTCTTTTTATTCCAAGTGTGCCTGCCGAAAGAAGACGTGTTAGGTAATGTTCATCAACTCCTTTACTAAAAAGAGTGTTAATTCCTTCGTTAGCAAGTAAGTCAGTGTCTGAAACAATCTTATCAATTTTTGTAGGTATGTGTGGGTTTTCGGTGATGTCTGCTTTTATTATATTAACAGAAGGTCCATGAGGTGCTGCATCTTGTTGCAATGATAGTTTGAATTGAGGGCGCTTTATGAGATTTATTTCCATGTCAGCAGGTTTATCGCTCATTGCTACTTCTTGCGATAGTTCAGTGTATCTACCAGAGATATCTTTTACGTTTGCTGAGAAACGTGAGTTAACAAGTTGGGTACGAAGGTCAATTATTTTTTTGATTGAGTAGTCGTCTTTTGACCAAAGGAGAGGTTCGTCGTTGTGATTGTATTTTTCTACTGAGAGAAATCCTACATTGATGTTTGGATATCCAAATCGCCCTACAAAAATTGATGGAGCTTTTCCAAAGAAATCTTTTTTGCTTGCGAGATTAAACGACATTTGTGATTGGAGTTTTTGATAGATAGGAGAGGTTTCTTTATGCTGTAGGCTCCAATGAAGTGGGACTTTCATAGAAATATAAGAAGTCGATTACATTAATAATAGTAGCGGTTTGTTTCGTGATTATCGCATAAAGGTTTATATACATCACTGCTACATAATATCTGTATGGATCCAATTTATTTTGTTCTTCTTATAAGCGTCATGGGTCCGGTCTTGGGATCATTGATTGGTATTATGCGGCGTCCTTCTGAGATGTTTATGTATAACATGCTTGCGTTTGCTGCAGGTGTAATGCTAGCGATTTCATTTCTTGAACTTATTCCGCAGAGCATAGAATTATCATCAATATGGCTTTGTAGTATAGGGATTATTGTTGGAGCATCTATTATGTATTTAGTTGACAAACTTATTCCTCATATTCATCCAGACCCCAACATGTCAAGTGAGAGCAAGAAGCTTCACAAGACTGCTTTTCTTTTGATTGTGGGTATATTTATACATAACTTTCCAGAGGGCATGACGATTGCAGTAGGAGCTGCTATAGATGTTAGACTTGCTATGGTAATTGCAATAGCTATTGCCGTTCATAATATTCCTGAGGGAATATGTACAAGTGCACCATATTATTATTGTACTAAGAAACGTCTGAAGTCATTTTTGATATCATCATCTACAGCAATACCAATAGTTTTGGGTTTTTTCGTTGCAAGTTTTTTGTTTAGAATTATATCAGAAAGTTTGATAGGAATAATAGTTGCGATAACCGCCGGAGTCATGATATACATATCAGGTGATGAGTTAATACCAACATCGTGTGTAAAGAATGGTAAGCGTTGGGGGCATACGAAAATATTTTCTTTGATTGTCGGGGTTGTGTTTGTGGTTCTGCTTTCATTTATTTAGTTGTTATTTGGGTGCTGAAGCAGATGAAGGTTGTGTAAGAAGAATTCAAGTACGTAGTCACCAAATTCTCCTGCGTTTTCTTTTTGAACTCTTGCGCATTTAGCATGGAAGCGTTCTGTAACAGGAATTCTGTGTTTATTGGTGTATTTATCGATCATAGCCCATCCAGCAGCAGCGATGGTTTTGTTTGTCCGGTATGTAGTTCCTGGTAAACTTAAGTATGGTCTACCTTGTTGTTGTAAATTACCAACGAGTTGTAATCCTGCATCAAATTCATGAGATCTGCTCAACGGAATTATGACATCAGAGGGTTTTGTTAAGTCAGGATATAAGGCACCGACTGCTGCTTTTAGTTTTACAAGATCCTTTGTTAATGCAAAAAGATGATTTACACCTGTCATGACATCAAGAGTTTCGTCAAGACTCATTGCGCCACATTGATAGGGTACATCAAAAGTTTGTAGAGGTTCGCTACCATTTGGTGTAATTATCATTTCTGCTATTAATATAGAGTTCCATGTATTTAAGTTTTAGTGTGATAAAAAAACCACTATAGGCAATAATTATTAGAACTGTTTATTATATAAAATAGAGGTTGAATTATTAATCAACTTCCTCTTCATCAGAGTCTTCATCAACGATTGCAAGTTCATCTAATTTTGCTTTCAAATCACTAGCACTTATTATACCTTTAGAAACGAGCAATTCGGTAAGTACATCAATTTTATGATGAGCTGCATACGCGATATCTTCTGGAGTATCTGCCTCATAGCATTCAAATTCGTCGATATCTCCCATGTATTTGGTTAATGCAACGCTATTTATATGTGTTATGCAAGAAATTGCAACTACGTATTAATGGATACATTTAATAATAAGTGCTATTTCCCCTAAAGTAATGAAAGTATATAGTGGTAATTTACAGCATTCATCGTTAGGGGATACATCTTTAGATGTACACGTAGGAGTAGGAAGAGAAGCGTCTTTTATTGCTACTGTTCCAAGTTCTCAAGGTGGTATTATGTTTAACTATGATCCACTGGGACGTTTGACTACAATATATCATGGTACAAGTGAAGGAGGCAAATCATTGGTTGAGGTTGGAAATTATACCGGTGGCGGCGATGAGAACATCAGTATCCGATTATTTCTATTGCTCATTTTCTAAGGCAAGATGTTCAGGCTGACCCAAAAGGAATAGCATTATTCATAAGAAGTGGACATGATGTGATAAGGGCACTTCGTATGGAGGGTTGTAATCTTCTAGATACACAACACCCTATACCATGGAAATTAGGTGGTGATGCAGGGAGTCTTAGTGAGCTTGTAGCAAAATTAAGGGACCCTAAAGATATGTATAGAAACATGGTACTTGCGGCTGATGGGTTTGTTTGTGATGTAAGAAACGCAAGTGCTGGTGTAGAAACTGTGCATCTTGGAGTTGAAGCGCTTAGGCGTGAAATCGGAAGCACGACTGTAGATACGGTGCACTATTATAATGAGTCATATGCTCATAAATCAGCGCCAGAAGCTTCTACAACACCTGAATAATCCAAAACTTTATAAATAATCTAGACCTATCCTAATACAGTGTATGGGTTCTTCTAGACCATAAAAATAATAAGTGGTGTATAATATTGGTAAACGACTCTGTAAAAACAGGTACTACAACACTTGCAATAAAATGCAAGGATGGAATTGTCACTGCAGCTGATAAGCGTGCAACTGCAGGTGGAATGGTCGTCATGCGTGACGTAGAAAAGGTTGTTCCTATAAATGAACGTATAGTTCTAACTATCTCCGGAAGCGTGTCAGACGCACAGTTACTGATAAAGTATATCAGAGCGGAGCTTAAACTTAATAGTTTGAGGGTAAAGAGGTTGAATACTGTTAGGGAATCAGCTAATATGCTTGGAAGTATTGTTTATTCAGGCGTTCGACAGATGGTACCGTCCATTACACATTTTTTGATTTCAGGTCAGGATGAAGGTGGATATCATATTTACGAAGTATTTGTAGATGGTTCTGTTAGTGAAGTCAGTGAGTTTGTATCATCAGGTTCCGGAAGCGTTTTTGCGTATGGACTTCTTGAAGGTGGATTTAAGAAGGATATGACCATAGATGAAGGAATCGTACTTGCTAAGAAAGCATTGAATTCTGCATTACTACGAGATACTGCATCAGGAAATGGTGCTGACATCTATACAGTAACTAGTGAAGGAATCCAAAAGAAAGAAACTATTCTTATTAATACAGGAATAGATGTATGAAAGTGGGGATTTTCCCCGGTGACATTCTATGGCAGCTGAAATTATAAAGGAAATTCTAAAGAATCTTCCAAAAGATAAGATAAATGACGCAGTATTTGAAGGAGCTAATATAGTGCTCTATACCAAATACAAGGATTTCTATCTTGAAGGTCAAGATGACGTAAAGAAAGTTGTTAATATGATTAAGAAGCGTATTGAGCTTCGTCCAGATCCTTCTGTTTGTATCGATCAGAAAAGAGCAGAGGAAATAATTAGAAAAATCATTCCTGAGGAAGCAGGACTTGATGAGGTTGTTTTTGATCCAGAACGTTCTATTGTCATAATCGAAGTTGAAAAACCAGGGCTTGCTATTGGAAAGGCAGGTTCAATCTTACAGGAAATTGCAAAAGAGACAATGTGGGTTCCCACAATTAGACGAAAACCTTCAATAAAAAGTCAGATTGTAGAAGACATCCGTTCTGTTTTGTATAAACATTCCGATGAACGAAGGAAATTTCTAAATCAAGTTGGAGAAAGAATCTATAATGGATGGCTCCGCGGTAAGAAAGAAGAGTGGATTCGTGTCACGTATTTAGGTAGCGGACGACATGTTGGAAGAAGTGCAATATTATTGCAAACTCCAGAATCGCGTGTTTTGCTTGATTGTGGTGTGGATGTAGGTTCTACAAAAGAAGCCTATCCTATGCTCGAAGCACCTGAATTCAGAATAGAAGAACTTGATGCTGTAATTGTATCTCATGCACACTTGGATCATAACGGATTTCTTCCTTACCTTTTCAAATATGGTTACACGGGTCCGGTATATTGTACTGAGCCTACACGAGATGTAATGTCACTTATGCTTCTTGATTTTGTAAAAATCATGGTTTCATCAGGGGAAAAACCACTTTTTACTAGTGATGAAATAAAAAGAGTTGTATTACATACTATCACACTAAATTACGAAGAAGTGACTGATATCACTCCTGATGTTCGTATCACTTTGTATAATGCAGGGCATATTTTAGGAAGCTCAATGGTTCATATTCATGTTGGAAATGGATTGCATAACATATTATATACAGGTGATTTAAAATACGGGCGAACAAAACTTCTTGATCCAGCTGCAACACGTTTCCCAAGGCTTGAAACGCTTATGATGGAAGGCACATATGGTGCACGTGACGCGGTACTTCCGTCTGAAGAACAGACAGAAAAAGAGTTTATTGATATAATTACAAATACAATAAATAAGAAAAAAGGAAAAGTATTGATACCGGTTCTTGGTGTTGGGCGTGCACAAGAGGTAATGCTCATTGTTGAAGAGCTTGTTAAGAATAAAAGTATTCCAGATGTTCCTATATATATAGATGGAATGGTTTGGGATGTTACTGCTATACATACAGCATATCCTGAATTTTTGAATTCATCTGTTAGAAGAAAAATATTTCACAAAAATGAGAATCCATTTTTGTTTGAGGGATTTAGTCGTGTTGGATCCAAAAAAGAAAGGACAGATATACTCGAAAGTGGCGGTCCATGTATAATTCTTGCTACAAGTGGTATGTTGCAGGGTGGTGCATCGGTTGAGTATCTTCGAAATCTTGCAGAAGATAAACGTCATTCACTTGTGTTTGTATCATATCAAGGTGCAGGTACGCTTGGACGAAGAATCCAGCAGGGTGAACGACAGTTTGCTATAACTCAGAATGCAGGGAAATCTGATAATGTTACTTTGAAAATGGAAGTCTTTGTCGTAGAAGGATTATCTGGACACTCTGACAGGAGACAGCTTATGAATTTTGTACATAGAGTATCTCCAAGACCAAAGAAAGTCATAATAAATCACGGTGAGTCTTCACGTTGTCTTGATCTTGCTTCGTCTATACATAAGGCGTATAAAATTGAGACGCTTGCTCCAAGGAATCTAGATTCTATAAGGATAAGATAATTCTATAGTTTTGTATTTGTTATATGATTTTTCCAATAAATATATAAATAAGTTTTTCTTGAGAATTAAGGATGACAGATATTGGAAGTTTAGCGGATAATGGATCAGGTTTGACGGTTCCTAAAAAAATATGGCCGGTTGAACTCGGAGGTAGGAGTAATTTGCCTGCACGTCAAATACTTGAAAAAGATAGGGTAAAGCCTAAACGTCGGTATTTTTTAGAATCTCGAGCTGCAAGTTGGGTTTTAGATAGGGATTGGGAAGGTGCTGTATTATCTTCTGCAAAAGTTGTACTAGTTGCTGCGTATGTCTATAAGGTTTTAGAGAGTTATATTAATTAACTACTCAATAAAGCGTTTTTAGAAAAAGCCATGTTTTCCTACAAACATAAATTTTGCAGCTTTCATGGCATCAGTTACATACATTTTATCTTTAACTACTTTAACGCATCCAATACCACGGCAAGTATCCATAACAGATCTTTCATATTCAGTTAGTGGAGAGCCGTTTGCATTTCTTCCTAAAATTATTCCTTGAGAAGGTGTAAGAGAACGGTCAACGCCAACAATTTCTACTCTAACCTCACTAAATCCTTCTGGACGAAGAACTGCTATGTCATGTATGTCTAAATCTGTTACTGAGTTCTGACTAACCCGTCCATAATGTTTTTTAATTGCATTCATGACACTGGCATAGTTGTCTTGAGGTCCTGAGCTCTCATAGGGAATAGCGGATTGAATAAGGACTGTGTTTCCATCCGTTCCTTTTCTTCGGACTTCAAGACATATCGAATCATCAATAGTATGAGAGGGTTTGGGGTTTGTTCCGAAACCAATTATAGCCAAAGCACGTGAATCATAAGATTTGTCTAAAAAAACTTTTTTATGATCTTGATTCTCTGTTACTAAAACGCCATCTTCTGGTTTTTTTGGGTTGGATTTATATATAAAATGCGAACCGACCATACGTAAAAAAATGTCAATAAAACCTAGATCACTCCGATTTGAATCCATATTTCTAACCCATTGTCTTCTTTTTAGTGGCATGGTTAATGGGAGTCATGTTAGGTATATAAATCTTTGGGGTGCGTTGCTCCT
>Ga0257119_1002533_pt1 | contig 10801 bp, 9 predicted proteins | sample SI112_200mmetaG_FD_190179 | JGI IMG/M metagenome (GOLD analysis project Ga0257119, IMG submission 190179) | Marine microbial communities from Saanich Inlet, British Columbia, Canada - SI112_200m | ecosystem: Environmental > Aquatic > Marine > Inlet | place: Canada: British Columbia | collected... | reverse complement strand
CAGGATCGTGGAGGTAAAACCAATATACTTTTTGTCGATGAAAAATTAATGGCTTTTATTGTCAAATGGTTACGGACACGAAGTTTATTCAAAATGGATACACAAGCTGTTTTTATTAGTATGCACTGGGTATCAGGCAGAGGGGAGCCGGGCAAACGTTTAAGTCGGCGAGGTATTCGTTTGATAGTAGATGGGTATTTGAGGGAGATAGAAATTAAAAAACTTGGTTTCAGTTGCAAAAATCTGAGCCAGTTAGCAATGCAATCTCCGATACAAATTTTAGAAAATGTTTTGAGTATTCCAAACTGATAAAAGGAACTTCCTTACGCAAAAGAAAACACCATGTTCACTAAACTGAACATGGTGTTTTTCTTTAAATATTAATAAATGTACTCACAGAAGAATGCGGCAATGGTATAATATAAGGGTCGTACTCGGAATTCAATTAACAGCAAAATAACATCCAAAGATGTGACCAAAGGAGCTACCTTAGACCTCATGGTTTAGGAATTGTACTGACCACATGGTTATCAAAATCGAGTTCCCGTGAGGTCTACAGTAGGTGTTTTTCTCTTCTAAGTTCACATCCGTGAGGTCATGGGTTCGAGTCCCTTCGCGCCCATATTGAGAGTCACTAGAAATAGTGACTTTTTTCTTCTTACATATGACCTCATGGTTTAGGAGACAACATAGCCGTGAAGTCAATTGTTCCCAATCGTAGACTACAGGCTAAAATTATTTCTAGGCAAAAAAGGCTGCAATATCCCAACTCCAAGTCTCTGCACGATCCTATCCCACATCCTGAAATTAGCTCGTACTATTATAGATCTGGCGGGGGAGGAAAACATATAGGTTCTGTTGATATTTGTGAGATACTAGGAGTATGTCAAACGCAACTCTTCGTACAGATCAATGGGAAAAGTTCTATGTTTTCCTGAAAAAACATCCACGGGCTTACGCTGGAGAAGAAAATGCTTGCTGTCTCTTTGTAGAAGGTGTTCTCTGGATCACACATAGCGGAGCCCAATCGTGCTTCTTGCCTGAAAAATATTAGGAAAAAAACATGAGAGAAAAGATCAAAACGATCATCAGAGAAGCGAGTTGGAAAAGAATTCTCAAAGAATATATCACCATAACCATTGGTGCGTTCATTCTAATTATCGGTATCGATGTTTTCTTCGTGCCATCGAATATCGCACCAGGAGGCGGTGTAACTGGTTCGGCAATTATAATTAATCATTTTACAGGCTTACCAGTTGGCTTGATGATGCTTATTCTTAACATCCCCCTACTCGTTATAGGATTTTTCTATTTAGGACGCTTCAACTTTCTTGTCCGCACACTCTATACTGTTGTTATTTATAATCTGGGGATAGATTTTTTCGCCCATATACTCCCCACAGGTATCACAGACGATTTGCTTCTCAGTGCCCTATATGGTGGCATCTTAGGCGGTATAGGCACAGGGTTGATTTTTCGCGGTCGCAGTACTACAGCAGGTCTTGCTATCATAACGCGTGTCTTACAGTTGAGAACAGGACTACCAATCAGTCAGGCTTATATCGCCACAGATGGCGTAATCTTATTGATTTTTGGGCAAGTTTTTGGCTGGGATCGCGCCCTCTACTCTTTTTTAGCACTATTTATTTTTGGCTTGGCGACCGACTATATTCTCGAAGGGCCGAGCATAATCCGTACGGTTTTTATCGTTACAAACTCGCCAGATGCTATTTCTCAAGGCATTTTTGCGCGTCTCGGTGTGGGGGTAACCTCTTGGTCAGCGCAGGGGATGTTTACGAAAAAAGAACACGCCGTTCTCTTTTGCTCAGTCATCCGCTCAGACGCAAATACCCTTAAAAATATCATCTCTGAGATTGACGAGGAAGCCTTCGTTGTCATTGGGCAGGGACATCAAGCCAGCGGCGGAGTTTTTCGGAAGCTCGCAGAGAAAGAAAAGTGATATAGAGTGACAGGACGAAAGGAAGCGCACGTAGTTTTTGCTTGTTACCGTTTATAGAATATTTTCTCGATAATAAGCATTTACCATTAAACAAAAAAAGCTCATCGCATTCTAGTGCGGTGAGCTTTTTCTTTGTAGTATAGACCGCTCAAATAATAGATACCTTCTTCATCGTTTCTGGGATTGGAATATCGAGCAATGTACAAACTGTTGGGGCAAGTTGCAGATGAGAAACGGTCTCGCCAGTATCACCCTTCCCTTGAGAATCCGGGCGAATTATATATAAGGGGACTTCGCGTACGTCGGGAGTGGTTCCGCCGTGCATTTTATCTACGTTCATCCCATGGTCACTGGTAACGATGATGTTGTAGCCGCGCTCAATCCATTCGGGGATTAAGTTAGCGAGCATTACATCTTGCCGGATGGCGTGAACGCGATATTCTTCGGAATCTGCACTGTATTTATGGCCGGTATCATCCATGCCCATTGGGTGGACGAGCAAATAATCGGGGTTGAATTTACGGACCAGCATACCTGCTGTGGCGAAGAGTTCTGAATCTGGATAGGCATCGTCAGAGTAAAATCGTCCATGCTGGATGAGGAGAGATTCGTCGTCCACTTCTCGGTCATTCACCATATCGTAGGGGGCGTTATTATATAGTTCTGAAAACCAGGAGTAGGCAACGGCCGCGGTAATTTTCCCTGCATCTCTGGCTGCTTGAAAGATATTTGGCTGATCGGAACGCCGCACAACGTAATTAGAGTACACACCATGCTCAATAACTGGCAGCCCCGTATGTGTGGTTTCGTACATCGGGCGTGACATAGAAGGTAATTCGCCAAGAATTTTATAAAGATCGGCTAATTTCGATTCAACCAGATGTCCCAAGAAGCCCATCTGCTCAATAGCGGTGTCGTATCGTAAACCATCGGATAAGACTAAGATAACTTTATTCATCTTTTACCTTTTGTGTTTTGGTTTGAGGACAAAAAATAGAATGTCACGCTACAAGCGTGACCTACATACTCTGGTAATCGTAGAACACTTTTTTAACGTGATATTCATAGAATAGAAATGGAGAATTACGAAGTTTCTCTTCCAACTATCGCTTATTAAGGGGAAACAGGTCAAAAACACGTGCGAAGCATTCCATCCGATTAATCTTTAGGGTGAACCAGGAGAAGAGGTATATCCACTTTTTGCATGACTTGTTCAGCAATATCCGCAAAAAAGAAGCGAGAAACGCCCACGCGCGCGCGCGTAGACATGGCGATCAGGTCAATTTTATCCCGCTTTGCAATGCGTACAATCTCACTAATCGCATCATCAACAAAACAAGTTTGCACGGAAACCTCGTATCCCTTTTCCTTCAAAGCGTTCGTCTCGGCGAGTAGAGCAACTTCGACATCCGCCTGAATGCTGTCTTCTTCTTGGCTGGCAAAAACAGGATGTGCCTTTGGCCCCAGCGGCTCGCCCTCTGAGGCAAGCGCGTAATCAGAGCGATAATCTGTAGCGGCGAAACCTGAGCCTTTGGGCGGCTTGGTCACATAGTAGAGGGTGAGTTTGGTTTCTTCTGGTGGAAAAAACTTCTCGATTTCTGCCAATATTTTATGGCTGAAAGTGGATTTTGTGAGGGGAACCAGGATTTTTTTCATCATCGTACGCTCTCCGTTTTTAGCTATTTATACTCCGATAAGGATGCTACTAATTAATTGGCATCTACTGAAGTTGGCATTTCTGCCCCCTTTAACGTAAGTGTTTTCGCAAAATGACAAGCTACAAAATGATTATCTTCAATCTCTTCCCATTTTGGGATGTCTGTCTTGCAATTATCTTGCGTATAGGGGCAGCGAGTGTGGAAGCGACAACCAGAGGGAGGATTAATAGGGCTGGGAATTTCGCCGTCCAGATGCACAGGGTTCATCTCTTGATCTGGGTTTACTTCTGGGATTGCGGACATTAGCGCTTCGGTGTAAGGATGTTTTGGGGCGTAAAAAAGGTCTTTTGTGGGAGCTAATTCAACGAGTTGTCCCAAATACATCACTGCTACGCGTTTGGAAATATGCGCTACTACACTTAGATCGTGGGCAATAAAAAGATAGGTGAAGCCGAATTCTGCCTGCAAATCCATGAGCAGGTTGAGAATTTCTGCCTGAATGGATACATCAAGCGCAGAGACAGATTCATCGCAAACGATAAACTGCGGGCGTGAGACAAGAGCGCGTGCAATGCCGATGCGCTGTCGCTGACCGCCACTAAAGGCATGAGGGAAACGGCGCAAAAACTCCAGGTTGAGTTTGCAGAGTGCGGCAGCTTCGCGCACACGCTCGTCAACTTCGTCACCTGTTGCTAGTTTTTGCGCAATGAGGGGTTCGGCAATAATATCTCGTACCGTCATACGCGGATTCAGCGAAGAGTAAGGGTCTTGAAAGATCAATTGCATGTGCTCACGAAAACCCCGCATCTCTTTATCTGTTAATTGAGATAAATCGAAGGTTTCATCATCCACATTAAAGGTGACTTTTCCAGCGGTGGGTTCAATTGCACGCAGAATAGAGCGACCTACAGTGGTTTTTCCTGAGCCACTTTCGCCAACTAGCCCTAGCGTTTCACCTTTTTCGATATAAAAACTAACCCCATCAACAGCTTTTACATATTTTGTAACCCCACCGAATAAATTTTTGCTACGAATCGGAAAATGGACTTTTAAGTCTTTGATTTCAAGTAAGGTATCAGACATCTTTTTCCTCGTGTAAGAAACAATATACGGTATGGGTCTCGCTAAGTTGGGTTGGTTTTGGCATTTCGATATCGCAGATGCCGGGCATCACTTTTTCGCAGCGTGTATAGAATGGGCAGCCAACGGGTCGTGACAAGGGGCTGGGAATATCGCCACTGATGGCGGTTAATCGTTCTCCAAGCCGATCCAGACGTGGGATAGCTTCTAATAAAGCTTGCGTATAAGGATGCTGTGGCTGCTGAATAATCTCTTTTGTTTTTCCTCGCTCCAGAATTTTGCCCAGATACATGACCTCGATTTCATCTGCTACTTGAGCGATTACGCCTAAGTTATGCGTGATGAAGATAATTGACATCCCCAACTCTTCTTGTAGCTCGTTCATCAACTCCAAAATTTGGGCTTGGATGGTCACATCTAAAGAGGTGGTTGGTTCATCTGCGATTAATAGCGAAGGATTCATTGAGAGGGCTACTGCGATCATCGCGCGTTGACGCATCCCGCCTGAAAGCTCGAAAGGATATTGTCTAAAACGTTGGCGAGGGTTGGAAATCCCTACGCGGTCGAGCATGTCCACCGCAATTTCTTCCGCTTCTTCTTTGCTCACATCGCGATGCTGGAGAACCGCTTCCACAATTTGGTTGCCAATTGTGTATACAGGCGAAAAGGAACTCATTGGTTCCTGAAAAATCAAGGCGACTTCTCCACCGCGAATTTTACGAAGCTCACGGCTATTTGCTTTCAATTTCGTCATCTCAACAACTTTTCCGCTTTTGCGATGAAACTGAATGGATGAGCCTTTGTCGATGATCGAATTTTTGGGCAGAAGGCGCATGATAGACCATGTGCTCACGCTTTTCCCTGATCCGCTTTCGCCCACAATACCCAATGTTTGCCCGTGTTTAACAGAAAAGTCAATCCCGTCAACGGCGGTGATAATCCCTTCATCTGTTTTGAAAGAGATTTTAAGATTTCTTACTTCTAAGAGATTATCTTTAGTGATTTCTTTTGTATTTGCCATGAAATTATCTCCTAGCCACTCACTTGGTATGGATCTGCGGCATCGCGTAATCCATCACCTAGCACGGTAAAGGATAGCACTGCGACTACAACAAAAATCGCCGGAATAAAGAGCCACGGAGCCTGCTCAATAGCACGAACGGTCTGTGCATCTTGCAAGAGGACTCCCCAACTCACTGTTGGCGGGCGCAGACCCAACCCGACAAAACTGAGAGCCGTTTCACTCAAGAGCATAAATGGGAAGGAGATCACCAAGTCAACAATGATATAGCTCATAAAGGCAGGGAGTAGATGTCGTCCAATAATACGACTGGGACCTGCCCCAGCTAAGTTGGCGGCGATCACATAATCTTCGCCACGCAGGCTTAATAATTTACCTCGAATACGACGAGCTAAAGTAGGCCACCCAACGAGAGCCAGAACCAGCGTCATGGCAAAATAAACTTGAGTAGATGACCATTCTTTAGGAAAGGCTGCCGCCAAACCCATATAGAGCGGGATTACAGGAATAACGCGCACAATTTCGGTTAGGCGTTGAATAGCGTAATCAAGCCCACCGCCAAAATAGCCCGCTACGCCGCCTATGACCAAAGCCAAGACAAAGGCGATTACAACACCAAATATACCAATGGATAAAGATGTTCGAGTAGCAAGAAGAACACGTGAGAAAATATCTCGCCCTAAACTATCCGTGCCAAAGAGGTGAATTGAGCCTTCTTTTAAGCCGAAAAAATGTATATTTGTCTTGAATTTGCCCAATAATTTGTATTCTTCACCTTCGACAAAGAAATAAATATCTCGTCGGACAGATGGATCAATTTTAGTTTCCATCCGCAGGGTCTCTGGGTTACGCTCTGAGATTACACCGGGAATGAATGGGCGTAAGGTGCAGCCATCATCATTGCAAAACTGCGGTGCTTGAGGCCTAACCAAAACGGCATCACTGACACGGGTTGTGCCAGTATAGGGTCCAAAAAATTCAGCAAAAAGTCCAATCACAGCCATCGTGATTAGAATAATTGCACCCACTTGAGCAAGACGATGTTTGCGAAAACGCCACCAAATTAATTGAAATTGAGTAGCAGAGTAATAACGCTGCGCTTCTTCTGATTCCATTTGGTTAATAGGAGCCTGTGTTTCTTTTGGGGATAAATCAGTAGGTGTCATATCCCTTAACCTTCTATTAGCTTAACTCGCGGATCTAAAATCGCGAGAAAAATATCGGAGAGAAAATTCATAAAAACAATCATAAAGGTCAGGATGAGTAAAATTGCACCTGCTACAAACATATCTAAATCAAGATATGATTTAAGCAGAAGCTCACCTAATTCAGGTAAACCTAAAACAAGGGCAACAATCGGTAACTCCGAAAAGATACGATTGGCATCAAAACTCATCGTGCTAACAACAGGGTTAATGGCCAAGCGAGCGGGGTATTTGAGCAGCAACTTCCACTCAGGAACGCCGCGTGCGCGGGCTGCGGTCACAGATAAATTATTAAGTTCATCGAGCATGGTGGCTCGCACTGTCTGTAATTGAAAAGCGGTCGCGGACCAAGCTAAAATAATAGCGGGGATAATCAGATGCCCAAGAAGATCTTTCGCTTTTGCTATACTCCAGGGGGCATCGGCGTATTCGGGTGAAAAAAGCCCGCCAACAGAGGAGTCGAAAACAGTGATGGACACATAAAGCAAGACCAACGCCAGCAAAAAATTCGGCAGAGCAAATCCCAAATAGCTAAACACAGTTAGCGCATAATCTTCAGCGGATCCGCGCCTGATAGCCGCATAGATTCCCACCGGTATCGCCACGAGATACGTCACAATCAATGTGGAGAAAAGAATTGCGAGCGTTAACCAGATTTTTTGCCCGATTACATTGTTGACAGAAGTTTGAAAAGCAAAGGCTTCACCAAAATCGCCGTGTAAGACAATGCCGCTAATCCATTTGAAATAACGCTCTGGGGCAGGGCGATCAAGCCCGAAATTTGCTCGGATATTATCAAGGTCGGCTTCGGTGATTTGCGCGCCTGTCCCTGAAAATTTACGAAACGCCCATCGTTCGGCATAATCCCCCGGCGGAAGTTCCATAATAACAAATACCATAATCGACACGAAAAACATGGTGATTGCCATGCCGATTGTACGTTGAAATAAAAATTTGACCATCTTTTCTTCTCCCTTGTAGTAAGGGCATTACCCCTTATGAGATAAAAGAAAGAGCTAATGCCCTTACTACGAGGATTAAATATGAGGATGTGAGAAATACTGTTTTTTATGGGATGAAAAGCCGCGTCGCTCGCGTTTTTAACTTGCTTGCCATCTATCAACATTGTCGCTGGCGTAGACTTAATTTTGCTCACGCCGCGAATCTGTTTGGGATCCGACACCCCAGCCCAAATCACGGGTGAAGCGGAACGTGTCCAAAATTTTAGAAAAAACCGACAAGCCCATCCTAATAGTAACGCTCCGCGTTGCGACTTGTATCCAATCCAGAATATCCAACACAGAGCGTTAGATACAAAAAACCTGACAGGTCTTTACGACCTGTCAGGTTTAGTCTAATGATTATTCAGAGAAGTACCATTCTGCGGGGATCATGGGGTAAACACGATAGTAGTCATAGCTTACTACAGTGTAAGGACCAAAGTTATGCAGGCGGTTTGTGTGAATGATAGGCATTTGGATATTGCCTGCAATACCAATTTTGAGTAGATTATCTACATGAATATCAACAATCTTTGCACCTACGGCATCGCTTTCTGCTGAGCCGAGTGGGTATTGGAGGAATTCTGCGACAAGGTCGTACAATTCTTGTACATCGGCTGGCGGCTCAATACCTGAAGCTCCGTCCGTGTTATGCCATTCTTCCCATCCATAAGCCATACCAGGATTGAACGCATATCCGAAGGGTGGCAAAAGCATGGCGGTATCTAGCACAATAACTGGACCAGTTGTAGCATCATACAACCAAGTGACTACATCTGCCCCATTTGTTGTTCCTCTTTCACGATATTCGTCAGAGGTAACTTCTTTGAGGGTGGTTGCAACACCAGCGGCATCCCAATAGCTCTTTACCAACTCTTGAATTTGAGCAGGACCACTTTGGGTGGAGTATTGAAGTTCAATTGCAAGAGGTGAGCCATCGGCACGTTCTCGGAGACCATCGCCATCAACATCTACCAAGCCCATTTCGTCTAGCAATGCGTTTGCACCAGCCAGATCGTATTCAATGAAGGCGTTTTTGTGTTCTTCTGTGACGAAGTTGACAGTGTTGCCATCTGCGGGGGTGGCTTGCATGGGAGTTGCTTGTCCAAGATAAATCAACTCAACGATTTCGTCTCGGTCAATAGCAATAGACATTGCCTGACGGAAGCGAAGGTCCATGAAAATTTCGCGTAAGCCTTCATCTTCATGGGTCAAGTTGAAGCCATAGAACAAATTCGCACCAACACCAGAGCCTAAGTCAACGGTGTAATCACCATCTGCTTCGTGATCTTTATAGAGAGGGTAATCGATGATGGAGATCGACTGAACTTTATAGTCAACTTCACCATTGGTGATTTTTAGGTTACGAACTTCTGCGTCAGGAACGTAGATTTCGTCTTGTTCGTTGATATAGGGCAATTGATTGCCAGCAGTGTCTACCATGAAGAAGTAAGGATTGGCAACAAAGTGGCGGCCTTCGGTGGTCTCTTCAACCAAAATATGGGATTCAAGCGTGGGTTTTACATCGTCTGCTTTTTCACCAAGTAGTGGGGAGGGGACATCAGTCCAATCGCTGAGACCATAGTAGAGAGTGACGGCTTCAACAAAATCCATACCATCGGCAACTTTCTTATCAAAGAAATGTTTGGGCTGGAAGGGTTGGCGGAAGGAGGTTGCAAAGAAGCTCACAATGCCTGGAGTTGGCACGGGGAAGACGAATTTGACTGTTGTGTCATCAATCACTTCAACAGTCATTGTACCGTCGCCGAATTGAACCCAGCTAGGTGTATTTTCATAAATATCTGTGTTGAGAACAATCTCATTCATCCAGAAGGCAACATCAGCAGATGTAAAGGGCGCACCATCTGACCATTTATGGCCTTCACGAAGATGGAATGTTACTTCGGTGAAATCATCATTCCATTCCCAGCTTTTGGCGATATTGGGTTCAATTGTAACGTAATCATCGCTGTAGCGAACGAAGTTGACGTGGCGAACTGCCAAGAAGTCAGAAGTACCAGATTCTGTTGCGTTTGAAGTTGCGTGGAAAGTACCACCATATTGACCAACAGCCTCGTAAGGTACAACAACCAAAGGTTCAGCAGGAACACGTTCTTCTACTGGGGGCAATTCAGGATTGTTGCCGATTTGACCATTGAGGTCTGCCATGTCGGGGTTTCCTGAGAAAGACATGGTGCAACCTGCCATAGCTTCGTAATCTGCCAATTCGTAAATACGCGCATAGTCACCGTCGCCCAGAGCAACAGCGGCACAGCCACCATCTTCTTCTGCGGGAGCGGCGGGTTCTTCCGCAGGTGCGGCAGGTTCTTCTGCGGGGGCAGCAGGTTCACCGCCACCACAAGCACTCAAAATCATTGACGCGAGGATCATCAGGGTGACGATCCATAATCCAGATTTCTTTAACATACTCTTTTACTCCTTATATACATTGGATATTAGGTACAGATAGAACATTAAAACAAATCATTCTTCTTGCACACCACCTCCTTTAAACGGAAGAACGCGCACTAATCGTACAAGATATTTAGTTTTTGTTAAGTTAAGTTTTAGTTAATAAAAAAGGGAAAACAACCTCCAAACACGGACATTGTAAAGAAAAATTATAACATGGAGCTTTTGCGACAATCGGTACGATTCTTTTTAGGAGATGACAATCACTGAGTTACCGAATTTTACCTCCGGATCAATGATTGTCATCTTTGGATAAACCTAGTTTAAAAATCTACTGGATTTTTGCAAACGACCGTGAAGTCAGCTTGCTTGCCTTTGACAAACCTTTATACGGGCAGATTCATTTGCCTCCGCTACCCAAAATATGCCATCAACTGCTCAAGTCGCAAAACACCATCATAATC
>Ga0257119_1002530_pt1 | contig 10819 bp, 9 predicted proteins | sample SI112_200mmetaG_FD_190179 | JGI IMG/M metagenome (GOLD analysis project Ga0257119, IMG submission 190179) | Marine microbial communities from Saanich Inlet, British Columbia, Canada - SI112_200m | ecosystem: Environmental > Aquatic > Marine > Inlet | place: Canada: British Columbia | collected... | reverse complement strand
TTCCAGTGCAACTTTGAATTTGAATTGACTGCTGTGCTTTTTTCGTCTTTTTGTCACTGAAAAACCTCCACAAGTTTCAGATATTCTATCTTAGCCTGTGGTCTAGTTTTTGGGGGTCATTATATATCTTTCAGATATTTTTGTCTGTGACAATGTCACATAAGAAGAAACGTGTTTAATTTCTGAAAATCGAGTACTTTTATTTTCCCCCGAGAAAGGTGAATAATGTCTTGGACTGCGAAATCGACCAATAAGCGGCTGATCACTTCTCGTGAGCTTCCTAGATCATTGGCAATTTCTTGATGCGTAATGCTGATCGGATTTTGGTTTTGGGCGCGTTTCAATAAAAAAGAAGCGATTCGATAATCCATGCGTTGAAAGGCAACCTGATCAACAATTTCTATTACACTGGTGAGACGCTGAGAATTTAAGCTAAAAACAAAATTGCGCCATGAATCATATTGATGCACCCAATCATTGAAAATATTTGCCGGGATCATAATGGCTTCAGCATCTTTTTCAACAACAGCAATCGCAGGGAAATCTTGTGAATTGAGAATTGCATTAGCCGTGATCACGCAAGATTCGCCTTCTCCAAATCGATAAAGCGTGATTTCTCTTCCCGCTCCCCCAATTTTATAGACACGAACAACACCTGAGATAAGTAAAGCTATCCCTTCTACATGATCGCCTTCAAGAAAAATATCTCGCCCAGCAGGGATGCGTACATGGTAGGCGATGCGCTGAAAATCTTGCAGAAGTTGACTCTTTGCATCTTGCAAAAAAGGAAGAATATGAGTGATTTGCTTTAGATGTTTTTGATCTAACATAGAGTTTTTCTTACCCCAAATCTGCTCACCTTAAAACAAATAATCCCTTAACTCACGGCTGCGTGTAGGATGCCGTAATTTGCGCAACGCTTTCGCCTCGATTTGGCGGATGCGTTCACGGGTCACATTGAAATAGCGACTCACCTCTTCCAGCGTATGCTCTTTATTATTATTTAGCCCAAAGCGAAGTTCCAAAACATTTTGTTCGCGTTCTGAAAGAATAGAAAGCGCAGATTTTATCTGTTCACGGAGCATCTCATGAGCTGCCGCATCGACAGGGGCAACAGCATCCACATCTTCAATGAAATCTCCCAGTTGGCTAGCGTTATCTCCGCCAACAGGAACCTCCAAGGAAACAGGCTCCTCTGCAATGCTCAGAATATTCTCCACTTTTTTTGCGGCAGTATCCCAACGGGCTTGAATCTCTGGGGAGATTTCTTCATCATCACGTTTTTGTGCATTAAGAATAGAGAGAATATCCTCTTGCTTGAGATATTCGGTGCCAAGAACCAATTCTGCAGAGGTGGGTTCACGACCCAATTCTTGTGTCATTGTGCGTTGCACCCGAAAAATTCGACTGATCGCTTCAAATAAATGCACAGGGATTCGGATAGTGCGAGCTTGCTCTGCAACAGAACGGTTGATAGATTGACGGATCCACCAGGTTGCATAGGTGCTGAACTTAAACCCACGGCGTGGATCAAATTTATTAATCGCACGTAGCAGACCCAAATTTCCTTCCTGGATCAAGTCCAAAAACGAGACCCCGCGTCCCATATAGCGTTTTGCCACGCTCACTACCAGGCGCAAATTCGAACGCGTAAGTGCCTGGGATGCCGTATCGCATCGATACGCGATCGCATCCAATTCCAATTGAAGTTCTTCGTTCTCCGGAAAATTACGATAGAAAGTCTGACGGGCCGGCATTTTTTGATATTTACGAATATGTGAAAGAAGCCATTCGGCGTAAGAAAAAGGGAACAAATAAAAACACAAGAAAAGACCATAAACCTGATTGGCAAGGTGATCCCAACGCTTGTCTCTTCCCCACTCGCCTTTATTAAGATAAGCACGCGTATATGATGGAGTATCCATCTCCCAGCCGTGGTGTAAAGATTGCGCTTCTGCCAGCATCAATCCTAGATCAGGGAGATCACTCTCATTCTTTGCATCCGCTTTTTTGAGTGCTTTCCAAAAAACAAGTAAATCCGCCATAATTTTTCGATAAATATTTACTTCCACCGAAATATCTGCCTGTATAGCCTGGCGAGATAAGGATTGCACAAGACGATTCCCCTCGACCATGGTTGCTAGGCGAAATTCACTATTTACATCAAGAAGTTCTACACGCCCAATTTCTCGCAAATATAGCCGCACTGGGTCGCTGGGGATATTTACCTGCTCATTAAGGTCATTAGAGAGCTCCCCATCTATTGCTGCAAGGCTGCTATCATCTGGCTCATCCAATTCAAACGCTTTCTTGCGCGTATTGACAATTGAATTAAGCTCTTTCGTTGTTAGCTCACTCAGCTTCTTTCTTGTTTTTTTTGTCATCATTATCCCAATCGGCGAAGGCTTAATTTTCGTTGTGCTTCATCCAGTGTTCGCAGCATTCGTGTATGCTTCATCACAGATTCTTGATACGAGCTTCCTACATCACCTTTCTCTTGCGCTTCCTCTTGAAAAAAACGAAGTTGGTTTAAGCTATCACTCAGCACCATTCGGCGCAACTTGATCACGCCGCGCAAGGCTTCTTCCAGCAAACGTTCTTCCACAGACCCAAGCCCCTCTGTCTCGGCAAGAAGTTTCTGCATCAACTCTTCTAAGGCTTCTGGAGAATTCTGCGAGACATACTCATCTGCGTCCAGCACATCTTGTTCCAACGAATCTTTAACCACCTTAAATAAAATCTGATTTTCAGTATACCCGAAATCTTCATCTCCCAACGCGTGCAGAGAAAATTCCTGCAAAGCACGGTCGAGTCTATAGAGTAGATCGGGGTTACGAACAAGGATGCCGAGACAATATTCCTCTATTTTTTTAGACGGATGAACTACCGCAACGCCCGCGACCTGAGGTTGGCTGGCCGTTTTTTGAGCATCTTTTTGTCTCAAACTTGGTCTGTTTCTAACGCGTTTCCCTTGCGCTTTTCCACCGATTAACGCACGTTCATCTACCTTCAACATCCGTGCCAGTTGCTGACGGAATGTCTCGCGCTCAATTGGGTTAGGCAAATCGGCAATTAGCGGCAAAACCTGCGCTGCAATATCACTTTTCACTTTTGGGTCATCAATATCACGGTCAACTGCAAGTGCCTCCATGACATGCGTCACGATAGGCTTGGCATTCTTTATAACCTCTACCCACTCATCTGGGTTACGCAAGACAACTTGATCTGGGTCTAGTCCATCAGGGAGTTTTGCCACGCGCAAATCGGCTTGCAGGCGTGCTTCGTGGCGTAGATAGCCGCGCGCGTCAAACTTTAATTCAGTTTCACGGTCTAGCGATTTTCGGGCTGCGTCTAATCCGCGCAAAATAGCTTTTTGTCCGGCGGCATCCGGGTCAAGGGCTAAAATGATGTGATTGCCGGGGGTGTATCGTTTGATAAGGCGCAATTGGTCTTCGCCGAGTGCTGTCCCCATTGGCGCAATAATATTCTCGAAGCCAGCTTGGTGCGGGGTGATGACATCGAGATAACCTTCAACGATCACAGCCTGATCCTGCGTGCGGATGGCTTTTTTTGCCCGATCCAGCCCGTAGAGGAGGCGGCTTTTATCGAAGATATCTGTTTGGGGTGAGTTTAGGTATTTCGGTATTCCTTCCGGGTCCATTGTTCTTGCACCGAAGCCAGCCATTCTTCCGCGCGCGTCGCGGATGGGAATCATCAATCGGTCACGAAATCTATCGTATCGTCTGCCTGAATCGTTTTCGGAGAGCATCCCCGCATCCATTAAATCTTGCTCAGTATGCCCGCGCTCGGTGAAATGTTTGAGTACCGTATCCCAGCCTTGAGGGGAGTAGCCGAGCGTGAAGGCTTCGATGGTTTCGTCGCTAAGGCCGCGTTTTTCGCGCAGATAATCGAGCGCGTTTTTCCCTGCGGGTGTTTTCAGTTGTTGATGATAAAAGAGGGCTACTTCTTCAAGAAGCGTGCGGAGATTTTCATTGGCTTCGGCTTGTTCTTTTTGCTGGGGCGAATATTGCTGCAATTCGACCCCCGCCTTTTGCGCGAGATGGCGCAGGGCTTCTTTGAAATCCCAGCCTTCTTTTTTCATGACGAATTTGAAAATATCGCCGCCATCGTTACATTCGCCGAAGCATTTCCATGTGCCTGTTTCCTGCCAGACGACAAAAGCAGGTGTTTTTGTATTGCTGTGAAAAGGGCAAAAACCAGTATGGTTGCGCCCAGATCGACGCAGTTGAACGCCGCTCTCGGAAACGAGATCGACTATATCTAGGCGGGATTTGATTTCATCTACAGTGGACATGGTTTAATGTTTAGGTTTGAAGGTTAGTTGAATTATTTTGTCTTGCATCCCTTTAGGTAGCGGATGTCTCAAGGAAAACGGGGATTAGAAATCTCCTATGGGCGTTCTCTGTTTTACTTTGTGCCACCATTAAACTTTTACGGAGCTTCAGTGGGCGGTATTGTAAATGTAGCTAGTGGCTGAAGTGTTTGAGAAGGTGTTTGGCTAGGCATTGGTGTTCTGGTCGCTGGCCGCGTGGGAGATGGTGTTGGCGTCCACGTTGGCGGGAGGGATTGCGGAGCTCTTAAGGTTGCTGGGGGAGGCATATTTAAAGGAGGAGGGGTAGGTATGCTGTTTCTCTCTTCTATAATGATCATACCAAAATAACCTATCGCCACTATCCCTAAAGAAAAGAGGATCACAAAAAGTGTGATTATCCCACAGCTAATTTTCTTTTTCTTTTTTACAGGATGTTTTTTCGGTGTGGTCGCCTTTGATGTTTTTTGCTCTTCAATTTTTTTTTCATCCGCAAAAACCGGCGCAGAAGCAGAGGGTGGCTCTTCAATTTTTATTGGATGATCCTCTACCTGAACAGATGGTGGAGGCCCTTTTTCTATGAGATCTTGTTTTTCAATAGCATTGTCGATGGGAACAGTAAAAGGGGATGCTGGTTGTGGGTCAGGAATTTGTGTTGGTGGAGGCTCTTCCAGCTCTTCAAGGCGAGTACGCGCTGAAGCGTGAGCTGAGTCAAAATACAAGGCACGCTTTAGACAGTCTTTTTGTTTCTTTTCATCCGCGATCGTTTGACTCAGTTGCCACCAAGCCTCTGCCGAATTAGGCGTGCGTTTGATATAGGCAACCAGCAATTGACGTGCTTCCCCGCTCTTGCCTTCTTGCAAGAGTTTTTTTGTATGACGAAGCATATTGCTCTGCGGTTCCTGCATAACCGTATATCCTCTCTTAAGTCTTTCTTAAGATTATAAACCTGAAAGGCTATAACGTGAATTATAGACTGTTTTTGAGTTTAGTGTGTTAGTTATTCGGTCATATTTGTTAATGAAAGAATTTGTTTAGCCACAAATACACTCTTTTTAGTGTATAATTTATTTGTTACAAGAATACGAATGCAATTAAACCTAATCTACCTTCAATCAGGTTTTTCTCATAGCTGTTTATCTTAGGGCCAAATGGTAGGTTTATCATATCAAAAAGGGTGTGCTAATTATGGATAGACAAATATTTATCTCTTACTCACGTCAAGACATGGACTTTGTAAAAACGCTTGCAGAGGATCTGGAAAACGAAGGATTTGATATTTGGTATGACCTGACGGATATTGATGCCGGTGATCGGTGGGCAAAAGAAATTCAGGATGGGATTAACGAGAGCGAGATTTTTGTCATTGTGGTTTCCCTAAATTCCATTAAATCTGAATGGGTAGAAAAAGAATTTCTATTTGCCAGCCAGCGTGGTCTAAAGATCGTGCCCTTGTTATACACTTTTTGCGAACTACCTCTGTGGCTGCTGAATATTCAATATGTAGATGTTGTTGGCAGAAACTATAAGAAGAATTTTCAACATATTCTTGATGTATTTAATGACACTGGGCGGCGTAATGGAGATCGCGAAGACGATCGTCAAGAAAGTGTCCCAAGCAAGGGGGTTCCAAAATCTCAAATACCGTGGATCGTTGGTGCTGTTATTGGTGTAGCTATCATCCTCGCCGCTATCTTTTGGCCCAAGAAGCCAGCAGAACTAATAGAAGAGCCCACCTTGGCTGCGACGATGATTCCGCCCACAGAAACACCCATCCCAGCCGAAACTGAAACCTCGCCTACGTTCACAGCTACAGAAACTTCTACCTTACCAACACAAACATCTACTCCATTACCAACTGAGATCATCTCTACGAGAGACGCAGTTATGGTCTTAGTTCCCTCTGATGTTTTTTGGATGGGAAGTGATAAAGGTGAGGACGACGAAAAACCATCACACACGGTTGATTTAAAGGATTTCTATATTGACAAATATGAGGTTACGAATGCCCAATATCTAGAATGTGTAAACGCATCTAAATGTCTTAAACCCGAAAACACCACATATTTTTTTGATCAGAATAAGCGATTTGTTGATCACCCAGTTGTCTATGTGGGATGGCAAGATGCTGCTGATTTCTGTGCGTGGCGTGATGCACGCCTGCCGACAGAAGCGGAGTGGGAGAAAGCCGCCCGTGGAATTGATCGTTTTTATTATCCATGGGGGAGCGAATGGCATAATAAAAAAGCTAATGCAACAGGGGCTGATGATGGGTATTCGAATACATCACCTGTTATGTCCCTAGAAGAGGGAAAAAGCCCGTATGGTGTTTTTAATATGGCCGGTAATGTCTGGGAATGGGTGGGGGGTTGGTATGATGTTTATCCAAAAGGTGATCTTGCGGCCTCATCATATTTTGGCGAAGTTCGCCGAATAGCGCGTGGCGGGTCGTGGAATGATAATAAGGGTAATATTCTTACATATAAGCGCTATGATTTGCATCCTGAAACGTATAATAATCAAATTGGCTTCCGTTGTGCTTCGGATGTGACTGAATAAATTACGCCCTCCACAGCCGCCTCGTAGCGGACGGGGTAGCCTCATGCCCCGACAAAGAAAAGCTCATCAACATTGCGGCAAGTGAGCGGGACTAAAGTCACCTGCTCAAACCATGGAAGCCCTTCGGGCTAAAACAGAGTCCGCTTGAGCGGACTTCCATGACCTGAGGCAGGGATTTATCCCGCACTGCTGAAGATTGGTATAATCACAAAGTCGGGAAATTCCCACCATTTCGCATTCAAAATTCAGCATTATGTCTTCTCGCCCCCTAAAAGTCTTCCTCTCTCATGCCCACGCCGATGCGACTCGCGTCCGCACCCTCCACAACCGCCTCGTAGCAGATGGGGTAGCCTCTTGGTTCGACAAAGAAAAACTCATTCTCTGCCAGTCTTTTGCTGTATAATCTTTAGGTCGGGAAAATCAGCATCTTTCTAAACACGAAGGACACCAAGCCCCACAAAGTTAAAAAACAAAAACCAAAGCTTTTCCTTCGTGATTCTTTGTGCTCTTTGTGGTAAGAAATCTCTAATGTCCTCTGAAAACCGCCTCCTAAAAGTCTTCCTCAGCCACGCCCACGCCGATGCGACTCGTGTCCGCACCCTCCACGACCGCCTCTTCGCAGATCGGGTGATTTATGTCTGATTTATCAAGCATTGAACAACTAAAATTTGAAACCTTATTCGGTATGGGAACAGGCTATGTTCTTGATTTTTCTGATAGAACATTTGACAATTTCTTCCTAGAACAAGTGGGAATAAATATTCGAACAAGCCAATATGAGTGCGCGGGCACTTTCAAAGCAAATCGCCTGCGCACATTTTGGCTGGATGAATCTAATCAGATTGTTGGAAACTTATTGTTTGCTTTATTAGAGTATTGGTTAGCGAAAAAACAGATAAACGGAGAAGAAATATCATCAAAGGAGCAAACTCTTTATGATGAGTGTCTAAAGATTGCAAATAGGCTAAAACAAAATTCTTCTCAACAGAAAGATTTATCACAAAACAATATAAATGGGAAAAATTTCAAAATGGCTAGTGAAACCCAAACTCCTTCTAAAGTCTTCATCTCCGACTCCCGCAAAGACCTCAACTTCGTTGAGCAACTCGCATCTGATCTAAAAGATGCTGGCCTCGATGTTTGGTACGATCTTTCAGGCTTAGAAGGCGGCTCGCGTTGGAGCCAAGAAATTGAAAAAGCAATCCGATCCAGCGACCACGTTCTTATGGTCATCTCGCCAGATTCCATTAAATCTAAATGGGTGGAAGAAGAATTTTTACTTGCAGGTGAACTTAAGAAAAATATCATTCCGTTGCACTATAAAACATCTAGCATTCCTTTTGGCTATCGCACGCTTCATTTTATTAGCATTCAAGGGAAACAATACAAACAAAATTTTCATCAAATCACACGAGCGCTAGGGGTGCGATCTTTACCTAAACCTAAATCTCCCCCCCCAAGAAAAACGATCTGCTCTGTCTAGCACAGTAGAAAAACTAAAAGCAATAATAAAGGACGATTTTAAAAAGATAATAGCTTGGGCTGCTATATTCGGATTTGCGCTTCTAGTATTGTATGGCTTGGCTTCATTATCTTCTCAAACAAAACCACCTTCTGAAACAAATTTTACTCAGACGAAAGAAGTGATTCAAAACCCAATAGAGACAATAGAAAATGAACCTTCTGGAACCCTTACCTCCCCCGCGCCTTCTAAAACCAGCGTTCCAACGCTTACGCCTACAAAAAACAATACGCCAACATCTATACCAACAAAAGCAACAAGTACGCCAAAAATAAATTATCCACTTTTAGAAGGAACTCCACTACCCTCAACAGTTTCTGTCATTTCTGCAGATAATGCTAGAGATATTATTGAACTTGTTCGCTGGAAAGAAGATAGTACAATTGGTCACTTTGTGTTCTCTCCTGATAGTTCCATACTTGCTTATGCAACAGAGAAAAATCTCATCAAAATTTGGGATATAAAGAACAAAAAATTACTACACACACTTAATCAAGGGGCAGAATTTTCTATATGTGAATTGATTTTTTCTCCTTCTGGAACAATTCTTGCATCTGGCGATTGCAATGGAGATGGCGTATCTGATGAATCTGTTCGCCTATGGGAAACGAGTAGCGGAGAACTTCTTCATAGAATAAAAGGTATTTATGGTTATGCAGGCTATATAGCATTTTCTCCAAATGGGGACCTACTTGCGATAAGCGTAAGTAATGCTAAAATTCATATACGACGTGTTAGTGATGGTAAACTTATCCAAATTTTAGAAGCAGAAGAAATGTCGTCAATAAATGTGGCTTTTTCCCCAGATGGAAAGTTACTCGCATCAGTGGGATTTTATTGTTGTCCGCATTACACGGTGCATTTATGGGACATGGATAATAACGGTAGGTTGCTTGAAACATTCAAAGTCAATTCTATAAAAAAGATAGCATTTTCTTTAGACAGCAAATTCCTTGTAGCTAATCATTACGTGTCGTACATCAAGACATCGTTTCGTTTTTATAAACTAAACCATCAATAGAACGTTTCGCACCTTATCAATCGAACCATCAATAGAACGTTTCAAAAGTATCGTTTAATTTCTCTATCCCCCCAAGTAATTTAGGAGATAGAAAAAGATGAGCCTACTTGATGAACGAAAAAGTGCAATCCACTTACTGCTTTCAGGAAAAAGTGTTTCTGAGACAGCGAGCGAACTTAGCCGAAGCCAACAATGGGTACGAAAATGGCGAAAACGCTACAAGGAAGAAAGTTGGCAAGGGCTAGCAAGCCGCTCGAATCGCCCACATCAGATTGTTCGTACAACAGCCAAAAATGTGAAAGCCGCAGTTTGTAAGGCTCGCAGCGAATTAGAAGCAGAAGCATCTTCGGGTAAAGGGTTGAAATATATCGGAGGGCAAGCAATCCGCACTCACCTGAAAGATAAAGGCATAACTCCCTTACCAAGTATCCCAACAATTGAGCGCGTGATCCGTGCGGCAGGGCTGACACGTCCTTATCAAAAGGAAGAAGAGCCAAAAGTAGATTATCCGCATCTGAGGGTCAAACAAGCGCAAGTCTTAGTGCAAGTGGACATAGCACCGCATTATCTCAAAGGTGGAGAAAGAGTAGCTTCATTCAATGCAATTGACATTGCATCTCGCTATCCGACAGGGAAGGCCTATGCCCAGCGTCGCTCTATAGATGCAGAAGATTTTCTCCTTCGTGTTTGGAAAGGACTGGGTGTCCCCCAATATACTCAGGTCGACAATGAAGGCTGTTTTAGCGGTGGAGCTACCCATGCAAATGTTTTAGGGAGAGTACTCCGCCTTGCTCTCCAAGTTGGCACTGAATTAGTCTTCTCACCTGTTCGGCATCCACAAAGCAACGGCTTCATAGAGCGTTTTCATCAGGATTATGACAAGCATGTTTGGGAAGACACCTATCTGGCATCACTCGAAGAAGTACAAATACAGACTGATTTTTTTCTTGATTTATATCGCCAAAGACCACACAGTCGTTTGAATGAGAAAACTCCCAGCGAAGTACACCAAACGCCTGCTCATGTTCCTAAAGATATTCAGATAGCTTCTGAGAAAAGAGAACTCTATGAAGGAAAGGTTCACTTCATCCGAAAAGTCTTCGACGATAGCACGATTTCTGTTTTGAATGTAGCTTGGATTGTGCCTAAAGCAAAGCCAGACAAAGGTGTCTGGGCAACATTGAGTATCAAGAAAACGGGTACGCAACTGCATATCTTTGATGCGGCTCCTGATGTTGAGAGAAGGAAGCTCTTGGCTTCTCATCCTTTTGAAATTTCTGAGCCTATCCTGCCGCATGAATATCGGATGAACGAAACGATCTATTGATGGCTATTCGATTGATAAGGTTCTGTTTTCCGAAACGATCTGTTGATGTATGACAATTAC
>Ga0257119_1002526_pt1 | contig 10845 bp, 9 predicted proteins | sample SI112_200mmetaG_FD_190179 | JGI IMG/M metagenome (GOLD analysis project Ga0257119, IMG submission 190179) | Marine microbial communities from Saanich Inlet, British Columbia, Canada - SI112_200m | ecosystem: Environmental > Aquatic > Marine > Inlet | place: Canada: British Columbia | collected... | reverse complement strand
ATTCTCTGTAAAGCGCGTTCCCACAGTCAAAGGCCAGGGCATGGCCGGGTATGACCCCCGTTCTAACAAAGGCATCGGCGTAACATATATAAGTTCACCTATGGGAGCCGACCACACTGCTGGCTGCGCAACACCGGGGCGTAAAGGCTTCGATAACAATAAGGAGTACGATGTACTCAAACCAGACGGCCAGGAAGAGCTTTCCCTGGACCTGCAGGTCATGGTGGCTATTTTAGACGCCATGGGAATTTGTTTCTTTGTGGGGTTGGATACGACTATCCTAAAAATCTTAGTAGAGTTACATAATGCAAAATATGGTCAAAATATAATTTTTGATGATTTGGTTGCATTAGGAAAACAGACGCTTGTTATGGAACATCAGTTCAATCTGGCGGCAGGCAAACCAACTGTTGAACGATTGCCCGAATTTTTTGAAATCGAACCTTTGTCTCCTCATAAAACGGTTTATGATGTGAAAGGTGCATCGGTCATCACTGAAATAGGGAGTAAATTAGGTATTAAATCGTAGATTAAAAGGAGAAATGCAAATGAACCGTAACACTGCCACCCCGGTAATCAAAACACCTCCTCCGGGACCCATATCACAGCGATGGACTCAATACCATATGGCTAACTGTGCGGAAGGAATTTATTTCCATGGATTGGTTTGGGATCGCTCTAAACCGGCAATAGGTCCTTTTTGCACTGATCCTGACGGAAACGTTATTCTCGATCTTTCCAGCCACGGAGCAGCATTTCCCCTGGGATACAACAATAAGGAACTGATCGAAACAGCGACCCGGGCGGCAAGTGTTAATCCCGGCCGTTATGGTGCCGAAATAGTCGGTGCCTGGGGTGAGGATCCAGAAGTAATTGATATTCCAACTCCATCGCACCTGGCCAAAAAAGTAATTTCCAAAACAAAACAGTATGGACTAGATACGCTTTTCATGTCCAATTCCGGCAGTGAGGCGGTTGAAAATGCCATCAAACTCTGCTACGACCACCGCCGAAATATGGGTATAGGATTCTGTTTTCAAGGAGCCTTTCACGGGCGAACATTAGGAGCGACATCTTTGACACGCAGTCGGCGGGCACAGCGTGCCTGGTACCCTCATATCGGAGAAATTATCGAACTACCCTTCTGTCATTGTGTTGGTGAGTGCCGATGTGGATGGAAAGTATTGGCTGTGCCTCATAAAGGCATACAGACACGCTTTGAACAATATCTGGATGCCGACATCGGCACTGTCGATCCTGAACAGGTTGCCTACATCATCCTTGAACCCATACAGGGAGAGGGCGGTTACCGTTTGCCGGCACCTGGTTTTCTACAGGATGTCGCCGGGGTGGCAAAAAAATATGGCATCCCGTTAGTGTTGGATGAGATTCAAAGCGGATTGGGGCGTACCGGGAAATGGTTTGCCTTTGAACACTATGATATTAAGCCGGATATTCTTTGTCTTGGCAAGACCCTGCGCGTTGGTGCCACAATAGCACCTCAGGATATGTTTCCTAAAGAAAACGGCAGGTTGGGTGGAACCTGGTCAGGAACCAATGCTGTATCTGCAGCAGTAGCTTACAAAATTTTTGAAATTATCGAAAGGGACAACCTTCTGGAAAATGCGACCAGGGTCGGGACCCATTTGCTCAATGGTCTCAAGAGCCTTCAGGAAAAACATTCCAGGATAAAAAATCCCCGAGGATTAGGGTTGATGGTGGCCATGTCTATAGATGGCGAAGGGATGGCCGCAAAACTCATAGAAGAGGCGTTCAAAAAAGGGTTGCTAGTTTTTTCCTGCGGGTTCGATTCGATTCGCTTCATGCCGCCGCTGGATCTGAATGTTCGGGAAGCGGATCTCGCACTGGAGATATTGGATCAGGCTCTGGAGACAATCTCTTAAGAACACACCGCACAACTCTCCGAAGAGAAAAAAAACTTGTGCGAACAGTATTGATGCTGACATAACAAGATTTAGGGGAGAAATTATAAAACTTGAAAAGAATAAAGAGCCGGCACGACCTGATTTTGATCAAGCGGTTAGATTTGCTTTTGGATTTGGTCTGATTTTCATGCTTCCGGACATTTTATGGGAATTTAATTATCCACAACCGAAAAAGGAGGTGGTTGTAATGCGTGAATTTTATTTATAATAAATACAGCAATGCATAATTATCAACTAATTAACCCAAAAAAGGAGAATACCTATGCCTGTTAAAATTATTAAAGTATTGATGGTGCTTTTGAGCATTACAATTTTAACTATGCCGTTAACAAGTTATGCCAAAACTATTGTCATTAAATTAGGTTATCCGGATCCTCCGGCTAATGTTTATCTGGATAAAATCGAGCAGGGTGCCTTAGGGACTACCCACGCCGGAGCTGTTGTTTTTAAAAGAATCGTTGAAAAAAGAACTAATGGAAAAATAAAAGTAAAGTTATTTCCTTCCATGCAGCTTGGAGGAGAAGCGGAAATGATTCAAAGCATACAGGAAGGAACTCTCGAGGCTTCCTACACTTCTTTCTCCCCAATAAGCAACTTCGTACCAGAAGTATTGGCGCTTAACTTGCCATACCTTTTTAAATCAACAGGTGTTGCATATAAAGTACTTGATGGTCCTGTAGGAGATGAAATTAAATCAATTGTCCTGAAAAAAATGGGCGTTCGCATATTAAACTTCGGCCATTATGGCTACAAATGCTTCACAAACAATAAAAAGCCTATTAAGAGCATGGATGACTTTAAAGGTTTGAAGTTAAGGGTTATGGAGCGCCCGGATATGGTTAAGTTGGTTCAAAGCCTTGGAGCTCATTCAACTCCAATGGCATGGGGCGAGCTATATACCTCGCTTCAAACCGGAGTGGTTGATGGTCAGGATAATCCTTTTTCCATTATTGCAGGTTATAAGTTATATGAAGTTCAAAAGTATGTTTTTGTCGATAATCACGTTCTAGGGCTGATTTCATTCAATATAAACGAAAAGTTATTTCGATCATTAACTCCTGAATTCCGACATATCATTATAGATGCAGCAACGATAGGTAACCAAGCTTATCGAGGAGTAATTGATCTGGGAACTACATTAGCAGAAGATTTTCTTGAAAAAGAAGGTATCCAAATAGATTACCCGTCCGCAGCTGATCTAAACATAATTCAGAAAACAGCTCAGAAAGCAGTTGTCCCCTGGGTCAGGAAACAAGTTGGAGATGCCTGGATGGACAAAGTACTAAATGGTGTTAAAGAAGCAGAAAAAGCCTACTATAATCAATAACAAGATAAGGGTTCAGTCTAAACACCAACGTTGCAAAAACCGGAGAACTTTAGAGCCAAGCTGTCAAGGGTGAAGCTGTAGTATGTACCTAAAAGTCTTTGACAATACAGGATCTGAAGTCCTCCGGATTTTTTAAAAAGGCAAATACTTACCTTGATTTACATATTAAATATATCTTGGTAATCATAATTGGTAGACAGGAGAAATTTAAAGTATGGAATCTATATTGGATATAATTGAAAAAGCGAGCGCTTTTTTCGATAAAGCGCTGCGCTTTATTTCAGGCTATTTGCTATCAATAATGGTCATTGCCGTATTTGTCGGCGTATTAAATCGATTTGTTTTTCAATTTTCTTTTATATCATGGACTGAAGAACTGGCAAGATACCTATTGATTTATATTTGTATGATTGGTTCATGTATTGCTATCAAAACCGGGGATCATGTTAATATTGTGTTTATCATCGGAAGATTAAAAAAATCCAGGAAAGCCATTATAATATTTAATCACTTACTAGTGATCGCATTCCTTACTATTGTAACGATATATGGAACAAAATTGTGTTTTACTCAATCTTCTCAACTAAGCCCGGCTCTGCGAATATCGATGAGCATACCATTTGCATCGGTTCCTGCTGGAAGTTTTATCATGGTTATTCATTCGCTCGCTTTAATTTCTGAAATTTTACGGCAAAAGAAGACAATAAGTACCAATGATGATGAAGGCGACATTGAGAATTTAGCATTACCTCTGTAAGGATAAAGGCATATACTTTATGATTCGTTAAATTAATATCAATGATGATGAAAGAAAGGGATTAACAATGATTCTTTCGACGTTAACTATAGTTTTTGTGATTACCCTTCTTATCGGAGTGCCCATAGTTTTTTGTTTGGGGATTAGCTCCTTAGCGGCGTTGCTTGTTATGGGTGACATGCCATTGCAAATTATTCCTCAAAAAATCTATAACGGGATGGATAGTTTTCCTCTTCTTTGTATCCCCTTTTTCATTTTAGCCGGTGAATTTATGGGCCAGGGCAAAATAACTGACAGGTTGCTGAAATTTTCCATCTTACTGGTTGGACGGATGAGGGGTGGATTAGCATTGGCCAACGTCCTTGCCAGTATGTTTTTTGGGGGTATGACCGGATCGGCTCTGGCAGATACAAGTGCTCTTGGATCAGTTGAAATCCCCATGATGATTAAAGCCGGATATGGTAAAAGATTCTCGGCAGCGATCACCTGCGCCTCTGCAATAGTTGGTCCACTTATCCCCCCGAGTGTTGTAGTGATTATCTACGCTTTAGCTGTTGGGGGTTCTATAGGCGCTTTATTTTTGGCAGGAGTCATTCCTGGAATCCTGGTGGGTTTAGCTCTCATGGTTGGAGCCTACATTATATCTCGAAAAAGAAACTATCCTAAAAGGGAAGAAAAAGTAAGTTTAAAAGAATTATATTATGGGTTTAAAAAAGTATTTTTGGCCCTCATGCTCCCGGTAATTATTGTTGGTGGTATAATCAGCGGATTGTTTACAGCAACTGAGGCATCATCCATTGCAGTCGTCTATGCATTTATCGTAACTGTTTTCATAATGAAAACTATAAAATTCTCGCAAATACCAAAATTGATGGTTAACTCCGTCATTGTCACTGCTATTGTTATGATTATTCTTGGGACATCGACGATTTTTGGGTGGGTAATTACTGTAGAGCAGGTAAATGTTATATTAGCCAAATTTCTTGGTTTTGCGGGCCCCATCGTTTTTTTACTGATTATTAATATTTTTCTTTTGTTTCTTGGCGCTATTATGGATATCATTCCGGTTATATTAATTTTCGCACCTACTTTAGCCCCTATTGCAATCGGCCTCGGTATTCACCCTCTACATTTTGGGATGATCGTATGTCTAAATTGTACCATCGGTTTAATAACCCCCCCATTAGGACAGGTATTGTTCATTGGCTGTTCCATCGCTGATATATCCCTTGAAGCATTAAGCAAAGAAATATTAGTTTTTCTCTTTATTGAATTAGCGGTCCTTTTTTTGGTTACCTATGTCCCATTTACTACATTGTGGGTCCCGAGGCTATTTGGTTTTATATCGTGAGCCATTGTATTTATCCGGAGTAGTATTTTGAAAAAATTTTGTCAATTTTTAGCGCCAGAAAAGAGAATCGAAGCAGAATCCCATGAGTCTTGATATTGTCATCAGGAACGCCCATGTTGTTGATGGAACAGGTTCACCCCGATTCATGGCGAGTGTGGGTGTTTATCAGGGTCGTATTATTGAAGTCGATAAAGGTGACAAACTTCCTAAAGGAAAGCGTGACATCAATGCCGAGGGAAAACTGCTTACCCCTGGTTTTTTCGATATCCATCGCCACTCGGACTGGACACTTCTGGTTGATTCGTCTGCCCAAAGTGCCATTGAACAAGGTTTGACTACAGAAGTGTTGGGGAACTGTGGCTTCGGCCCCGCACCTGCAGTAGATCGAAAACGAGTGGAGCAAAATATCCTGGGACACAGTGCAAAGCATGGTATTGAAATCGATTGGACCACATTTGGTGAATACCTGGATCGTCTGGACAGGAACCTGGGTATTAATGTCGTTCCATTGGTTGCTCATGGTTCCATCCGTACGAGTGTCATGGGGATAGCAAACCGGCCAGCCGACCGGGATGAAATAAAGAAAATGTGTTATTGGGTTGACGAAGCATTAGATTCCGGTGCATTCGGTCTGTCCTCAGGCCTGGAATATGCTCCTTACCAAACAAGCACTACGTCCGAGGAAATTGTTGCACTTGTCAAACGGGTCGGCAAAAGAGGCGGACTTTATTCTACCCATACCCGTTATCGAATATTTAATTGTGATAAAGGTGTGGCCGAAGCGATTCAGATAGCCAGAGAAAGCGGCGCCAGACTCCAGATCAGCCACATTACTCCCAGGATATTTGCCAGGCACATGACCGGAACGGTACTCAAGTTATGTGATAAAGCAAGAAATGCAGACCTTGATGTCGGCTTTGACATCTACCCCTATGAATGGGCTCCTGGGCCCTTGACAGAATTGCTTCCAGGTTGGGCCCTTGAGGGATCCACCGATGAAGTTGTTCAGCGGTTTAGGGACGATAAATTCAAAAAAAAAGTTGAGCAAGAGCATAGGGTGAACCTCTGTCGCTGGGTTCAACATGATAGATGGGACAAGATGATCATTGTGGGGGCACCGAAAAGACCGGATGCCATAAACAAGTCTGTCGCTCAGTTGGCCCAGGAATGGGGTAAAGATCCGTGGGATGTGGTTTTTGATCTCTTAGCCGAGGCAGGAACTCATTACAACGGCCTTACCGAGATTACGCATACTTTGGACTGGGAGGATATCCTGTTGACGATTAAAGACCCTCATTGTTCTTTTGGGTCTGATTCCTCAACACTATCCAGGAAAGGCCCTTTGAAGGATGAAGCGATGATGCCGGGTTGCTATGGATTTGTTCCACGGGTATTTGATGAAGTGGTTTCATCCAGAAAGGTCTTATCCTTTGAGGAAGCGGTTCGACGTTTAACATCGCTCCCGGCGAGCCAGCTGGGGATATGGGATAGGGGTATTATTAGACCGGGATTGGTGGCTGATTTGACCTTGATTGATCCGAAAGCCTTCAGGGATAATACAACATGGACGGATTTTTATGCCCGTCCAGGGGGAGTGGATCTTGTTCTTATTTCAGGGAAGATTGTAGTCGAAAATGGGCGCGCTACCGATGCAAGAGAAGGAAAAATATTGCGAGCAAAATAGGAGATTATATGAAAGACTTAGCTTTTTCAAAGGGAGAGTATCGTCGACGATTCGATTTGGTTTGCAGTATGGCCAAAGAGCGCAAAGTTGACTATCTCCTGATCACGGAGCCTTCACATGTTTGCTGGCTCTCCGGATTTAACCCATCGGGGCTTTTTTACAAGAATCAGATTCACATCGACGTGAGGAGTGGTGACACCGCAGTTATGACCCATCGTACGGAAGAAAAAATGGCAGCCATGAATTCATGGGTCGATCGTCTTTTGATCTGGCATCACGGGAGTGATCCCATGCGGATGGCTGTTGATCATGCCAAAAAATATTTGACAGGTACCGGAGAAAAGGTTGTGGGGATGAATCTGCAAACCCCCTATTTTTCTATAGCAGATTATTATGCTATTCGGGGAGGCCTTGGAAATATTGGTGTGGTGGATGTGACGAAGATGATCGATGATGCACGCATGAAAAAAAGTGATCCTGAGCTGCTGGCTATACGACAGGCAGCGGAATGGGCACAAGAGGCGCTTAATGCAGCGTATGACATTATCAAACCCGGGATAAGGGAAAATGATATTAACGCGGCGATCCAAGGTAAAATTGCTTCTTTCGGAAGTGAATATCCGGCATTTCCGACGATAGTTTCATCAGGCCCCCGGACAGGTTTTTTTCATGGATTACCTGGAGAGCGAATCATTGAGGAGGGAGATCCAATCATGATAGAGATCATGGGGGTCCACAAGCGATATCATGCCAGTGTCGTCAGAACAGTTTTTGCCGGTAAGGCCTCCCAAAAGGCAAGGGAAATATATGAACTTGTCCTAAATGCTTATGAGGCCGGGCTGTCTGCGATCAAACCTGGAAATCCTGTGGGAGATATTGACAAAGCAACATGCAAAGTTAGAAAAGATTATAAACAATATATCCCTGCCCGAACAGGATTTGGTGTGGAGCTGGGATATCCACCTTCGCCCATGGGGAATTTGAGTATATTACAGGGAGAACCTTATATAATAGAACCGGGGTTGGCGTTCACTATGGAGCCTTCCATATCCGGTTATAATGACTGGTCCATTATTATAGGCAATTGTGTGGTTATCACCAAAGGTGGGTATGACCTTTTGTTTGATCAAAATGTCGGTCTCCTTGAATTCGGATAAGCATAGATAAATTGAGAAGGACTATTACCATCTGGTTGGAAAGTAAAAAAGAGGATGAATCGGCTTACAAAATATAAAATTATTTTTTACTGGACCCTACATAGGAGGAAAAATGAAAAAGAATTTAGCTTTTCCAGTTCAAGAATTCGAGACAAGGATTAAGAAGATTAGAACAATGATGAGCCAAAGAAATATAGACCTTATGCTGATTTCAAGTCCGGAAAATATATACTATGTATCAGGATTCGATTCTATTGGTTATTATCAACATCAAATTCTTTTTCTTCCTCTCGAGGGCAAACCGTTGCTATTTGTCCAAGCTGTCGAGGAAACTCTTGTAAAAGCAACCTCTTGGATGGATAATTTCGAGCTATGGCCTCACGGAAGTGACCCAGTCGAAAAAACTATCGTGAGAATTAAAGATTTAGCAGGTGACTCCCCAAATATTGGAGTTGAAAAAGCAGGTTGGTGGTTAAAGATAAGGAGTTATGAACAAATCAGAGAGAAGCTGCCAAAGGCAACATTTACTGATGTGAGCGACTTGATCCCGGAACTCAGGATATATAAATCTGAGCTAGAAGTGGAATACGTCCGGCGTGCTGCTGAATTTTCAGACATTGGCCTTGAAAAGGCTATCGACACAGTTCGAGAAGGTGTGACCGAAAATGATGTGGCTGCCGAAGTGTATCATACCCTTTTCAAGAATGGGAGCGAGTATTCTCCAATTCCTTTTCTTATCAGTTCCGGTGCTAAAAGTGCAAGCCTTCACGGGACGTCTTCTGATAAAGTCATCGAGAATGGCGATGTTGTTACCTTAGAACTGGGCGGGGTCTGCAAACGTTATACCGTCAACCCACTCAGGACAGTTGTAATAGGAAAGCCTTCAAATAAAATCAAAGAAGTACATGACTTGTTACATGAAGCACTAACAAAAGCGACCGAAGCGGTTAAACCGGGTGTGCCTGTAGGGGAGTTAGATCTCATTACAAGGCGGATCACTCGCAAATATGATTCAGGACGGTTACACAGGACCGGTTATGGGCTTGAAGCTGGATATCCGCCGGCCTGGATGGGAAATTTAAGCATCTTGGACGGTACTCCTCACATACTGGAGCCGCGGATGGTGTTTTCGCTTGAGCCAACAATTGTGTTGCGTGAAGAAGGATTTGGTGTCGTATTAGGAAACAATATCCTTGTCACAGAAGACGGCTATGAGTTGTTAAACAAAATTTCCTTAGACCTAATATCAAAGTGATTAAAATTTATTCATTAAGGAGAATGAATCTATGTATGATCAAAAAACTTTATCTGTGTGGGATGGGATGTAAATATTGTTTGGTATTTGTGTTGAAGTATACCCATGGATGGATTTATTTGGATAATCCCAATGGGTTTTTTGAGTCTAACCCGCTGAGCGGATAGAACACAGCATTATTTGGAGGGAAAAGCACAAAATGGTAAACTCAGGTAAAAAATATGCGCAGTCTGTTACAGGTTTGGTAAGTGAGGAAAATTTAGGAATAACACTTCCACATGAACACCTGCTTATAGATATGAAAGTCTGGCACGAGGAACCGGCAGGTGCCGGAGACAAGAAATACATAAATGAAAAAGTGGGGATAAAAAATCTTGGGTGGATAAAAAATAATATATACAACAATATCGATAATATGCAGTTGTTGGATGCTGATGTTGCCATAGAAGAGGCGGGTCACTTTAAGAATGAAGGTGGAGGGACCATCGTCGATGTGACTAATGTTAACTTAAGCCGAAATCCGGAAAATCTCGCAAGAATATCAAGAGCAACCGGACTTAATATAATCATGGGTTCAGGTTATTATGTCGGCGAATCTCAAACAGTAGAATTTGATAAACTAAGCGTTGACGACATTGCAGAAGAAATAATTAATGATATCAAATCAGGAGTTGGTATCTATAAAATTAAAGCCGGTATTATTGGAGAAGTTGGGTGCTCTTGGCCGTTACTCGAAAGAGAAAAAAAGAGCTTGGAGGCAAGTGTATATGCTCAAAAGGAAACTGGAGCTGCTATCACGATTCATCCGGGCCGCCACGAAGACTCACCAATGGAAATTTTGGAATACATGGATTTATTTGGTGTGGATATGAATAAGGTTGTAATGGGACATCTGGATCGGACCGACTTTCAATACCAAACCATAAAAAAAATAGCAAAAGTTGGATGTTATTTAGAATACGACTGTTTTGGGGAAGAAGGTTTTTACCCACTACAATTAGGCGTTTTTAACATGCCTTGTGATAGAGAAAGAATAGAACAGGTTAAGAAATTAATTGAAGATAATTTCTTAGATAAAATTATTATTTCGCATGATATCTGTATGAAGATGTTTCTGGTTTCATACGGCGGTGCTGGTTATGCTCATATATTAAAAAACATTAGACCTCAAATGATTGCTAGAGAAATTCCTTTAGAACAAATAATGAAAATAATGGTAGACAATCCCAAAAGATTTTTATGTTTTGCTTAAGCCGAATATTTCATAAAAAAAAGGGTTTTCTCATGGCCCAGGGAGAAAGCAGTCTTGAGGCTTTGATGGATTATGAGATTGAAGCCTGCCTTGCATGTGTTTCAACAAAGGAGAGA
>Ga0257119_1002502_pt1 | contig 10928 bp, 8 predicted proteins | sample SI112_200mmetaG_FD_190179 | JGI IMG/M metagenome (GOLD analysis project Ga0257119, IMG submission 190179) | Marine microbial communities from Saanich Inlet, British Columbia, Canada - SI112_200m | ecosystem: Environmental > Aquatic > Marine > Inlet | place: Canada: British Columbia | collected... | reverse complement strand
AGGTGTCTATAACATAATGATCTGGGTATAAGGTTCATACTTCCCAAACAGGGAGATCTACTTGTGTTATAGACACCTGTTGCTGCCAAACGCATCAACACCAATCAAACCAATGTATTTAGTGCCTGACCGGAAACCCGTGTTTGGGTGAGTTTTCGTTCAAACACTATTTAAATTTGTGTCATCAGCAAAGGCCAATTGATTCCTGCCATTTTCCTTGGCTCTATACAAGGCTGCATCAGCCTTGGCAATTACTTCATCTGCTGATTCGTCTCCCTTGCTGATAGTAATGCCGATACTTACTGTTACGCTGAGTTTTCCAGATCTTGTATCCATTTTACGATCAGCTATTTTTTTTCTCACACGTTCGTAGACTCCCTGATCAGTCGAAGTCAGAGACTCCGGTATAATCATTAGGAATTCTTCCCCGCCGTATCGGCCCAAAAAATCATAGGTCCGAAGTGTGTCCCGGATGGTTTTGACAAAACAGGACAGGACATCGTCACCTGTCTGGTGACCATATTTATCATTGACCTGTTTGAAATAATCAATGTCACACATTCCGATGCCCAGGTTTGTGTTGCTTCTCTTAGCCCGGGTCAGCTCTCTATCCAGGATGTCTAAAATGGCACGACGACTCAAAACTCCGGTTAAAGTATCATGAGTAGCTTCGTGTTCCAATCTCAGGTTCAGAGATTCCAATTGCCTTTCAGTCTGTTTCCGGTCCGTGATGTCTTTTAAGATTACCACGGATTTTGATATTTCGTTTTTCTGGTTTTTGATGCAGGATGCACTTGCAATGACATCAATTCTTTTTTTGCTTTTTGTTAATCGTTTTGTTTCAAATTGTACAATATTTTTTGAGCGAAACAGCTCTTCTGTCTTTTCAAGCGTTATTTGTTTCTGATCATCCGGAACAAAAGGGATACGCTTTCCTTTCAATTCATCCAAAGACCATTCGAATCGGTTGACAAAGGCAGGGTTTAAATATTCGGTCTCCCCCTGATTGCCATATATTACAATTGGGTCGGGAGTGGCCTTTAAAATGGCTTTTAACCGTTCTCCACTTTCTTTGAGTTCAATCTCTGCTGATCGGGTCTTTCTTAACGTAAAAAATGCAACAATGATGGATGCAAGGGTTCCCAATAATAAAAACAACACCCCGATTATATTCATCGTAAAATGAGTTTTATCGTTTTCCTGCATAAATTCAAATGCTTTGTGCCTTGCATAATTCATCAGCCCAAGCATTTTTTTTTCTAAAGCAGCAATGTGATCAGCTCCTTTTCCCATTGCAATGCTGGTTGCAGCTTCCTTGTCACCCCTGCGGATCAATCCGATAACCTCTTTTCGAATCGGCTGCCAGTCGTCTAACAGTTTCCGGGTTTTTGTTTCAAGAGCCAGGCCCTCACCACCTAAAATCTTTTCTCTGATAATATCAAGATACTGGTAGGTTTTGTTTTCCTGATCATTCATGGTGATCAAAAAGTCGTTATTCTTTGATGGCGAAGAAGAAAGCAGCAAGTTTTTCATATTAAGGTGCATTTTTGTGATCATAACATTTGCCTGAAGTGCTGCGTTTGATACAACCAATGGGTGGTTATAAATCGTTCGGGTCAGGCGGGAAACTTTAAGACCATGGTAAATAGTATAAATTCCGAAAAGTATGAATATCAGAATTAATAAGGTAAAACCCCATTTCAATCGCTGTGAAACATTGAGTCTTTTTGGACTGTTCATATGGCAATCCCTTTAATTCTTCACTTTTTGTAATTGTTCAGCCCGTTAAAAAGAGTTATCCCCAAAGCTCTGTCTGATGGATATTTGCAGGAGGCTAAGCGTTTAGCATCGAAATAAATATCCATCAGACAGGGCGGTTTCAAGTGTAAGAGCTGAATAATTACCACTTTTTTAAATCTTTAAATCTTAAAATATTCAGGTCGGTTCCTATAAAAATCACACTAATACATATTGGAGAGCAACACAAATTAATTTTTTTCATGTGAAAAAAGGTTTTATAAGATGCTATAACGAGGTGTTGCAGGGATATTGGTTTTCAGATGTCAATAACAGGGAGAGCAAAGCGCCGCATGCAAAAAGGACGCCTATTGCCATGTAAAGCCACCAAAAAGTATCCGTAATGCCTTTGCTCCATCCTCCTAAAAAATTTCCCAATAAAGTGCCAAAGGACATGACCATGATTCCGATAGTAAATACTTTGGTAGCAGATCCTGCAGGCAGCATTTTTGAGATATAGGCCGGTCCCATTGCGTAGACGGTTGCCTGGGGGATACCGAAAAACAGTGCCATTGAAAAGAGGGAGCAAAAAGATGTGGAAGCAAAGAGAAATGCTATTGCACCAAGGCCGGATAAAAAAATCAGGGATTGTGATATCCGAACGCCTACCCGGTCGGTGAGTAGACCGAAAAATACCCCGCCAAGGGCACCACTGATTCCCATTGTGGACCACATCAAGGCTGTTGTATCCAGCCCCACAAACAGTTCATCTCTTAAATAGGGGGCCAGATAGACCTGGAAAGTTCCAAAAGATAAACCAGTGATCAGGAAAATCAAATTCATGGTAATACCATTACTGCTTTTTAACCATTCTGTAACTTTTTCTTCAGAAGCTTTTTCTTTTGTAGCGGGTAAGAGATCTGTTTTAATCCAAACTGACATATACTGTAGCCCCATTCGTGAAACAATGCAGCTGAACAGACAAATAAGAGCAACAGTCAACCAAAGATATCTCCAGTGTGAGTGTTCAAGGAAAAAGGATGAGAGCAGACCGTCAATCAAAATCAAAAAACACCCTGAGCTTGAGGCCAAAGTGAGCATAGTGGCCCGCCATTTGATTGGAATATGGTCCACTGCCACGGAAATCAAAGGGATCCATGTCATTACCGGCCACGCCTGGATGAAGAAATTTAAGATGAGCAAGGTTTTAAACCCTTTAACCGCATATAGCCCTGCCAAAAGCACAGCACCAATGAATTGTATTCCGACAATCAGTTTTAATCCACATATCCTGGTGGTTAAAAACCCGGCCAAAGGAATGGATAAAAAAACAGAGGCCCTGCCGATACCGGTAATAGTGCCGATCTGCGCATAATCTAAGTTAAGGTCTTTGGCCATCTCAGGAATCATCATGGGGAATAAATACATACCAAACCCATAGGATATTCCCGTAATCAAAACACAGATGGAACCGATGACCAATGGCTTTAAATTAAACGTTGATGATTTTGATGGAAAAACCATTTGTTTCCTTGTCAAAGTTCTTGAATATAAGTTATCAGAACAAATCTTAAAAACTCTGTTACAGATGTCTATCATCTTAGGACCGCAAATTTTATAACTTGAACTAAATTGCTTGCCTTTTGGTCCATCTACTGTGTTGCATCAAAGGCCCGATAGGCCTGCTATTGAACCTCTGATGCGCCTTGTTGATAAACCAAAATTCCGCGCTATTTTGGTTCAACTTATTTCATCTGCGGCCCTTAAATGATGACGAGAAATCGGAATATACCATTTCAGGCAAATTTAGGATATGATTTTCCCTTGTATTAATAAAAAAAGGATAGTATTTGTAATTTTATTTTTATTATAAATTGATTTATTGCAAAATATCAGAAAGAATTTGATGAAAACTAAAAAAAATATAGTATTGATAGGAATGCCTGCTGTTGGTAAGAGCACAGTTGGAAATCTATTAGCTCAAAAAATAGGATTTAATTTTATTGATTCAGATGATTTAATTCAATCAAAAGAACAAAAAACACTTTCCCGGATTATTTCTGAAAAGGGTCTGGAGAAGTTTTTACAAATTGAAGAAAGCCATATCGTCGATATCAGTTGTGAAAACCATGTAATTGCCACAGGCGGCAGCGTTGTATACAGTCACAAGGCCATGGAACATCTTTCTAAAATTTCTACAATTATTTATCTTTCCATTCATCTGGATAATCTTTTAACAAGGCTTTCGAATATGACATCCAGGGGAGTTGCGTTCAGGCCGGGACAAAAGGTAGAAGACCTTTACAAAGAAAGAACACCCTTATATGATACCTATTGTGATATAAAAATCGATTGCCACTCAATGACGGCAAAGCAAGTCGCTGAACAAGCCGCGGCATCTTTTTCTTGAGATAAAGGGAGTTCCCATGATGCGTGAAATGCTTTCAACAAAAGAAGTTGCAAAGTTTTTAAATGTAAATGAAAAAATGATTTATACACTCATTGCGGAAAAAGGTCTGCCCGCATCTAAAGTCACAGGGAAATGGCTGTTCCCAATAAATCTGGTTCGTCAGTGGATAGAAGTAGGTACACAAAATTATCCTCAACTTGTCAAGCTTCCTCCCTATCATGGGCTTATTCTCATTGCCGGCAGTAATGATTTGTTATTGGACAGGATTATCTCAACCTTTAATCTCAAGCACGAAAAACACATGGCCATGTTTGGCATGACTGGCTCCATGGGAGGCTTAAAAGCCTTAAAACAGGATCTTTGCCACATTGCCGCAAGTCATCTTGTTGCAGATAATGAAGAATATAATTTTCCTTTTTTAAAAGATGAAATGAACCAGTTGCCGGCAGTGGTGAACTTTTGTTTACGGGAACAGGGTATTATGGTCCAAAAAAAGAATCCAAAAAACATACGATCTGTAAAAGATCTTGGCAGGCAGGATATCAGAATTATCAACCGGCAATTGGGTACTGGAACACGTCAGCTCTTTGATAAAGAATTAAAAAAATCAGGGATAAGAGGCGAAACCATAAATGGATATGAAAATAATTTGCCCAAACACATGGATGTTGGTTTGCAGATTTTGACAAAAAAAGCCGATGCAGCTCCTGGAATAAGGCCGGTAGCAAGTATTCTGGGGCTTGATTTTATTCCAATCTGCTGGGAACGTTTTGATTTTTTAATTCATAAAGAAAGATTCTTTGACAAAGGGATTCAGCTGTTTCTATCGCTTTTAAAAGGAAAGGTGATTCAAGCCACTGCAAAAGAGTTTGGCGGTTATGATTTATCCTATACCGGTAAAATGATTTACCCGGAACCTGACCCGGAATAAATCTTTTTTACCCTGGATGTTAAGCCGGATACAATTTCATAATGTATGGTATTGATCCGGGTTGCAAGTTCTTGTGCTCCAATGGTTTGTCTTCCCTGGGAACCGATCAACACGACTTCATCCCCGGTTTTTACATTGGGTATGTCTCCCACATCTATCATGGTTTGATCCATGCAGATCCGGCCTACAACAGGTGCACGGTGTCCGTTTACAAGCATGATGCAATTGGATGAAAATAATCTTGAAAATCCATCTCCATACCCGACAGGTACGGAGGCAAGTATTGTCTTTTTTTGGGTTCTATAGGTCATCCCATAACTGACGTAAAACCCTTTGGGAACCTTTCTGACACCCGTTATAATTGATGTTAACCTCATGGCCGGTACCAGTTTTATTTTTGATTTTTCCACCTCTAAGGTAGGATAAAGACCATAGATTGCAATACCAGCCCTGACCATATCAAAATGAGACTCTGGAAATTCAATAATACCGGCACTGTTTGCAGCATGACAGGTTTCAAAATCAATACCCTTTTTTCCCCTTAGATCGTCCAATAATGATTTAAACGCCTCTATCTGTAGGTTGGTATAGGTTCTATCTTTTTGGTCGGCAGCTGAAAAATGCGTATAGATACCGTTAAGGTCAATACCCGGCAATTTTATCATTTGTTCAATTTTTTTTATTGTCTTGTTGATTGCAGTTTTATCGGACAAGGCTTTATTGCAAAGATTGTTGTCGATAATCATGCCAACCCGCCCCATTCCAGTATCAATTTTTAAATGAACTTTGCAGGGACTGTTTAAAGCCGAGGCTTTGCTGGACAATGCCTTGGCCATCTCAAGGTCATACACGGTGACTACAAGATCAAGATTGTTTATCATGGCTGCCTGGGATGGGTGGGTATATCCCAAAACCAGAATCGGTACTTTAATCCCGGCCCGGCGGATATGGGCAGCCTCATCTATCCTTGCAACACCAAGCCAGTCAGCACCTGTTTTGATTGCTGTTTTCGCAATCTGAACCGCCCCATGTCCATATGCATTGGCTTTAACCACAGCCATGAATTTAGATTTTTTATTAGTGATTTGTTTTAGATTTAAAATATTTTTCTGGATGGCATCAAGGTCAATACAGGCCTTTACAAGGGGATATTCCATTTGTAATTCCTTTTTGGCAGGTTATAGTCTTTAACGAACAACAGATTTGACAACATATTTTTCAATTGTCTTTTGAAGTTCCAACATTTCTTTATCAGAAAAAAAATTTTTGTCTGTTGTTACAAAATCAGGGTCAAGAACGTTTACATCCCTTGAGCACTTCTGAAGAATATATTTTGATGCACCAGTTATCATTTTGCCAATGTCATCCATGATTTTTTTGCTGACAAAAGGTCTGCTGCAGGTTGTTCTGAATTCGTAGGCAGGGGCTTTGTTCATTAAAAGGCGGGTGCTTTTCACAATTTTTAAGGGATCAAACTTTTGGGGTATCACAAGATGATAGTTTTCAAGACTGGTTTTTATATCCATGGAGATAAAATCAACAAGTTTATTTTTAAGAAGGGTTGTAAGTACCTCGGGCCGGGTCCCGTTACTGTCTATTTTTAATTTATATCCCAGATTTTTAATTTTTTGACAAAAAAGTAATAGATCATTTTGTAAGGTTGGCTCTCCGCCTGTAATCACAACACCTTCTATGAATCCTTTTCTTTTTTTTAAAAATTTAAAAATTTTGTTTTCATCATAAAGATTGCCGGCCCTTTTTTGAGGACCGGCAACCAGATCTGGATTGTGGCAATAGGGACAGATGAAATTGCACCCCTGGGTAAAAATGATGCATGCTATGGTTTCAGGAAAGTCAATCAAGGAATTTTTTTGAAATCCACCGATATCCACTTTCTCTTTCCCTTATCAGGCCACCTTAGAGACGCTAAATGTTTTACGCATGGAAAATTCTGTCTGCTTTCCGTTATTCCATTGTCCAACGGGTCTTAAGTATCCAACGACTCTTGAGTAGACTTCCGTTTCAGCATTACACGTCCCGCATATTTCATGTTCTCCTGAAATATATCCATGGGAAGGGCATACACTGAATGTGGGGGTCAGCGTAAAATATGGCAGTTTAAATGCATTGGCCACTTTTTTTACTACATTTTTCACAACTTGGGTATCTGTTACTTCCTCGCCTAAGAAAAGGTGCTGGACTGTTCCTCCCGTATATTTTACCTGTAGTCTGTCCTGAAGTTCCAGCGCTTCAAAAATGTCATCAGTATAGTTTACCGGCAGATGGGTGGAATTGGTATAGAAAGGGTTTTTACCCTGTTTATATTCTTCTTCATTGGCACAGATGATATTTTCAAATTTCTCCTTGTCTTTACTGGCAAACCGATATGTAGTGCCTTCGGCCGGAGTTGCCTCAAGGTTGAAGATTTCATCGGTTTCTTTTTGTAATTTTTCAATTCTGGTTCTGATATGTTCCATTACCTTTACGCTAAAATCCTGACCCTTTTGTGTGGCAATGTTTTCACCCATAAAGTTTATACAGGCCTCATTCATTCCCAGGATGCCAATGGTGGAAAAATGATTGCGCCAGTATACTCCCGTACTCTCTTTGATTTTTCTTAAATAGAATCTTGAATAGGGGTAAAGATCACCCTCTGTAAATTTTTCAAGGATTTTGCGTTTAATGCTCAATGATTCTGCTGCATATTTGATGAGGGTATCCAGTTGTTCAAAAAAATCAACCTCATCTTTTGCCAGATAACCTATTCTCGGCAGGTTCAGAGTGACAACGCCAATGGAACCTGTCAGGGGATTGGCACCAAACAGACCGCCGCCCCTTTTTCTCAGTTCCCTGTTGTCCAGTCTCAATCGACAGCACATGGAACGGGCATCTTCAGGATCCATGTCTGAATTAACGAAATTTGAAAAATAGGGAATACCGTATTTTCCCGTCATTTTCCAGATATTTTCCAGATTGGGATTGGCCCAGTCAAAATCCTCGGTAATATTATATGTAGGGATGGGGAAGGTAAACACCCGGCCTTTTGCATCCCCTTCCATCATGACTTCTGCAAAGGCCGAATTCAGCACATCCATTTCTTCCTGATATTGGGCATAGGTTTCCTGTTTGTATTCACCACCGATTAGGACTGGAGAATCTTTTAAAGTAGATGGCACATTCAGATCCATGGTGATATTGGTAAAGGGTGTCTGGAATCCTACCCTTGTGGGAATATTGATATTAAATACAAACTCCTGAAGGGCCTGTTTAACTTCTTTGTAATTTAAGCCATCCTCTCTGATAAATGGTGCTAAAAGTGTGTCAAAATTTGACATGGCCTGGGCTCCTGCAGCCTCGCCCTGCAATGTATAAAAAAAGTTGACAATCTGGCCCAGCGCACTTCTAAAATGTTTAGGAGGAGAAGATTCCACTTTGCCGGCAACCCCTTTAAAACCTTGGGCCAAAAGATCCTGTAAATCCCAACCCACGCAATATACAGATAATAAGCTTAAATCATGTATATGGAGATCTCCTTTGTAGTGGGCATCTCTGATTTGTGGCGGATAAATTTTATTGAGCCAGTATTCTGCTGTAATGTCTGAAGATATGTAATTGTTCAACCCCTGAAGAGAATAGCTCATATTGCTGTTTTCTTTTACTTTCCAGTCCATTCTCCGAATATAGGATTCCATGAGTCCCACATTCTCCTTAATGGCAATTTTTCTGATCTGGTTGTGCTGCTCCCGGTAAATAATGTAGGCTTTGGCTGTTTGATAAAACGGGGAATCCAAAAGGACTCTTTCCACGATGTCCTGAATTTCTTCTACCTCAGGAATAGCTCCAAGACGCATGTCTCTTGCCAGGGTTACAACTTTCATTGTCATTTTTCTGGCTTCTCTTTCATTGAACTCACCTGTTGCCTGGCCTGCTTTTTTAATGGCATGGGTGACTTTAGAAGAATCAAACTCCGCTATTCTTCCATCCCGTTTTTTAATTTGCTCAAACATGTACCCACCTCTTGAAATCTGATTGAAATTAACATATCTTAGTCAGCAGTTTTAGTCATAGTAAAATAAGGTTGATTGGCGCACTAAGAAGTAGATCTTATCAACATATTGTTGTTTGTCAAGAAAAAAATCTATATATTGTGGTTTTCACATTAATTTAATAGAAATACAAATGCAACTAGACCAAAACCCATTCTTTAGAAAAACCATAACTTCCTGGTATGATTCCAATTTTGTCTGCTGGACACTTATTGTTGTTATGCTATTTGTATTTGTCTTTGCCATCACCGGTGTTTTCGTGGGTTCTGGTAATCCCAATTTCCAGGAACATGTGTGGTTCCCGGCCCTTCTGGCATTTTTAAGCTTATTTCTGGTGATTATAATATTTTTAAGAGTTAAAAGGCGGTCAAAAAACAATTAAAAAAGACCTTTGAATAACGCCCCCTTTTGCCCAATTGCTGCAGAATATGAAAATGATAATCCTCTAAATATTCAATATATTCATCCGGTTATAATTTTAATCTTCCTTGCACTATAACAAAATTGAACATTATTCAAAGGTCTTTAAACGTCTTTTAACAAGACCTCTAAAAGATGATGTAAAATTTTTGCAGTCACCCCCCAGATCAAAACATCTTCATAGGGGTATTTTAAGACCATGACATTGGGTGTTTGCCCATGGAACTCTTTTTTTTTGTGCAGATCAATCAAATACTTTAATGGAATCTGGAATACTCTTGATATTTCAGACCTGTCATAATTAATGGCTTCTTTTTGATTCCAGATACCGATCCAGGCTTCAATATCTTTGTCATTGATGGTTTGAAAGTGCCCAAGAGAACCCATAACCTCAACATTTTCCCGATTTATCCCCATTTCCTCGGCAAGCTCTCTTAGGGCAGTATCTTTTGTTGAAAAATCTTTCTTGTCTTTATGCCCGCCTGGAAATGCCATCTGGTTGGCCCATGGGTATCCTTTTACATCTGCTTTCTGGATAAACAGCAGCTCAACTGCCGGATTAAAAACAAACAGCACTATCACACTTGTGGGCACAAATAAATCATCCTCTGGAGCCCCGGGGTGAACTCCTTTTTTAACTGCTGACCGAATACTATTGATACATTTTTCTTTGTCCATTGGTTAATTAAATCCCGGAAATTTTTTTTTGTTATGGGGGTATGTGGTAAGTCTGATATTTCTTGTATGAATCTTAGCTTTATCTTTGATTATATTTTTTAACATGGATTATAGATCCCATAAAATTAAATTAAAATGATTAATAAATCATATTTCCTATTTTTTACCAGCCTATCACAGATTTTATATTTTAAAACAAAGAAATTTTACTAAAGAGGAAAAATGAGATTTAGTTCAGTCTTGGGGTGATTAATTCCCTTTAAATACCGGTTTTCTTTTTTCAAGGTAGGCCAGAATTCCTTCCCTTGCATCATTGGTTTTGTATGCATCCCCATACAGCCTTGAAGATACTTCAAACGCCTCATTTAAATCAAAATTAAAGGCCGAGTGGATGGCCTGACAGCCAGTAATAGAGATGCGGGTCCTGAAACAAGTTTATGTGCTAATTCAAAGGGCTGACATCACGCTTTCCCCTACGTATTGTCTGCTTTTTCACACAACCAAAAGTGTGGCTTGTTTGAGATTATTGCATGTCCAGGTCATTATTCTTTTTCAGAATAATTCTGGCATCAACAACATCCAGTCCCTGTTCATAAAGAATAACCGGATTAAGATCCATCTCTTCAATTTCCGGATAGGATTCAATCAGATCTGAACACATCAATATCAGCCTTTTTAGTGTTTTTTTATCATACCCTTGATGCCC
>Ga0257119_1002492_pt1 | contig 10957 bp, 14 predicted proteins | sample SI112_200mmetaG_FD_190179 | JGI IMG/M metagenome (GOLD analysis project Ga0257119, IMG submission 190179) | Marine microbial communities from Saanich Inlet, British Columbia, Canada - SI112_200m | ecosystem: Environmental > Aquatic > Marine > Inlet | place: Canada: British Columbia | collected... | reverse complement strand
ATGATTATAATTATTATTTCTCTTTTGTGGTGCCTTCTGTTACGGCAGGAGAGTATACAATTGAAATTGAAGACATTAGGTTTGTTAAAGATAATGTACTTAATTTTGTTTCTTTTAATGTGCCCTTTAATGTGGGTGAAGGAAAAGGAACTTTTAGTTTGTGGCCGCCGATTTGGATAGATGAATATGATCAATCTAGTGCACCTCAAAAAAATATTGAGGTTACTAATTATGAGGATGGAACAGCTTCGATAAATGTTTATGATGAGGGTTCATTGATCTCTATGATTTCTCCTTCTTCGTTTAAGCTTAATGCTGGAAATTTTGCATGGGTTAATTTAAGAACTTCGGTGGAGGATCCAAGTCTTCCTTTCTATGAAACCTATGTTATCTTTGAAAGTGCAAATAGCACATATGAGTTGCCAGTTATTTTGAAAAAGAAATTTTATACTGGTCCTTATTTAGGAGATATTGGTGGAGAGGTTGAAGGGGCAGAGGTTACTGATTTAAATCAAACGGTTAATGAGACAGTGGTTGTTGAACCAATTAATGCTTCTCAGGGTGCTTCCCTTGTTATTACTTATCCATTTGAGGAAGAGTTATCTCGGGTTGTTATTTCTGATGAACCATTAGAGCTTACTGTAATGTTTAGAAATGATGGAAATGCTGATCTTAATGGATTAAGGTTTGAGCTGACTGGTGGATTGGAAGAGGTTCTTACTTTTGGTGAATTGCCTGATTCTCTGGAGGTTGGAGGTTCAGATGCAACTACAATTACAATTGTGCCTAATCAGTCTACTGTTGATAGATATCTTGGGGATGTTGTGATTGGTACTAATGAGGGAGTTTATGATAAATTAAGTTTTGATTTACGATTTGAGACTGATGAAGTGGTTGAAGAAGAGTATGGATTTGAAGATCCTTCTGATGCTCCTGCTGATGAGGTTTTTAATAATGCTATGGATTCTGCTAGTGAAGCTAATTATACTGGCTGGATAGTTATTATCGCGGTTATTTTAGTTCTATTGGGTGTTGCTTTGACTCTTTATCTTAAAGGTCGTAAAAAGCAAGATGGTTTTGAGAAATTTGTTGACAAGATAAATAAGAGAAAATAATTATTTCTTTTTAGGTTCAATTCCTAGTTGTTTTTCTAGTTGTCCTATTCTTGAGTGTGCGTTGTGTAAAGCTAAATTGTATCTGTGTAGGTAGGCTATTACTTCGTTTAATGAACTTGTGAAGTCTATGGTTTTCATTTTAACTTCGGTAGTGTCTAATATCTCAATTGAAGTTGGTAAGAATTCAGTACAGTATAAATAAAGGCTTTGAATGTTTTTGAATTTAATTTCTAGTTCTACAAAAGTAGAGAACATTTTTTCTTTAACTAACTCTGGTTCAGAAGTTTCTTGTTTTACTATTTCTACATTTTCATTTTTTCCAAGTCTTTCTACGATAGTCTCCATTACCTTTTTTACGTGGGCTTCTGGATACCCCATCATTTCTATGATTGATCTTGTTGTGAAATCCATATGTATATATTGCAGCCAGGAATGCCATTGCGATTCCAGGTATTATGAAGTCCAATGACTTCTCACTGCTTGATTGATAGACCAGGTCTCCATTTATAATGTTTGTGGCTAGGGCTGGGGAGGTTAGAAGTATGATTAAAACTATATATTTGAGCATATATGTCTTTAGTTTTAAGGTTTAATATTGGTTTATGTATTTATTTCGGAAGATTTAGGATATCTACTGTGAAATTTAGTAAGGCATACCTTTCATTGTCCGCTAAGATTTCTATAAAATATTTTGGCAATCCTTCAGCCTCATCTTTTTCTGCAAATGTTGTTTTCAAGATTTCACTTTGAATTATTAAAGTAGACCTGGTTTTAGTTTGAGGTGCTATAATTCCAAGGGGATAGGTTTTATTCATTTCAATAAACATTTCGGCATTTAATCCAATAAAATGTAAGTCTATTTTAGAATAGTTTTTATTTATATTTTGATGGGGATATATCTTAATAAAAAATTCTTTATTGGAATTTAATTTATTTTTTATATAAAGTTTTGTACTTACTTCTTCAATACCTATTATTTTTGGATTGATATATGCATTTTGATAGATTAAGATTTTGTTAGTAGCAAATTCTAATTCATTTTGATTAATACGATCTTTTAACCATATTTCATTTTGTAGATTGTTAGAGTAATTTTGAGAACGGTCATATAAAAAATAACTAAAGCTAGAGAAGATTATAAGGATTAAAATTATTCCTAAATAAATGAAATCTTTTTTTTGCATTATCTTTCATTATTCATTATTTATTTAAGTGTTACTAATTGATCAAAAGAAATCCCTTTTTCTTGGCAGATGTTCCATGTTACGTTATAGTTTCCTGATTTGGTTTGGCTTAGTTTATCTGCTCTTAGGAAGAACCAACCTTTTCTATCGAATCTCATTCCTAGCCAAGGTTCTGCTCCGAATACATTTGAGAATTTGGTTATTTGATCAATGTCATCGGGGTAGAGGAATTTAGATTTGCCTGCGATTGATTTACATTCTATTGCTAGCCATCTTTTTTTATTTCCAGCTAGAAGGTCGGGTACAGGTAAAGGTACTGAACCACTTCCTGAGATTCGAATGCAACCCCAATTGTTTTGCCAGAATTTGTGGAGAAGTTCTCTTTCTGCAGTGGTTCCTTTGTTTTTGGTCTTGACCATTTATCTAAATTCTTTTGTTAATTTATAAATAGTTCGCAGGTGGTTGTCGTGTGCATTGAATACTAGAAGATATATGTTGTAGAATATGAATTAAAAAAGAAAAAATAAAGATCTAAAGATCTCTAGGTTGAATTGTACTTCTTTTGTTAGCTCTACATCTTTCACAAGCTTTGTTTACTAGATGTGTTGCAACTAAGTTTAGTGCTTCACCAAGTTCGCTTGAACAGTTACAATTTTTGATTGCTTCTTTAATCTTAGATTTAACAACAATGGTTTCTTTAGCTTTTTTAGGAGCTAGGTAGAAGAATGGAAGGTCTTTAGCCATAACTGTACTTCTTTTGTTGTTTGTTGTTCTTTGTTCAGCGTCTTTTAGGTATCCCTCTAGTTCTGCACTTAGAGCTTCAGCGAAATCGCTTGCCACGTTGCATCCTTTTGCTACGTCTTTAACTTTACTTTTTACTACTATCATTTCGTTATACCTCCATATAAGCGTGATTCTTACAAATTTGGGGGCCTAAGGGGTATTTAAAGCTATGTGTGCTTCTGAGAAGTGGTTATTTTTTGAGGGGTTTTTAATTAGGGGGCATTTAGAGATAAAAGATAGATACTTTTAAATACTTTAAAGTACGTATAAATGGTATGATGAAAAAGAGGTTTATAACATGGGTGTGAAACAAATAAGTGTAACTATGCCAGATTTACTTTTTGATGTAACTAAAGAATATTCTGAAGAGTATGGTTATCGTAATGTCCAAGAGTTGATTCTTGATATGCTGAGAAAGAAGGTTGTAATGGAAAATGTCGAAAGATATAGAGAAATTGAAGAAAGAATGGAAAAAGGAGAAGGAAAGAGGTTGAACCAAAAGGAGGCTCTGAAATATATTAAAGAATTATAAAAATGGGTGATTTTGTTTTTGATTTTAGTGAAGAATTTATTAAGTCTATGAAGAAGTTAAAGAAAAAAGATAAAACTATGTTTCTAAGAATAAGAAAAAAACTTGAAGAGTTAATAAAAAAACCAGAAGAGTATAAACCTTTGAGAAATGTTCTTGCAGGATATTGGAGAATTCAGTTTGGAAGTTTTGTTTTGATTTATAAAATTGAAGGAACCGTGATTAAAATAATTTCTTTAGATCATCACGATAAGAGTTATTAATTATTTTTTGTAAATTATTAGAGTGTGTTTAACATCTCCAGACGAGATAATGTATTTTTTATCTTCCTTGAATCCTTCTAAAGGTATTTCTTCTAGAAGTTGGGGTTTGGTTGTGATTAATGTTAATGTTCCTGTTTTTTTAAGAATGAACTTTGCTTGGTTGAATAGATCCTTATAGTTAGTTAGAATGTCTCGGGATTTTAGGAATTTATTTGGGGTTGGCAGAGAGGTTACAATGTGGTTTATTTCTCCCTCTTTGAATTTTGTGTCTAGCCAATCTACATCTGCTTTGGAGAGATCTAGTTTAACTCCTGCAACTTTGGCATTGAATTTTGCTTTTTTAATGTTGAATTCATTTGAGTCTAATCCGTAAATCTTCTTTCCTTTTTGTAGAGATGCTTCGATTAATATTTCTCCGGTGCCACAGAAGGGATCAAGTATTGCCTGACTTGGTTTGTAGTCTATGGCAATTAATAATGTATTTGCTAGGTCTGCGGTTAGAGAATTTGGATTGGTTTTAACCCTGTATTCTTTTTGTGATATCTTTTTATCTTCTGCTGTTTGACAGATATAGATTTTATCCTTAATCATTTCCACAATTACAGTGGTCTTAGGTTTTGTTAGGTTAACTTCCTTGGAATGGGTTTCGTGAATGTGTTCTCCGAGATCTCTTTCAATATCTAGAGTGGATAAATCTCCCCCTTTCTTTTTTCTGCATTTAACTCGGAACGGTGCTTTGATTTTTGAGTAGTCTATTTTCTTTGCTTCTTCTAAAGTTTTTATTTCTTTTATGAATTCATAGACATATTGAAATGTGGAATGTTCAGGGATTGTTTTGTTGGTGAATAGAATTACTCCTGGTTGAGGTGAACTTATTTTTGTTGCTGAATGTTTCTTTAGAAAGGAAATACTAATTTCTTCTGATCCCTCTCTGGTTCTTGCTAGATAAGTCATAGAATTGGTCTAGAATTTGAGTATATAATATTAACTAAAAAAAAGAAAAAAAATTAATTTTTCGCTAATGTCCAAATTGCTTTCAATGAACCAATAACAGCAGCAGGTAGTACGAATACTACGATGTTAGCTAGAACTCTTGGGATCCAAGCGTATGGAACCACAGTAGCTATTGTAGCTGCAATCATTAATGCAATAGAAGCAATCAAGAACGGCGTAATTTCTTTGTCGCTAATGTTTAGTAATCCTACTATTAAACCTAGAATTAACAATACCACAGCGGCAGCTTCTCCAGGGATTGGTGTACTTGAGAAAATTCCCACTAGGAAAGCAACTAAAATTCCTACGTAGAAAGACCAAGCGCCGATCATTCCCCAGCCTGTTGATTTTTTCTTAGCCATCTTGATAAATCGACCTCCTTTGGTTGATAACTGGTAATTAGGTATTTAAAGTTTGTGTTGAACTTTTAGGTGGTTAGTTATATTATAGATATTATATATTATATTTCTTTAGCTAGGTAGATAGAATTTTTGTTTTCTGTTATTCTTATGTTTACTCTGTCACCTATTTTCTTTGTGCAGTTAGTTATTGTGATTGCTCTGTTCTTTACAACAGCTATTTTCTGATCTTCCATCCAGCCGGGAGAAACAATTACTGCTTGAAGCTTATCTTTCTTCTCAAAAGCTAGAGGGATCTTTTTTGTTTTCTTTATTTTGAAAGTTCTTGGAGATAAAGTTAGATTAGAATCATATTTCTTTTCCCAGATCTTTAGGTGATTGTAAAATTTATACCAGTTTATTTTTTTAACCTCTGGTTGCTTTTTTGAGTATTTGTACTCTTCATATTTTTGTATTCCAGATTGACATTTTAATTCTTTACATAATTTAATTATTTCTTCCATGTCTTCATCATTTACATTGGGACACCAAACTGGAGCAATTAATAATTCTATTTGTGATTTTGATACTAGGTGGATATTCTCTAAAACTTTTTCTAATGAGTAGCTTGCTTTACCTGCTAATGTTTTTGCTTTTTTAGGATCTAGGGAGTGTAATGAAATATTCAGCCTGGTTAAACCTGCTTTTTCTAATTCTCTGATCTTATCTTCATTAAGTAATAGTCCATTTGTTTGAATTGAAATTGTGAATGTTTTATTTATTTTTTTTATGCCCTTTATGATTTCAATGATTCCTGGATTGCTTAATGTTTCTCCAACTGAGTCTAGATGGATTTCTGTTATCTTATTTCCTTTTAGTTTGATTGCTTCTCGAATCCATTGTATCATGTATTTTGGGTCGACTAGAAAATGGGTTTTTCTTATTTCGTGGTTTGTTGCGCAGAAAGTACAGTTTAAGTTACATGATGTGGATGCTCTTACTTCCAGCAGATTTGAGCCCCGATCTAGGATGCCTATGTTTAATAGCCCAATTAATGGTATTTTGGCATCTTGGGGAATTTTGATTAATGTCATGGATTAGATCTAGTCATAAGCTTAATAAGATTTACTGAATTGCTTATATTATGGTTAATCAGATATCTGTGGAAGATGCATTAAAAGGAGATTATATTATTCTAGATGTTAGAGCTCCGATTGAGTTTGAAGAGGCGCATATCCCTGGGGCCATTAGTTTGCCTTTGATCGATGATGAGCAAAGAGCTATTGTTGGTACATTGTATAAACAGGTTGGTTCTGGAGAGGCTTATGCTAAAGGTTTTGAGTTTATTATGCCTAAGAGTAAGGCTTTATTTGATGAGTTACTTAAACACGATAAGCCAGTTGTGGTTTATTGTTGGCGTGGAGGATTACGTAGTAAGATTGTTACTCTTTTGGGCATGAGTGGGCGTAAAGATATCTTTCAATTGATTGGCGGGTATAAAGCCTATAGGGATTCTGTTCGTAAAAGTTTAGAAGATTATGATTTGAAACAAAAAATTATTGTGCTACATGGATATAGTTGTGTTGATAAAACTAAGATTCTTAATGCACTTCCTAACTCAATTGATTTGGAAGGGTTGGCTGGACATCGAGGTAGTGTGTTTGGAGCAATGGGGATGAAGCCTAATTCTCAGAAGATGTTTGATAGTTTAGTTCTTGATGAATTGATTAAATTGAAAGATGAATCTTATATTGTTCTTGAAGGAGAGAGTGCTAAGATTGGAAACGTTAATATTCCTAAGTTTTTATTTGATGGTTTGAAGGCTGGAACTAATGTGTTGATTAAAATGGGTCTGGAAGATAGAATGAAGGTCTTTATTGATGAGTATAAAATCTTTGATCGTAAGGAAGAGTTTATTGAAATTCTTAGAAGATTATCTCACAGAGTTGGTAAGAAGAATGTTGCCGATATTGAAAAGTTTCTTGGGGAAGGTAATTTAGTTGAAGCATGTAAGATCTTATTTGAGAAGTATTATGATCCTCTTTATGACCATACTATGAATAAGTTAGAGTATGCTTTAGAAGTTGAGAGAGATTATGTGGTTGAGATTAAGAAGTTCTTGGAGAAGATTAAATCATCACAATAGGTTTCTCCAACTTTTCTATTATTTTTAATTGTTTTAATTAATTTAAAATTAGACTTTTCTAAAGACTTAACTGAGATTTTATTAAATTCGGCAACTTTAGCATAAATGGATTTTAGATTGTATTCTTTTTGAGAATAGTTTGAGATCAAGGTGATTGCTTGATTTGCGATGCCTTTTTGTCTAAATTCCCTTGAAACCCAATATCCTACTCTTGCTTTATTCCCCTTTTCAATTTCTGAGAGCCCAACCACTCCTGTAAATTTACCTTTAATTTCTATAACAAAATAATCATATTTTTTTGGTTTTAATTCATTTTTTGTAATTAATGCTTCTAAGTCTTTTTTTGAAGATTCTAGAGAATTGTTTCCAACCATAAAATTCATGTTTTTGATTATTAGAGGATCATTTCGAGCCTTATGGTACTCATTTAAATCTGAGATGGAGAGTGCCCTAAGTTTTATTTGCATTTTTAAGTTTTTCAACATCTAAACCAATTTTAGTTAATTCAGGTTCGGTTCTTCTTTTAATTTCTTCATTAAGTTTAATAAGAATCGGCTCATGAGTACAATGATTATCTGATTTACTTAAGATAACATCATAATAAATATCATCCCAGTAACTTATGTCTCCATATAGAATAGATTGATAATTTGCTTCCATACAATCTAAGGCTTTAACAAATTTAGCTTCCGGAGATTTTCTTTCTTCGTATTCTTCCCATAATGAAAATACTTCTTCTCCGAGTTCACCGCCAATTAAATCTTTAATTTTTTTTATTTCGACTAGTTCTGCTTTTTGTTTTTCAATTTTAAGATTCGGATTTTCTGTAGCATGGGAAAATGGAATGTCTCCTATTTGGGCCTCTGTTAAGTCATGGATTAAAATCATTTTTAGTGTTTTTAATAAATCTATTTTGTTTTTTAGATGTGGGCTTGTTAAGAATGCCATTAGAGCAAGATGCCAAGAATGGTCTGCTACACTTTCTTCTCTTCCGGTAGAGACTAAACAATCTCTTAATTGGGTTTTTAGCTTTTCTGAGAATCTAAGAAAGTTCAAGATTCTTATTGCTTCATTTTCCATTATTTTGTTAAATGAGGATTAGATATAAAGATTTCGGGGATTAAGAAGTTCTTGGATGCCATTGCAGTAGAGCAATCTTAATAAATCACCGATTTTTGGGATTCATAGATGCTAGGTAAAATTATTGGAAGGAGTTCCACAAATGAATTTGTTTTTCTCATGGAGAAATCCTGTAATAAGTTTGAATATATTCAGGTGGAGCACAGAGAGGGATATCCAGTACTTGCCCAGATTGTTGAAATTGAGAAGGATAGAGATCGGACCATTGCTAAATGTTCTGTAGTAGGACACAGGCCAGGAAGTGTATTGGTTAACATTAGGACTCCTTTGGAGCCAGATTCTGATGTTATTAAAGCTCCAGATGAGTTTGTTGAAGATACCTTGGGATTAAAGGCTGAGAAGAATGGGGCCTATATGGGTGTTCTAGAGGGAAGAGATAAAATTAAGATTAGTTTGGATTTGAATAAGTTAATTACAAGACATGTTGCTGTTTTGGCTAGAACAGGAGCTGGAAAATCCTATGCACTTAGTGTATTATTAGAAGAAATTTTAGAGAGAAATATCCCAATAGTAATTTTTGATCCACACGGAGAGTACCCTAGTTTGAAGTTACCTTCTAAAAAATCTAAAAAACATGAAAGGTTTGGAGTTGAACCAAAAGGATATGGTAAAAAAATAGTTGAGTTCTCTCCGGATGTGGAAAAGAATCCTACAGCAAGACCTTTGAAATTAAATAAAGAAAATTTAACAGGTAACGAATTAATGCACATGCTTCCTGCTAAGTTGAGTTCCTCTCAGATTGGATTATTATTTGCCGCTTTGAAAGATATGGGAAAGACTGCTGATTTTGAAGAGTTAATGGTTAACTTACAATTAGAAGAGAATAATTTGAAATGGGCATTGATTAGTATTATTGATTATTTGAGGAGATTGAATTTATTCTCAAGAGATTGCACTTCATTAAATGATCTAGTTAAACCTGGAAGGGCTTCGGTTATTAATCTTAGGGGAGTGCCTCCAGAGATTCAAGAGGTTGTGGCTTACAAATTGATTAGTGATTTATTTTCAGCTAGAAAGAATTCAGAGATCCCTCCTTTTTTCTTGGTATTGGAAGAGGCACAAAATTATGTTCCAGAAAGAAGTTTTGGAGAGGTTAAAAGTTCAAAGGTTATCAGACAAGTAATTGCAGAGGGAAGGAAGTTTGGTTTGGGTGTTGCAGTTGTTACTCAGAGGCCTGCAAGAATTGAGAAGTCTGTTTTATCTCAGTGTGGAACTCAGATTATCTTGAAAGTTACTAACCCTGGAGATTTGAAAACTATTTCTACTTCTGTTGAAGGGATTACTTCTGAAACTGAAAAGGAAATTAGAAATTTACATATTGGTAAGGCAATGGTTGTGGGGGTTGTTGATTCTCCGTTGTTTGTTGAGATTAGGCCTAAGAAATCTAAGCACGGAGGGGAAACGGTGGATATTGTTAGTACTTTTGCTTCGCTGGAAATAAATGATGAATCTGAAGAGGAAGGAAGTAATGCTAATTTATTGAATATTGTTAAACCAAAACATTCCATTGAAGATATTGAGAATATGACTGAGAAGGAAATTAAAGAGATTAAACAGAGATTGATTCCCTGTGTTTCTTTTACTTGTAATCAGGATAATGAGAAGTTTAATCTGTTAGTTAATTTGGTTAATGGACATTTGGTTAAGGATACGGAGAAGGGGTCAGGTACTTCGTTTATCGGGGGGTTGGGTGAGTTGTCTGAAAGTGAAAGTAAGATTTATGCTTTGGCTCTTAAGTTGGATGGTGAGTTTGCTGCTGCCGATGTGTTTGGAAAGAGTAAGATGCAATTTGCAGAGGTTTATGATTTGGTCAAGTCTTTAGTTAAGAAAGATTATTTCAAGAAAGAAGGAGATAAATATTTGTTAAGTGATAAGGTTAATATGTTTAATAACTTGAAAGACTATTCTGTGTTTGAGCAGACAGATTTTATGAAAATTGATTATGATAAAATGTTTGATGAAAAATATGATTGGAAAGAGATTCTTACATTCTTTAAGAAATTTGTAAGCATTACTTCATCTAAGAAATGTTACTTGGTTGATTATGAGGTCCATTGCGTGGCTAAAAAATGAATGAATTGTTAGATTATAGAGGGATTGAACAATTATGGTCTGAGAGATATGGTTCTGGGGATAATAATTCTCAGGGGTGCAGAGTTGTTAAGGAGATGGTTTCTACTTTAGCAAGTGAGAGGGATTGTGCTTTTGATTCTAATACGCTTTTGATTGGTGTTTACGGAGTAGACTGGTTAACTAAAGATCGTAGAGAAATGGTTAGAGATTTTTCCAAGGCTTTAGAATTTTTATGGTGTGAGGGAATTGTTAGAACTTCTGAAAAAGCAGATGATATTTATTGGTTGGATTCTGATTGGTTTGATTATGTGACTGAAGCTAGAAGAAGAGCACAAGGTTAATGTTCGTTTTTAGGGTAAGTAGATCTTTCCATTATTACTGTTTGGAGTTTAA